>Ga0209611_10000378_pt1 | contig 63636 bp, 47 predicted proteins | sample S1TSphgellanicum_3_FD_187693 | JGI IMG/M metagenome (GOLD analysis project Ga0209611, IMG submission 187693) | Host-associated microbial communities from peat moss isolated from Minnesota, USA - S1T2_Fc - Sphagnum magellanicum MG (SPAdes) (version 2) | ecosystem: Host-associated > Plants > Peat...
CATCTGCAGCCCAAGTTATGGGCAAAAGAAGGGCCGGGAGTCAAATTGGCAGTTTGACTCCCGACCACTAAAAGTCGGGAATCGACCTCTTCCCGACGTTAGATTTGAGCGTGCGACATGGCGTTGGAAAAAGATCTCGACGAGGGCTACAACTTTGGTTCAGACCTCGTCGCGATCCAACTCCGCAGTCGGGAGTTATGACGGTTCAAAGTCCCGGGAGTCCCGTCGAGACAATTTCGGGACTCCATTTCGGGAGTCCCGAAAATTTATGCCATTTGGATGTAGCCTCGGTGGAGAGGCGCAGAGAATATTATAGGGAGTATGGTATTGGCATACTCCCGAGCCAAGGATGTGGTGAGTCCAAGTGAATCCGGGTCCCCGTGCCTTGTCCCAACACCAAAAGAGTGCAAATGGATTCTAACCAACTCGTGTTGGTTTGTGATGTAGGTTCGTGTGATCTAAAAGCTTGATCTCTCCCTAGTCTAATCCCGGGGCTCCTAACTCGACCCTCTACCCCTTTCTAGAGTTGGAAGCCGGGAGCGTGCTACCAAGTTCAACTTTCCGCAACTTGACTTTGTGAAACCCTCAAGTGGGTTTCACCCCGTGACTTGGGAGCACGTCACCCAACATGGGAGTTCACTTGGGAGTGTGAGGGTTTTTTTCCCTCACACTTTCTTGCACTCCCGAGGGCATGAAAATGCAACTCTCGGGCTTAATCTTGGCTCGCACCCTTGTAAGTATTTTGCCTTGGTCGCGAGCCCAAGGCTAAGGTTGCGACATTAACCAACTTATTATTTAGTTTGTGCAAGTCTGTGTGAGTGATTGAAATGCTTGTCAATCTTCCTAATCCCATCTCGGAATTCCAGCATGCCCTTCTACCCCCGAAGTGTTGCGAGTCAAGGAATGTGCCCCAACTTCCTACTCTTTCGTTGTTTTCATCTTAGATTCATATTTGAGTCTATTAAAAAGGTTGGGAATGCGTCAGTTAAGGTATGAAAAAAAAACCTTTTAATCAATGAGATGGTTAAAATCCATGGGTTGAATTATTTTTGAAGATTATTGTGTTCAGTGAATTTATTAACATAGCAATCATGCTAATGTTGTAGGTAAAAATCTTTCATAATGCAATTAACTATGAGAAAAAATCCTTTAAGGTCAATGAGATTATTAAAACCTATAATTTCAATTCATTTGAAGAGTTCTTTTGAGTCAACTTAAGTAATTTAGAGTTTGTAGAGTTAAAAAAAGAGTTAAAATTTGATATTAACATGTTTTTTTTCATATAGGTCATAATTTGTATGCAAAGGACATGAAAGTGGAGTGACATGTTATGAACAAGTGAATGATGTTCAAACACTAAAGGGTCATAACTTTAGTAAAAATCTAATTGCATTATCAACCTTGCAACCTCCCCCTCATACAAACCATTAGGGTTTTTTTTTTGGCTTTAGCACATTACTTTGTGCAATTTATTTGCATTAGTGTTTTTTTTATTTTTTTGATAAGTGTGATTACATATAATACAAGATTAATTTGGATCTTCACTTTGGTTTCCAACTCTTGTTATTGTAGCAGTAGGAGCTACATAAGTAGCTAGCTCTTTTGTACAAATGTACAATTAAAATAAGATAGTTGTTGAAGATTTCCCCTAACACTATATTTGCCCAATGGTTGGTAATGCACTCAGTACAAAAGTACTGCAGCAATTTTTTTCCCCCAGTCTGACCTTTCCCTGGTTTTTTTTCACCTTGGCATTATCAGCATGCTTTGGGTGGTGTTATACATGCTTTGGGCATGTTAAAGGTGCTAGGGTTATGTTCTCCAGATTTATCCAGAGTTTGTGGCCTCAAACAATTCATTCATATATATATATATAATTCAAAAAATTATTATTTCAATAATTTTTCAAAAAAAATGAAAATGCAGAAAAGGATGTGCCTCCATCTCCTTTATACCTCCATCTCCTTTATCGTCATTCTTACTTTTTTTTTTTCCCATTTTCAAAGTGAAGAAAAAAAATTTAATTTTAAAGATTTATTTAACTATTACAGTACATTCCATAAATCCAAAAACAATTCGCCTGACACAGAGTTTGTAATGGTTTGAAAAAAAGTGTATTTCTGAAATTTTCAACATTTCTGAAAGATAATATAAATTATTATCGTGGTAGCTGCAAAGGTACTACGGTAGTACCCGCCTTAATGTACAACTTTATGCTCATCATTCCTATACCTATCCTTCTTGTTTTGCTTGGGCTGAATCCATTTGTTTGGTGTTTTTTTGTGAATTGCTTCAATCATTTCATCCAAGGTCTTTTTGTTTCTTTTCCTTTTTCCTTTCTCGATTGTGGAGAAATAAAAGCTTGAATGATGGAGGAGTTAGGTGTAACAAGCAAAGTAATGAGGGCCACAATGAACCAGCGCCTACCCAGTGCCATGAAGGATGGATGGGAAATTGCTGGGAAGTGGTTCCCTAGTTAACCATGACGGTTAGCTCGCTTGCTTTGGCCACAACCTACTAACAACTTCCTTGAACCATTACCCACTCATGCACCACGAAGGATGGATGATAAGTGGATAATCAACAGAAAATCGGTTCAGTTCTTGTTCCCTGGGTAACCATGGTGGTTAGCTCAGTTGCTTGTTTTTGTTACCTACTTACTAACAACCTTATTGGGTTGTTAGTAGGTAGGTAGTTAAGACAAACCTTGCCTATGAGTCATCTACTCACCTTATTATCACCTCTTTTCATACCTATCTACCTGTATACATGACCTACTTCTTACCAAAGGTGAAATTTCATCCATCCACTGGATGCCCCATTATGACTTAAGTTGTGGATGAAATTATCAAGGTGAAATTTCATCCACGACTTAGTCATAATGGGCATGCAGTAGTGGATGGTGTGCTGGTGGGTGCTGGTTTACTCTGGCCACTGGAACCAGCTTTTCCTTGTTTTGGATGGGATGGGTTCCCATCCGTTGCCTTTATTATATACAGGGTTTTTCTTCTTTTTATAATCAAATGCTGCCCGACTTGCAATTTGAACGGACGAATGGATCGATTGAAATTGGAGTTGAACTGAAATTGAAAAGTTTGATTCTTTTTAGAGCAATGGGCTAGTGATCTTTTTTTGTGGAAAATTTCTACTATTTGAAGAAATTAAATGGAGAACTTGAAAGACTTTTTTGTTCACTAGATTAAATTATTTTTTCTCAGTTGAAATTTTAAAAATTGGAAAAAAAAAAAAAAAAACTAGTTGTATGACTCATGGCCCAAGTGGGGCCAATGAGTTCTCTAGGCAAGTAAACTAGAGTAGTTTCCTCATCACAGTTTCAGTTTAATGATTGATCATAATTGGTGGGTAGCTAGCTTCTATGTTTTAGGTTAATGATTGGTCTTCTTTCACTTTGTTGAGTTATAGGGACTTCGTTTGATCATCACAAAGAGATTTAACAATTTGTGTGTGCATCCAAAGTTTAATGCATTATATTTGGATGGGTTTCTATCATCATAACATACATGTTGGGAATAGATGTCGGGCAGTTCTATTTATTTATTTATTTATTTTAAACTGTTGATTCCAGTTTTCACACAAGATTTTAAGAATTGAAATAGTTTTTAAAAAATAATTCTGATTAAAGAGAATTAGTCAAGGTATCAATTTTTTTGAAAAAAAATTTTAATTGATTTTTTAAGTGTTAGTTTTCACAAATTTAAGACTAGTTAATTCTCAAAAACAGTTTTCACAACTTTTCAAGTTGTGTTTTTGTCTTGTCATTTACACAATGTGTTATAGATTTTTTTTGGTTTCATTTTCTTTTTTAAATGTGAGAAAAGACTCCAACACATTGAAAATCTCATTTTTGATTCTAGAATGTAGTAAAAACAACTCATGAACAACCCCAAATTTAATAAATTATTGTTGGTGGGATTTTTGTATTTTCCTTCAATTTCAAACATGTTATTATTGTAGTTCATGCAACGTATCTCTTAGCAACAAGTGGCCTCAAAATTGATTCAAAACATAAGCATTCACAATTAGAGCATTCACAACTAGGGAAAGGTAATCACAATTATTTGAAAAATGTGTCATGTAAGAGAAGGAAGCATTATTTCACTAACTACAACAATAGTTTATCTATTATAACAAAGGCTAATATCATTTTAGAATTGTAAATCTTTTTAGAACACAATCATTTTTCTAGCAAACTTGCAAACAAAGTTTAACATTCAATGTTGATATTTTCAAATTATAGTTCAAATAAAAAATATAAAATGATTGTAAAAATGGTTGCCAAAATCAATTTAAATGAAAAAACCTCTAGCTTGTTCAAGTTGGAATGTTTAGTTTTCTTATATGGATATTAAAATACTTGTAGCTTTGTTCCATTCTTGTCTTCTTTTCCAAACTTTTTAGACCAAATTATATATTTATACAAATTTGATTGCATACATTTAATAGAAACTATTACTTGAGATTTTTGCCCACTTTCTCATTTGTTATCACATATTGGCAAGTTTTAGAAAAAACATGACCAAAACAACTATTTTGAAAGCTTTCCTCCAAACCCAAACACTCATAACTCACAACAACTTTATAACTCTTCTCATAACATTTATATTTGACATTTTGTCTTTTACATAAGTAAGAATTTTCTTCCTAAACCCATATTCATGCAATATTTACATTAAATTTATGGTTAAAGCTTGACAAATAACTTATGTTGCTTCAAACAAATAAATAATGACATGCTTTGGCTACCGGTCAACCCTTAATGTTTTTGTCAAAAGAAGAAAAAATGTCATGTGCATCTTGAGACATCCATAAATCAAATCTCGATATTACAATAATATTGCAATCTATTAATTTTAACAAAACATACTTTTATTTTATTTTCTTCACCAAATCAAGCAACACCTCTTGAGAGAAAAAATTGAAGGAAAAACCACATGAAGACACAAATGCAAGGCCATACATTTAAACCAAATACTTTCCACAAACTACGTTGGTAAGTGAGTTTTGACAATCAAAAGGCCTAAGGTTTGCAAAAATTAATTTTGCCACATGTTATCTTTTTTGAAAGGATCTTTTGTAACAAATGTTTTTGAAATTTGACCTCCAAATAGATAAGCATATTTTCACTAGTTGTTTTTAAATAGTTTCTTTCAATGGACTATTAATTTTTCCCTCAAATTTTTCTTACAATAATTGCATGGTCCACATTCATGTGTTTGTTGAAAATTGTTATACCACTCAATGTTTTATAGTATGAAATTAAGACTTTTCTTGCTTAAGTTTTTGGATTAAATCCATTTGTAGGATTGTTGCAACAAATTACAATGCGTCATTTGAAAATTGTTACAATCAACTTCTTTTTATATTAGCATAGAAAAAATCTAATAAATTGCATTTCTACCTTGAAATATCCATTTAATTCTCTAAGTGTGCAACTTTTGAAGCTTCATTTCCATTTTTTTCCTTCATTTTCAAGACCTTTATTTTTTTATGTTTCCAAATTAAAACAATCTTCAAAAAATTCTTCCATAAAAACATCATTGATAAAAACTTCACATGTTTCATTTTTATTTTATTTTTCATTTTCTCACTTTACTACTCCATTTTTCACAAAATACTTGTTATTGGGTACATTTAAGGGAATAGGAACCAACTTAGGAAAGGGACTAAATCCTTGACAATGTTTAACATTTTTTTTGGTACAATATGTTTAAAACTATGGTGTACAAATCAAGTTTTATTTTTAAAATTCTTATGAACCAAAAAGATGTTATCTTATACTACATTGAAAATGTTACATAAAAACATTCCCATTAAATTGTCATTTCAAGTCTTTCAAAAAAATTAAGCAACAAAAAACATTGGTTACATTGTTTTAAAAATATTTTTGAATACTTCATACTCATTAAATTCATTTCATGATCTCACAATACATTAAAAATATTGTTCTTCAAGTTCATCCAAAATTTTCAACCTCAATTTAAGTAACCATTTATTATAGAGGGTTTATTAATTAATAGTCCTAGTTAATGATCCTAACTTATTCATAATAATTTATTAAAACTATTAATAATGAAATAAACTAATGTTAATGAACTTGTGAGGAACCATAGTACAAGGATCTTAAAATTTCAATTTATTAGTGTTTATTAACACTAGTTTAGTTAATAATCCCATTTAATTAATTTGCTTAAGTAGTGGTTACATTTGAAAGTGGTTCATTTTATTTCATTTTTTCCTTATTCAACAAGAGTGAAGAGATTTTTAAAAATATATATTCTACTAAGGTCCAACCACACTATTAAAAGCCACATGTGCCCCTTTAGACCACTACTTTTTTTGAAAAATATTTCCAGAATTTTTTAATATGTCTTTAAAAAAATATTAATGTTTTAAAAAAAATTCTTATACTATTATATTAAGGTGTATATTGAAAAGTATCCAAAAATATGTCATAAAAAATATTTTCAAATTGTGCTTTGAATGTCAAAACTACTTTCAACCTACTTTTAGGCAACTTTTAAACAATGCTTACGATTGTTAATGGTTAATGTTAGTATGATTGCACCCATTAATGTGTGGTTTTAATTTTTTACTTGCAAATTGATTTAACTATTTACAACCTAACAAGCACAATTCAAAACATTTACCAACATTTACAAAATCAAAATAATTCAATTAACCTTACTTTCTTCATGTAAAAATGAACATGCAAAATGAAATGTAATGCAAAACAATGTGTATGAATGATAACAAAACTTACAAAAAACAAACCTATTTATTAATGTTAGAATGCTACGATGTTTAATAACAAACAAAATTTGAACAAAGATTGAGCTTAGAACATGAACAATTGCTTCCTCAAAATAAATCCAAGGATGAACATGTAACATGAACATCCAAATATAGTAAACACAAAATTATAAAAAACACTTGTAATTTGTACTTGAAACAATGAAGAATGCAACTTGATTAAATAGCTTCAAGCTCTTCACTTCTAAATTTACACAAAGTAAGTGGTGGGAAACACCATTTACTAACTAACATTAATGCAAGAAAAGTCAAGTAGCAATTCAAAAGGAACCAAGTAAGCATGGGAGCTAGGTAGAAAAGGTAGGTTTGAGCTTGGAGATGAACTAAACATTGTGGAGTAGAATAACAATGCTAAAAGAGTTGAGTAGCACCAAGCAACAATGCAAGGGGTGCCAAGTGAGGTGAAGCTTGCAACCGAGGACCAAGAACATACAAGCCACACAAAAACAAAGCACTACAAAAAAACAAGAATAAATATTCTTGAATACACCACAAAACACAAATCAAGAACAAATCTTTGAAAAAAGAAGAATGAGGTCCAAGATAGATTTGATAAACAAGTGGAGAAGAAGAGAAGAGGATTCCTCCATGCAATGATTATGAAGGTGCCACCTAAAACCCATAGGATACCTAACTTTAAAATTATAATTCAAGCTAAGAACTTTAGCCCTAAATACCCAACTAAGGTATCTATGTTTTGAGGTTTAAATAAATAACATGGTTTGAAAGGTCATTTTTCACATTAATGAAACCTTGCAAATCAAATATCAACCCAAGTATCATTATGAATGATATTTGATGGTTTTCTTAAGGAGAGTTGATTTGAACTCTTGACCACTTCTCATTTGATTTCTAATACCCACCCAATATTGGTTTGGAACTTTGGACATTTGAAAATATTGTGAACTTAAGTTGGAATTGTACTTACATAATTTTAATTTCACACAATGTAGCCTAAAGAATGAGGATGTGTGACATAACAACATTTATCAATATTTAGGGGTTTCTCAAACATAATTTCCATCACCATTGAGGTGACATAGGTTGGTTTGTTGCAATTTTCTAGTGAGGTGTTTTGCCAATGAAGAACATTGAGTGTTGATTTTTATAAATCTAAATTGTACAAGTGATGGCATTTTTTTGTTGTTATGTTCAAAAAAGCCCTATTGTTTGAGCAATAAACCTTCAACCTTTACCTTTGCCCTTGCATTCTAAGGCATAATGTCCTGATAGTAGTGCCCTCCCCATTATGAAAAATCCATCATTCCACTACATTTGTTAGATTTTTAAAAAAGTCCGAAAAAATGTTGTAGACACATGAAAAGGAACAAATCTTTGCTTCAATTCTCAAATTTTTGCTATTCACCCTTTTGCCAAGGCTAATAATGTCTTTTCAATTTAAAAAGTAATTTCCAAACTTTATTAAAGTGTTATTTTGATGTAAATAATTTCATGGTACCATCCCTACCAAACATTATTTAATATTGTTGAAATTTTTTGTTGTTGAAAATAATATCGATTGTAGATTATATCATGAATATAATTTCAAATTTAAATGATCATAATTATAATATTTCTGTAAGTTGGTATTTTCTTCTAATGATTTACCTTCAAGAATTAGTGTGTTAGGCATAAGGTGGTTGCCAAATTGCTTGAAAGTTCAAAAACCTTTAAACATTCCCAATGCTTACTTGTCATAGTGTTGGTTAAAAATTCCTGAAAAAATAAAAATTTGAAATACAATTCATTACAACAAAATGTGGTTTTTCTATAATATATACCCATTATTGATCATTGGCACACGTTTGTTGAAATATTAATTGTTTTGAAAAAACAGGGTTCAATAGCTTTAATGTGAATATTTCAAAATTTCAATAGAAAGTAACAAGTACATTAAAAAAATTATTTGTTAATTTATTACTGAAATATCTCAATGTTTGGATTGTTCACATATAAGGAAGATCTTGGATTCAATTCCTTGAAATTTTGATGTTGTACAAAATTCAATTGATTCATTCCCTTTTGAAAATTAATTAGTGTTAAACATGACTCACATTTACGACGGTAGATTATGGCTCATGAAACATGTGTCAGCTAAAATTTGTGGTTACATTCATTATAGTGCATATAGTATTTGGTGTTCATTGTTGAACATTTGTTGATTAAATTTTATTTATTTTTTGTTTTGTTAGGTTGAACATTCCAAACCATGCACGCCTTCCAATGGATTTGGTATAATTGAAGAGGCCTTGATGAGTAAAGGTGCATTTGGAAAAGGAAAACATTGAAGGACTATTCAACTATGTATTTTTGTTACACAACTATGGGGATCTATGTTTTTTGTCTCACAAACATTTATTCACATATCTACCTTCCATGCATATCTAATATGCCATTATAGTGATTATTCTACACATTCACAAAACTATGCATAAAACATTGAATATCCCATCACCAAATTATTTTTTGATTCTTAATCTTCAAGTTTATTTTTTGAAACTTTTAGCCCTATACAATAAACTTCATTGTAGTCAAGTGAAGATGTCTTCAATAGGCCCTAAACATGCACTTATATTAGACAATAGGAAATTTATAAAAAAATTTTAAAAAAAGAAAAAGACCTTAAATAATTCATCATGCACATTAATTTGTGCCATGACTTTTTTTATGAATCATACATTGATCAATATTAATTTATGACACCTTACCACCTAACTTAATAAATTACTTATTTTAACACCTTAGGTAATTATATTAAGTTACATGCACTGAGGTGGTTTAATGATGTTTAAACTTACAAGAATTATAGAAAATTGAGACAATATTGTCATTGAGAGTTCAAGAAAATCAAAACAAAAAGATTTAGTGAGACCTAGGCAAGTTTTTGGTATTTTTGGAAAGCATTTAATCAATCAAATTTAATGGAGCTGGTTTCATTATTTTTAGAGTGAAGTTGTAGGAAACATTGAATTTTGTGTGCCTAGTTTTGTTGTTGGAATTTCAAACTCTAATTTTTAGTGAAATTTAGGTTTAAAACAAAATTGTGCCATTGTCCCTTTCAAAATTCATTCATGGGTCAACAACATAGGTCACATTAGTATCTATTGAAAGACGATAGCTTGTTTGCTTGGTTTGGACCACGTTGAGGTGTTCCAAACCATGGTGCCGCTTGCCACACATTTGATATCATTGAAAAACTTACAATGAATAGAGTGTGCCTTGAAAGAAGTTCATAATGTTCAGACCAATGTTGGGCAGTTCTCACATATAAAATAACAGTCGGTTTTCACATTTGATTTTCATAACTCACTTATTAAAATCTCCAATAATGAAAATATATATTAATAATTAAATAATTAGTAACTTAATTATTTCATCATGGAAAAAAAAAACCACCATATGAAAAAAATAATAACAACAGGAGAAAAGTAACAGCCCCACCTGAGAAGAACCACAAGAAGAACACAACACCAACTAATACAAAGACTCTGAAAAGCTAATCTAGTTCTACCAGAGATGAACCTATTTGATTCTCCATGTGTATATATATATATATATATTTGAATCGGTTTTTATGACTGTTTCTCGTTCATGTGAGAACTTGAGAGCAATTTTCACTCCAGTTTTTATATGTAAAGGTGCAAATCAATTTTTATTGTGAAAATTGAGTTGAGAACTGGACTGAAAATCAGGTGAATATTCAAACAATAAAAATTGAGTTGAGAACTGGACCGAAAATCAGGTGAACATTCAAAAACCCCCCAACACTGGTTCAAACCTACAATACAAGAATGACTTAATATTGAATAATATTGTTCAAAAAATATTTCACCCCAAAAAAAAAAAAAAAAAACAAAAAAAAAAAAAAAAAATCAGAAAACAAATTGGGGTGCACTCTTTGTACTTTTGAACCAAAAAATTTAGTAGAATTCAAACGTTCAACAAAAATTGAATTTCAAGCTTAAGCTAAAGATGTACCTTTCAATATTACAATATGAACATGACACATCACACTATTACACTTAATATTCAGTGTTTTTTTTTTTTGTTTTGGTGAATTTTCAAAACCTGACGACAAAAAAAAAGGGGGGACTGGTGAATCCAACAAAGGGATTTTTGAGATTTAAAAAAATAAAATCATCAGATGTTGACAAAAAACAACTTAGAAGTCGTCAAATTTAAACAGTGTGTTCCTGTAGGTTGCCGAAACGAGGTAGGATTCCAAAAAAGATCAACTAGTCCACCAGGACAATTGCCATTTAGTGTTAATTAATGTTGAGGATCCCAACCCATGCACCTTCGTGAGGAATTTGTAAAAGAAACATTGCTTATATTATACTTTGACATAACTTTGTGACACATACTTATTACACTAATATCAAATTAATGTTTAATTTTAATATGTGCATGGTAGTAAATGTCACATATTGTACATTGTTATTGATGAAACCACAAAATTTATATATCACACATGTGTCGCGAATCATGGCCTAATAATGCAAGAAAAACCACTTTGTGTTGTAGTTAGGAGACACCTTTTAGTTTGCAAAAGTTGCATGGGACATAATAGTATTATTAATCCCTGAAAGAAGGGAGGTGTGCAAGCCAGTGTTTGTTTTTCAAAAATTTGATGTAAACAAGGTGAAGATACATAAGCCAATTTAGCCAAATTTAGCTATTAACAAAAGACAAAGGGAAAAAAATTAACATCCTTTTCATTTTGGCTACCTACTTGAACATATAGAAATCTGGCAACTTTTTAAGTTAATTTTTTTTTTCCAACTTTTGATGATTTTTACAAAAGAAAGAATTTGGAACAACTAAATTCCAACATTTACAATAGTATGAAACTTCACATCCACAAAAAAGTCTGGGTCATATCCAACTTCATAATAGGAGGTCATGAGCATATGATGCTACAATATGCATTCCTTGAACATTGTGATCATAATTTTTGTTGCTTTTCAATGATTGGGTTTTTGCATTATTTTGGTACTAGGTGTTATTTCATAGTTCATTTATAGGAAAAGTGGGAGACAAGGGGAGGGGGTGGCAGTTGAGACCGTCGGTGACTTGATTGCTTTGTATCACATTCCATGTATTTTATGCAATGAATTTTTAAAAATCTTATCTATAATTTTTGGATGTACATGACACATCCAAAATGGGGTCCCTACAAGAAGTTTTGAAATGCCATAGTCTTATAATTGCCTAAATGAATGGGCATACGTCATGGGATGTGAGGTTGGCAATCTCATTCCAAAGTTTGGATGATTTCTTGCAATCAATTGGGTTGGATTTCCAAACTTTTATTCATATACACTTTTTCTATTATTTTCCACAAATGTTAAAGTACTTACAAGTCTTGAGAGTGCCCAAAAAAAACAAAAGGAATGTAAGAAAAAACATGCAAAGGATTCTAGAAATTAAGTATATTCACATTACGATTTTGCAAAAAAATTAATATGACAAAAACATGATAATTTAATGTTGCACTAGTGGGTACTGGTTCACTCTGCAAGAAATATAGCACAAATGCTAAAAATATATATTATATATAATGCCCTAAGCCTAGGGTCAGTTTTCACATTAACAAAACAACCAACTAATTATTGGTTTTTGAGAAACAAATTTGTTTTTTAGGGCGAGTAGTATTAGGGTGAGTAGCATTCCATAGCCAATTGTAATGAGAATCTTGACACCCTGATCAGCTATTAGGTCACTCGATAATTCGAATAACCTTGGACCTTCCTTCCATTATTGGCCTACTACTCAGTGCAAGGTAGCAACGTCGGCTCTCATTGCCCCAATGAGATTGGGTGAATGACCCAAACCTTGAGATATAATATATATCAAGGTTGCACGAAGTGAAAACTGACATTAGACAGTACCTTCATATGACTGATGTTTTTTCTTTGTCAAATATTTATTTATATTAAAAATGAGTTTAAGCATATTGTTTTGTTCTTCAATTTTTCCATGTCATGCCCAAAGTGGTGATCAGCCACAAGAGGATTTAGCTAAATTTGGTTACAAGACAACTATAGTAGGAAAATTAGGAATCCTGCTATATTTTGGTGACTTGATAGAACCTACTATTTAAATCTAATGATTTGATATGAAAAGAAAGCTAGAAATCTGACAAAACATGTCAATTTTTATAGGCAATTTACAGCTTTCTTCTTAGGAATCTGGTGAAATTTTTAAATTAAAAAAAATAAAAAATCTTTGACCATTTTGCTGGGCCCTTTCTTTTGTGACAAAAATAATGAAAATTTTCCACCAAAAAAAACACTGTTTTAATTTTCCAGAATTTCAATTGGGGAATAAGTATGCAAAGTACACACTTTCTTGTGTATTTGTAATAGTAACACAACTGGTTGGTACAGTAAATAAAATTTCACAACTTGAGAGTTTGATTCTCAACAACTTAGGCAAATATCAATAGCATTGTCTCTTTTTCAACTAAACCTTCTGTGAATTATCTTGTGCTGAACATCAGTAGTAGGTATGGTAATACATACAAACATACTAGAGACCTACCGACCATATACAAATGCAAAAAAAGAGCCAGGCTGAGAAATCAGTGCATACAAAAGGGGGGTCTTCAGCCTTCAGTTTGACAGACATCACTCATTTCCACCTTGTTAAATGTGTTCTGAAATTCTCGTGCATCAAAGTTCAAACATCACAGCTGAAAACAGAAAAAGAACCCTCCATCTTTGAAAGCTTTTCAAGGACTAATATGGTACCCCAGAAGTACAAAATGCTCAGAGAAGGGGATATAAAGCTGTGTCGTCGATCAGGTTTACTCTAGGTAGCAGATACGTTTCCTACTACTGATGTTTGACACAAAATAATTCACAAAAGGTTTACCTGAAAAAGGGAAGTTTTTATTATTATTTGTTAAAATTGTTGACAATTGAAGCCTCAACTTGTGAAAATATAATTATTGTTCCAACCATAGGGTTACTATTACAAATACACAACAAAATGTGTACTTTGCATACTTTTCCCTCAACTGTTGAAATTTTGGAAAATTCAATTTGAAACTGCCTAACGTTGTTTTTTAAATAAATAAATATTCAGCAAAGAAGTGCCAAACATCAGTCATAGGTATGGTATTGCTGTCTTTCTCTTAATCTCTCCTGCAAAAAGAGTTAAGGCTACAAAAATGAGAAGCTCTCATACAAAAAGAGTTAAGGCTACAAAGATGATGATGGCAAGCTAAAACACGTGAGAGTACACTTTTGACAAAAAAGATAACTTCAGTGGGTTGATTTGGAGGAGATTAGCACCAGCAGAGATGACAGGATGAAGTGCAGCATTCAAAATTGGGTGAAGGAAGGCTATACATGTTGCAGACACAGGTTGTTGCTGCTAGTATGGAGTGACTTGAGGATGGGTAGAGCTACCCATCATCAACTCTCATGTCTAATGAGGTTGGTCACCCTGACACTTGGTGCTTGACATCATTCCAGTCTTTGGTGTCAGTTGAGACCCACATGTCCTGGGACACTAGTGCTGCAGGACACAAGTCATATGACAGTTTTTTTAGTTAGTGTTGCTAGACTGGCTTGCCCCATCAACGCAAGAAATTATCCTTGACGGCTGAGCTCACATCATAACTCCTGAATGTATCAGTTTGGCCGAATTTTGATTTTAAGGAGAGCTGTGACAACTCAATACCAACAAGCATATTGTTATTGAGAAAGACAAAAAGAATGTCAAGACTAGTGTTGTGTGTATAAGTGTCAATAGCTATATATACAATGTGTAAATCTTAGGTAAGTGTAAATCATTTACACTTACATGTCCAAACTTTTTACACTTACATTGTTGATGTGTATATATTTATTTTTACATTTACATGACCTTGTATAATTGTTTTGAGACATGTAAGTGTATATACTAAGGTTTCATAAAGTCACCTTGTCTTTGGGCCTCCTTTCACCCTCATACCGCTCTTGCAGTGTATCCATAAAGTGAGGAAATTTTATAAAATATGGGTATGAAATGCTGAAAGTCAACATTTAATACATAAGGTTCTAAAATAATTATAGTAGTTGTATAGGTAGGAGCAATGAAAATATATGTAACAGTAGTGGAGGCGTTTAAGAGAAATGAAATACAAGGTGAAATTCAATTTATCATAAAAATTGATGGTTTTCTGAATTCCCTCCACCTTTCCCCTTATTGGAAACAACTTGAAAACAAACAAGAAATGAAACACTCAAGCTTCATAAAATGGAACAATTGTATTAACTAACAAAAAGATTACAAAAGTTTTATGCTTCAAATGCTACAATCACAAAATTATGGCTTGTAACGATTACAAAGGCTTGAAGGTTTTATGTGCATTCAAAATCATGAAAGGAAAGAATGAAAGACTACTCAAAACCACTCCAATATATACTATCGCACTTAACCCTAGCCACCACCAAACCCTAACCCTAGCCACCATCAAACCCTAACCTTAGCCGTCATTAAGCCTTAATGTAGCCTCCATTTCTAAACCTTAATTGCCACGATTCAACCTAACCTAATTACTATAAGGATGTGAATAGTATTCATCCTTTTGGTGAATGTTTAACACGTTCACCAACATTGAGAATTAAAAATGAATAGTATTTCTAACACTCCCATTCTATGAAGTTTCTAATCCAAACATGATTATCAATTTGTTATGTTGTTCTTTCGGTAATGCTTTAGTGAACACATCCACCACCATGTCCTTCGTTGAACAATATTCGAACATGATTTCGCCATTTTCAACTTGTTTTCGAACAAAGTGATGTTGAATATCAATGTGCTTTGTTCAAACATGTTGAGTGGGATTCTTCGTCAATGATATTGCACCTTGGTTGTCCCATCGAATCACCATTGGTTTCTTTTCTTTCATGTACCCTAATTCCTTCATGAACTTTGTCATCCATATGGTTTCCTTAGTAGTTTGCGTACTTGCCATGTATTCTATTTCAATCGTTAACAAAGTGATTGTGGGTTGTCGTTTGCTATTCCAAGAAATGGCTCCATTTCCCATCACGAATACAAACCCTATGGTGGATTTCCTATCCTCAAGGTCATTGGCCCAATTTGTATCACAATATCTGACCAAATCTTGGGGTGGTAATCCTCTGAAGCATAATTTGAATTACAAAGTGCCTTGCAAGTATCAAAAATTGCGTTTGACCGTAATTTAACGTTCCAAACTTGGATTAGCCATGTGTTGATTCACCATGCTTATTGGGTATGCCAAATATGGCCAAATACAAAACATATCAAAAATCCCACGACTTGTTGATAAGGAACCTTCACCATCTCATCATTTTTGTTCACATTCTTTTTCAACTTTCTCTTAGGATCAAATGGCACTCCAATGGCTTGGCAATCCTCCATGCGAAAACATTTGAAAATCTCCTTGGGATACCCAATTTGGTTGATGTAAAAAAAACGTGCATGAGCTTTTTCCATTTCCATGCCAAGGAAGAAATGCAAATCTCCAAAATCTTTCATTTCGAACTTTCGAAAAACTTCTTCCTTCATTTACAAAAGCTTGTCCTTATTATTGCACACCAAGATGAGATCATCGACGTAGACAACAATGAAAAGTTTGAAATTTTCGACTTACGCAACATACACGCTAAAGTTCGCATCACTCCTTAGAGATTCAATGTTTTTCAAGACATCCAACTTTTGGTTCCAAGCCTTTGAAGATTATTTCAAGCCATAGAATTACTTATGAAGCTTACACACAAAATGTTCACCTCCATGTGTGAATCCTTTGGTTGTTCCATGTAGATCTCCTTTTTAAGGTCACCATTGAAAAATGAAATTTTGACGTCCATTTGATGAATCTCCATGTTTTCAATGGCTGCTAGTGCAAAGATGCAATGAATTGACACAAATTTTGCAACATGTGCAAAAGTTTTGTTGTAATCAACTCCTAATGTTTGGGTGAAACCTTTTGCCACAAGTTTGGCCTTGTAATGTTCAACTTCACCATCAACCCCATGTTTGATTTTCAACACCCATTTACAAGAAATGGGTTTTTTACCCTTGGGGAATGGCACCAAGGACCAAGTGTTGTTGATAACAAGAAAGTCATATTCTTCTTGCATGGCAATCTCCAATTGTTTTGCATTTTCACCTTTTAACGTTTTTTCCACGATTTGTTTTGAAAAAGCTATGGTGGTCCATTCCACCTTTTTAGTGGCCACCCACCACTCACAAAGCCACTCCTTATGTTGTCTTTGGGGCCTTTCTCCTCATCCATCTTGTTGTGGTTCATTCAAACCCTCATATTGTGGTGGAACAATTTTTTTTTTTGAAAAATAGTTTGATGTAAATTCATCACCTTCCACATCTTCCGCTAGTTTCTCCTTCAAAGATATAGATTAGCATCCTTAATATCATCATTCACAACTTCATCCACAACAATGTGTTCTACTTGCTTTGAAGGGGGTTTATTATCATGAACACCTTCCACTTCTTTTGTCCCTTCAAGGAACACAACATCTCAATTCTTGATGACCCTTTTGGTTTTTACACACATCAAGCAATATGCTTTGGTCCTTTCACAATACCTTAAAAACACATAAGGTATGGATTTGGACTCTAATTTGCTTTTCTTTTCATCAAGAATGTGCACATATGTTTTGCAACTAAAAACTTTCAAATGAAATACACTGGGCTTTCTATCGATCCATGCTTCTTGCAGGGTATTTGAATCAAGAACTTTAGTTGGGCATCGATTATTGATGTCAATTACCATGTTCACTACCTCTGCCTAAAATTCCAAATGAAGTCCTTGTGCACAAATCATGTTTTTAGTGCACTCCGTGATGGTCTTGTTAGTTCATTTTGCAACTCCATTTTGTTATGGTGTATAAGGTGCACTTGTTTGTCATTGAATTTACACAAAAAGTCATCAAACTTTTTGGACACAAATTTTCCTCTACTGGATTACAAGGTTTTGATTTTCATGTTAGTTTGATTCTCCACCAAGGCCTTGTATGCCTTGAATTTGTTAAATACCTTTCCTTTTGCTTTCAAAAAGTAAACATGAATTTTTCTTGAAAAGTTGTTGATGAAGGTGACAAAGTATCATGCTCCAACATGAGATGTGGTCTTCATTGGTTCGCACACATTACTATGCACTAACTCCAAAAGCTTAAAAGCCCTAGTGGTTTCATCTTTAAGAAAAGATGTATTTTGATGTTTGCCTTCAATGCAAGTTTCACACACAGTGCAATGGCACTTCTTTTAAATTTATGCCATTGACCATTTTGTCCAACTTCTTAAGACTTGCCATATTAAGGTGGTTGCGTCTTTGGTGCCAAAATGTAACTCTTTCATTTGAAGATTTTGCCACATTCGCACTCTCTTTCCAAACATTGACATTGAGAAGATACAAGTTCTTTTCACTCTATGCTTCCGCCACAATAATTCCATGGACATTATTCACCTTACAACCATCATTGTCAAACTCCACTTTCAAGTCCTTTGAAATGAGTTTGCTAATGGAAATGAGACTATTTTTCATTTTGGGAACATGAAGAACTTGAGTGATGGTTGTAAACAACATTCTACCTTTAACTTGCATTGTGGCCTTGATGTTCCTTTTCCCAATGGCCTCTAAAATGGTGTCATCTCCCATGTACATTTTTCATGGAACAATGGATTTATAAGTGGTGAACCATTTTCATTCGAATGTTATGTGTTGTGTTATGTTAGAATCAATGATCCAATCATACGTCGTATGATTATTAGCACTCAAAGCGACAACAAACATTTGTTCTTGATTTTCATAGGCTTGGTTTACCTTTTCTTTCTCATCATTCTTCTTCTTCAAACAATTCCTCACAAAGTGTTCGGGTTTTTTATAATAAAAACAAAACTTCGTGTTTGCCTTATGAGTTTTGTTAAGTAATGTGGCATTGTTTGTACTTTCACTTTTTTTTTTTAGAAGCTTCATGAAGCAATCAAGCAACAATCAATTGAAGGTCAACATCTTTGGTGGACATGGACTCCAAACTTGTGGCCAAGTTATGAAAAGATGGGGGAAGGTTCATGAGAAATACCATGTACACATCTTCATCTTTAATCTTTACCTCAATGGAACATATTTGATTCGCAAGTGCCTTGACCATGTTGATGTGCGTAAACAAGTCTTCCATTTCTTGCATTTTGATGGTGAAAAACCTTCTTTAAAGAAACAACTTGTTTTTGATAGTCTTGGCTTCATGCACACCACAAAATGTCTCCCAAGTGCTTTTGACAATTTCGCAATATTGAATGTGTGCAAGTTGTGCATTCGTGAAATGTTCACAAAGTAATGCAAATGTCTTAATTGTTTTTTCATTATAATTTATCATTTCATTTTCATCATCGGGAATTGTTGCACTCCCATCAACAAATTTCCAAAGCCCATGCTTGGAAAACATCATGCACATTTTGAACTTCCAAAGGTGAAAGTTGCCACCATTAAACTTTTCCATGACCTTCAAAGATTCCATTTGGAGAAATGACATTTTGTAGAAAACAAACGCTAAAACAAACACTATATGCCTTTCTATTCAAATGATTTACAGATGGGAAAATTTCAAGTTGAAAAACATGTTAATGTTTGGAAACCTCATTTCAAATCTCTCTCACTCAATCGTTATATGTCACAAAACAAAATCTTTACAAGAAAACTTTCAAACACTTGAAAAAATTTCTTGTACAAACTTGAAATTTCATTTGAAACTTACAACAATGGCAAAGAACTTTCTTTGACACACTTAAAACCTAAAGTTTTCAACAACTTGAAAACCTCTTTTCCACACACTTTAAACTTCAACATTGAAATTCTCAACAATTTGAATAACTTTCTTCCACACATTTTCAATTTAAAACTTGAAACTTAAAAACTTGAAAAACACTCTTCCACACTTTAAAACTTACAACATTTTGCAAATTAAAAACCTTCTTTCAAAAAGATTCTCCTTTTTTCTATGCAATATAAGCTCAAAAGCCTTCACTATTTTTCGTTTTAACATAATGTCCTATCTCTTGCTTAGTGTGGGCCCATAACCTATTGGAAACAACTTGAAAATAAAAAAGAAATGAAACATTCAAGGTTCATGAAATGGAACAATTGTATTAACTAACAAAAAAGTTACAAAGGTTCTATGTTTCAAATGTTATAGTCACAAAATGATGGCTTGCAACAACTAACAAGGCTTGAAAGTTCTATGTGCATTCAAAATCATGAAGGGAGATAATGAAAGACTACTCAAAACCACTCCAATATATACTATCTCCTAACCTTAAAATAGCCGCCACTTATCCTTAACCTAACTACTGCCTAACCTTAGTTGCCACCAAACCCTAACCCTAGCTACCATCAAACCCTAACTTTAATTGTCACCAAATCTTAATGTAACCTCCACTTTTAAACCCTAACTTTAAGCCTTAATGTTACTTCCCTTTCTAAACCTTAACCACCACTATTCAACCTAACCTAACTACCATAAGGATGTGAATACTATTCATCCTTTTGATGAATGTTTAACACATTCATCAACATTGGGAATTAAAAATGAATAATATTTCTAACACCCCCCTTGAATGTTAATGTATTTTTTCAAGTTTTAAAAAAATTTCACCTTATTTATGACCAAATTTAGTGTTCTAATGTTAGATTTTTTTAATTTTATAAATAACTCTATTATATTTTTATTATAGACCTTAACGACCATACATTTTTGCAAATTCATATTGATTAATTGTGGGTGCATGTTTTGATACGTTTTTTTTTGCAATGGGCCATTTGATTAGCCTATCATCAAAAACATTATGAAATCCCCCCTTGCCCCCAAAAAAAATTACATTGTTTTACACTTATGTTGTTTTACACAACTAGATAAAATCATATAAATGTATTTGTTTTATTTTTACATTGTTTTACATAACCATGTAGAACCATATAAATGTATTGATTTTTACACTTATAGTTACTCAAAATGTAAATAAATTTCATAATGGGATTTAGATTTACGTGAAATGTAAGTCTCAAACCATTTACACGCACAACATTGGTCTAAACATATTGGCACAAACTTCCTAAAAGGTTAGTGGACAAAAAATGGTTTTAAGCTCCAAGTGCTGTGAGACCTACCATTCTTGTGATTAGGGTACTTGGTTTTCTAGGGTGTTAACAACCATCAATTTGTGGATTGGTGACCATGGATAACTGGGTGTCACAACTAGGAGTTAGCATTAACACATGAATACATATGTAAATAGTTTAGGAAGTTTTGTACATACATAGGGGAGAACACAAGGGGGAAATAAGGGGAAAACACAAAGAGGAATAGGGTAGAAAAAAATGATCAATTTAGAAGAGAAAATAGAGAAGATGAAAGATTGCAAAGTGTGGACCACAAATTTAAGATGATTTAAGGTGGACCAAAAAGCACATGGCCAACCCCAAGTTGGAACTTGGACAAATTTAGGAGGGTGTTCATGGCCCAATATATATGCCCGAACATTATTCCACTAAAATGAAAGAGGAATTGATATAGTTATGCCAAAAGTGGATGATCATAACTAAATACAAGCATTGGTTTGATGAACATATTTTCTACTTTTTTTCTTTGGCGAAATTAGACCATGTTTGTGTTTTTGTGAATGGGTTAAATGATCATATAAATATATGGTCAAAGCTTATATCTTAAAACCATTTTGGAAGCTTATTGATTGGCCATAAATTTGGAAAACCAAAAAAGGACCCATAAAAAATCTTTTGGGAAAATGGCAAGCAGCCCCAAGATGGACATTGGGATCTATGGAACTTAGTTTCATAAAGGAAAATGGAAAAAGCTTCAAAAGATTTGGAAGCCTAAACAAGGGGTTGGACCAATCACAAAGAAACTTAAAGGTTAAGTGAGAAATAATAGGGGGAACATAGACAAAAAGGACTATGTTTTACTTGTCATCAAGATGGTCGTCATTTTTTCCAATGTCCTAAATGTTCTCAACAAATAGCAGCCTTTACATTAATCACCCCAAAGAAGAACGAGGAAGGGGGTAATAATGGAACAAGAAATAAAGGACCTATCAAGGTATCAACTACCATTCTATAGAAAAAAGGTGGGCCAAAATCACATCATCATTCACAAAGAAATAACCATTAGTGGTAAACCCACAATGGTATTAGTGGACTTGGGTAACACCCATAACCTAATGTCAATAACCTTTGTGGCCATTTTGGGATTACCTTTAGGAACCATGGACCCTTGTAAGATCCTACTAAATGGACATATTCATAACACTAACCTTTACTTGGAGGATGTGCCAATTCAATTCCAAGTTTAGAAACACACATCAATTTTTTTGCTTTGTTTATAAATTTTCCGTTTTTAACTATTTTAAAACAATAGTTTTAGGGTGTGAGGGGGATTAAAGGGGTTTTTTGAGTTGTGGTTTTCAAGATTGGGGTTTAGAATTTTGGTTACATACCATATATGTTTGGTTGGGGATAAACATGGCAAATCTGTGGGTTCTACGTCCCCAAAATATCGCCAATCATCCCAACCCTCCTAATAGGCACTTGATGGAAAGCTAGTAATTAGCTTTACCCTTATGCTTAATTGTGCCCCAACTTTCATCCATCCACCCATCATTTTCATCCCTCTTAGTTTATTTTAATTAGTCCCTTCATCCCTTCTTGGTCAGTTGGCCTTCTTTCTGCCTCACTCGCCACGCCCACTAAGAATTTTTCCAATACTTGTCATATGGTTGTCTCTTCTACGACCTCACATTCCTTGTCCTTCTTGCGGTTGTCTATTTAGTGTAAGGGGGGTTTAGCATGGCACTAGCTTTCATGCACTGCTCATAGGTAGTCATCTATCTTAAAGGTAGTGTTGCCCTCGACTTTACCATGTTTTCTTCCTTCTTCAACATGGACATGGATTGCACCCATATACATAATTAATGCTTTAAATTTGGGTTTATTTTGTCCTCATTCATACCATCATATTCCATATGTTCTTCAAGTTGAAATTTAACAAGCTTTACATATCACTTTATCTTGATTAGCATATGATCCTTTTAATATTGCAGCTTGACATGTTTTTTTGTTATTCTCTTCTTAGTGTTTATCTTTTTCTCCATAAGGTGCTAAGAAAGGCCACCAAGATATTCACACCCACTTACATCAATATAATATGGGTGGTGATTAGGAGACATTATAGGAGGAGCACGTAATTAGAGCACTCACATTAGCTTTTCGCAGATGTTCAGAATTGATTAGGGTTTAACCCTAAACCCTACCCCACCTCCATAAACACAATTGTTCCGTGCATGGGCCCTTGCTCATGTAGGGTAATACGTTTGAATAATACGTGCACCAACAACCCCATCAAACAAAACCCCAAAAGTCCTTCACCTTCTCCATCCACTTGTTGAGGTTGATTTCCCCTCTTTTGTTGATGATTTCCATCTTAAAACAAAGGTTATTTTAAATCAAGATGCATTTATCTTTGCCTTGGTTCATTCACCATGTCTTTTTTCCAATGGGCCTTTGAGTATGGTGTATGAACTTGTTCAAAAAATTTTGTCCCAAATGATTCTACAAGTGGGTTCAACTTCCTTTTTTTCAAGGTATTTGGACACATTGCTTGAATTCATGTTCCAACTCCAATATCGTGTTTTTTTTTGCATCCCAATTCCCAGTGTTGGAAAAGCACCCTAAAGGCATACATCACATCGCAATCAATGAGATGACCTATAATTTAGTTGCTTGCACATTGGTTATTCAATTTAGGGATACTCTTGTGGAACATTTTAGTCTTCATCAATTTGATCTAACGATTTGTGGCGGTTGTGAAACAATGGTCCATGGCATTTAAGTAATGTTAGACTTGCATCCAAATTGGGTGGTGTTATAAGTAGATGTCCATAACGCCTTTAATTCAATGTCATGATAGCCATTTATTATGAATTACAATTTTTGCTCAATTCTCTAGATCAACTTTTCCCACTTGTTTGATGATTATATGCACACCCATCCCCAATGTTTTCCTTTCATTGGTAGATGACATGCATATAGTAGGTTTGACATTAGATGTGGTTCTTGTTTTTTTATGTTTGTAATAGAAGTTCTCAACATTAAGCTTTTAATCCAGCTAACAAAATGTGTGGCTTGGTTTCCACAAGGGTTAAATCACTTTATATCATTTTGTTTTGGCTTTTTTACTCCCAATTCCAATTTACATATTTTGGGTACACTACGGATCCAAATCATTTGTTGAATCGTTTATGGTTGGGGTTCTACATGAAGATCTTGGGAGGATATTTACTTTCCTTATGCTTGCAAATCCTTAAGCAACTTTTGCGATGTTCTCATTATGTTATGCCTAATGCCTTAGGTACTTGCTTTGTATAGTGTTTCCATCTCTAAGTATTTGGCATCATTATGTTGAATTCGATATTCGTACCATAGCTACATTGGAGAAGTTACTTGGTGTGGGATCTTTTGGTGGTTTTGTAAATCCTTTAGCTCATTGTCAAGCCAATTTTCCTACTTCTTTAGGTGGGTTTGACATCTTTTTTGTGATTTGGATTACTACCCCCACATGCTTGGGTTGTTGGCCATTGATTACTCTTGCACTTTTCATTTGTTTCCAACAAGATGATCACCATATTTTTTGGTGGATCACCTACATAAACAAGAATTTGCCTTGCTTCTAATAATCGTTCCTTCAAATATCATGTGAACACATTTTCGCTCATGTCTGGGTCTAGGAGCCGACATGTGGTTATTAGCTCGTCCTACCACACCTGCATTTCATTTATCCTTAGCCCACTTCCTTATAACACTACGTACCTATCTTGGTTTACCACATCCTATGGTTTCCCACCTTTCATAGTGTTATTGTGGTCATACCATTAACGATTTAAATACCCATTTACTTCGATGCTCTTATGGGAGTGAACGTACAATAGCCATGCTACATTTCAAAAGACTATTGTAACTACTACTTTGGAGAGTGGAACACATGTTCAGAAGGAGGTCTCCCACCTTTTCCCTCACCACACTCAACAAGCAGATATCCTTATCACCAGAAATGATTTTGGAACCTTGCTAGATGCCATCATTATTGACTTGATTTGCCTAGATATGGTGTAATGACCATTGATGATGATAACACATGCAGCAATGATGGTTGTTCAAAAAAATTCACGATCATACGCTGAACGAACATTAGGCGATGACTTCATTCCCTTCGCTATTGAGATGTATGGGTGTTTTCATTCTTGTTTTGATTCATTTTTGACCGCTTGTTCATAAACCATTATTGTGTGTCATTAGTAGTCTTCTTTAGTCCCACTCAATGTTTGTGTCTTATGATTGACAACACGTGTCCGTAGCCCTATAGCATGTGCAAGCCATAGTGATTACTCAATAGGCTATTGCACTTGGTCGGGGTTCCTCATTTCTTCCACACATCATAATTAATGCGTTTTTGTCACTAGTTGATTTGTGGTAAATGACAACTTTTTCATCTTAGGCCAATGATTGTCATTTCATAACCATGAATTTTTTTTGCATGTTGTTTTTACCTGATTTTTGTTAATAGTTTGCTTTTGCTTTGTCTTTGAATTGTGTTTACTTATGTCCTCATTTACCTTGTAATTTTGTTGGATGGGTTCCCATCTTTGATTTATAGGGTTTTTTTTTCTAATTTTGAAATTTGGCCTAAAAATGTTTATGACATAATTATGGAAATACATGGGTGGCATGTAAATGTGGATTAATTTGTGGCACCAAACTAGATGTTACATCTTTTGAACTTGCAAGTATGCAAGCCCTACCTAATACCCCCTAATACCCCAAGTTGCTTTTGACAACTTAAATGTATACATGGAGATGCATAATTATTCTTTGTATATGTGCATGATTAGCCAATCAAGGGTTGTGGGAAAGGAAATGAATAGAGTGGACTAGTGGATAATTTGTTGAAAGAATATTTTAATGTTTTTCCAATAGATTCATCGGGGATGCCACCAACTAGTGAGGTGGATCATGCCATCAACCTAGACCCTAATGCAAAACCAATTGTTAAAACTCCCTATCATCATTCCTTTATGGAAAATAAAGATCTAGAACAACAATTAAGTGACCTTTTGGAAAAAGGGAATGTAAAGCTTAGTAAGTCCCCTTGGGGTGCAATTGTACATGCATTTTGTTAAAAACAAAGATGGCATTCTTAGATTTTGTGTGGATTGCAACAGTTTAAATAAGGTCATGATGAAAAATAAATATTCCTTACCAAGGATAGATGATCTCCTAAATCATCTTTATGTTGTTAAGATATTTTCCAAGATAGATTTTAGAAGTTGCTACCACCATGTATTCATGTGAAAGAACAAAATATACCAAAAATAGTCTTTAAAACTCGCTATGGGCATCATGAACCTTATAAACTTCTTGTTTCAAAAGTAATTAGGTAAATTTTTGTTTGTGTTCTTAAATGATATATTAAAATATTTCGAATTCAAAAACATGGAACATTTGAAGGTTGTAGTTGAAATCTTATAAACCTAATAAACTATTTACAAAGAAAAGAAAATGCAAATTTGTTGTTATCCAAGTAGACTACCTTGGACATGTAGTCTTAGACAAAGGAATGGCAATAGATCCCATAAAGATCAAAGTTGTGGCTAAATGGCCAATTCTTAAAGATAAGATGGAAGTGAAAAGTTTCCTAGGTTTGGCTAGTTATTATAGGTGATTTGTGAAGAATTTATTCTAGATGGCAACGTTCTTAAGTGATTTATTAAGAGGAAAAGTAGCTCCCAAGACATTCTATGGAGTTCAAGATGTGAAGAAAGCTTTGAAGCCTTGAAGAAGGCATTTACATTTACTCATGTGCTAAAGGTCATTGACCTAAGAGTAAATGGGATAGTTTTATGCACTAATGCTAATGATTTGGCCATAGGTGTTGTATTGATGCAAGAAAGGCAAGTCTACCTATGAATATAAAATTAAACTACCCACCCATGAGAAGGAACTACTAGTTGTGATCCATGCTTCGAGAATTTGGAATCACTATATATTTTTTTGGAAAAAAATTTAACATTGAAACTAACCATGAAAGTTTGAAATACCTAACCACCCAACCCAATTTAAGTAGAAGACAATGTAGGCGGGTGGAAAGGTTACAACAATTTGATTTTGGATTGGTTATGCATTATATAAAACACTCATCATCTAAAAATGGATGCACAAATAGAGAGGACTAACTATGCCTTAAAAGATATTATGTTAAAAATGTATGTTGACCATTGGTGAAAAACTTGGGGAAAATATTTGGTGGAATTTGCATATAATGGAAATTGGCATTCCTCCATTAAAACAAGCCCATTCCATGCCTCATACATGCAAGAATATTTAACTCCCCTTTCCATTTCAACACCTATTTCCAAGATGGAAGGTCTAAATGAAATGATTATTGATATGCAATATACTTTGAAATTGGTCAAAAAAAGTATTGAAAATGCCCAAGAACAAGCCAAGTTCTATGCTGACAAAAATTGAAGCCCTAGGGAATTTGTAATTAATGAAAAAACGTTTTTGAGAGTCAAGCCCTTGAAAAGTGCCTTGAGGTTGAGGAAATACTAAAAATTGTCCCTTCAATATTGTGGCCCATTCGCCATATTCAAAAGAAGAATAAGGTAGAAAATAAAAACTAGTATAAAAAAGAGAATAAAAAAGATGAGAAGGTTGTAGAATATAGGAAATAACCTTTCTTATGCTTGTGGTTAGGTAGAGAATTACCATGTTGATATAAAATTTTAAGTTATTGGGTCAAAGTATGGTTGGGGTACCCAAAAGGACTATTTCATTTTATATTCACTTGCCCCCTTATTTAAACATGTTGAAACTTAATGACACATTCATATTGAAAGTTTGCTTTTATTCATAGATAGATACAGTACAAAAGTACCATTCTATGCATAGAATGTCAAATTTGAACAAGTTTAAGGATTCTTACCAAGTCCTTGAAAAAAATCCAAGACTTTGTTTCATGAGAAAAAAGGTTCAAGGACTCATAAGGGACGTCCAAACAACTTCTTTTGGCCCAAGATTTTTACCACAAACACTTTACGTGTTAATGTGTATAAAATGTATGAATGTGATAATAACCAAGTGCCCTATTGCAATGTAAAAAGTTTCAAAAAGTCAAGTTTTTGGGAATTTTGGGCCATTGATAGAACATGACCCATAGTGGATAAATTTTATTATTCTCACTTTCATAAATGAGAACAATAGATACTTTAAAGGCCTACATAAAGTCCAAACAAAATTATTTCATTTGACATGAGAAAAAAGGGTGAAATGTAAGACAAGTCATGGGAAAAGTGAAGAAAAAGGTGAATTTGGTAGTCCTTAGGGTTCAAATGTGGTACCCCAATCATGCTTTGACCCTATTATAATAAATGTGTAAACATGGTGTAAATACCTTTGTTTTAGCTACTTTTACATTTTCATTTAGGAGATTTGGGTAAAGATAAAGATTATAAATAATTCTAGATGGATTTGTTAGAAATATATATAAATGGCCACTAAAGTGGACTAGGTTTTTTCTAAAAGCCTCATTGTGTTCAAGGTGAGGGAAACTAATCCAATAAAATGGCTTTTTAGGAATGTTATTTGTATGTGGTACTATAAGATTAAGGGAGACTAGGTGAGGCACATAACAAGGGGCAATTTCAAGTTCCAAACCATGTTCTTCAAAATCAAAAAACTCATTTTCATCTTCAAGGTTAATGTATATGATTATCATTGTGTTAAGGGAATAGGTAGATTACATAATTTTTGGGGCTTACAAGGCATTATGAATAGGATTAAGCCATTGGACAATTAAGGGTTTGAATGTTGAATTTTTGTTGAATTTGGTTTTGTCGTTCATGTTGATGTTGACTGGGGGATTGCCCACTTGTGTAAAAAGTCATAATCATATATTAGTGAAGCATGTGACTAGTAGATGATGAGGTGATAACAAGATGGGGGATCACTAGTAGAAATTGGCCAAAATGTAACCACTCTATTTGTGACTCCATGCGACTATTAATTATTTACTACATTTGGACATTTTTGCAACTATTTCTTATGTTGGTCATATTTGTAACTACACTTCAATTAGTTTGCGACTATTTTGGTGTTCATATTTCCATGTGAACAACATTTAGTTTGGTTTTCATCCAAGAAGAACAATTTATGTCCCATTAGTTGCAAATGTGACCAATTTATTTGCAACCCTATGGGTATACAAAGGTGTATTTTGTGAATTTTAAGGAATATAATTGGATATATTAATATTTATAAATGTATATTTTGAATGTATATGAACAACCATATTACATGTGTATTCAAGTAATATTATTAACATAAATGGCCTCAATATTATGGTTACACTAATTAGTGTATATTTTGAGTATATTAAAATTTCATGTAAAATATTTATTAAATATATCGTGCCCATATTACAAGTATATCCAAGCCATCTTATTACTTCTTAAAATTATTACAAATGACATTTATTAATATTAATATTAATATTAATATTATATATTAATATTAATTTCATGTAATAAAAAAACTAAATTTCAATATTATATTCATTAATTTTTTAAAAATATTAATATTTTATTACATAATGATCATAATGATGTCGATGATGATATTAGAATGATAGGAAAAATAATTGTATAATTATTGAATTAATTACTATAAATTTAATATATTAATATATTAATATATCAATTTTTCAAATGACTGATGTACTCATTAAATTTTATTTTTTATTTATTCAAAAAATAAAAATAATTATAATAAATCATAATAGAACTACCAATTGACACAATAATATATATTTAAAAATAGTTAACCTTGGCTACCAATTAGCTACAATAATAATTGAATTTATGTTATTTTTACTATTAAATATTTACATTTGTATTTACTATGAAATATAAAATCGAAAATAATAATGGGAATAATTATAATAAAATAGTTAGCCTAGGTTAGGTTTTTAATTATATTATTAAATTTTTAAAAATCATTTTTATAATTATTAATTATCAATAATTAAATATTTCAGTTATTATATTAATTTATTTGGTCATGAAATAATAATTAATTAGTTAATAATAATTGGCTAATTATTAGTTAATGAAATTGGTTGATAAATCATTATAGTTCATATATAATTAAAATTATATATTATTATTATTTATCTAGTTAATAAATTAAGTAACATTTAATAATAACTAATAATTTACTTAATTTAGTAATCTTAATATATTGATGATTATTATAAATAGTTAGTTAGTTGGATAATTTATAAAGTGAATTAATTAGTTTTTACTTCAGTTGTTAATTAATTAATTAACAAGCTTTTTAATTTACTTGTCTATGTTTTATTCAATAAATTATTAGTAATTTTATTTGTTAATTAGTTAATTAGTTAGCTAGTTAGTTGTCACTTACTTAATTATATACTTTTCAAGATGAAAATGAAAGCTGAAACATATGGGATAAAAATTTTACTTGCAAATCATTTATGACTAAAAATTTTTAGTCACAAATGATTTAAAAGTAAAATGTTTTTCCCAAAAGTTTTGGCTTTCATTGTCATTTTGAAAAATATATAAACAAGATGTTACGTCTTTGCATTTTCATATGTTAAAAATTGGACATATGAGATGAACCAATAAAAATGATTTAATCCAAAATAAAATATGAATATTCATGTACTTACACCTAAGTACCTATTTTTTTAACTTACCTATCTACCTACCTTCCTACTTAAATAGATATTTAACTTAAATAAGTAAATAGGGCCTATCTAGATAGGTAAACTAGCCTAGATGGGTAGGTAGGTATATAGGTAGGTAGGTACTTAGTTCAACCTACATACCTAAATATTGATTTAAATTGAATTTGGACAAATTCAATTAATATGCCACATGGAAAATATCTATTGCACCATGTGTCGCAATATAAACCATCCAAACATAAAAATTAAATGTTTTAGATTATTTTAAAATAATAATAAAATATTTTTAATTATCAAGAGTTGGGACACGTGGCAACACATAATTTGTTCCCATTGTTCACCAAAAAAGTTGCATCTTAGTTGTAAGTGACAATATGTAATGGCAAATCAAAGGATGAATGTGTATTTCGTTGACTCTTTCTTTCATCCAAAATTTTTTGTCGTTTGCAACTAGTGTCAATACGACTTGTCCAATGTGACTATTAAGATTTTAGTTGCAAATGTCATTTACAACTAAAAATTTGTCACAAGGGCTAGTTGCAAAATGACCATTTTCTATTAATGGATGTTAGTTTTCATTAGTTTTATTTCATCCATATGACAAAATGACATGGATGTCCAATTGTCATTATAATGATTAAAAAATTACTAAAAATCATTTGATATGAACATAGAGAACCCACCCCCCCACCTACTTACTTAGGTAGATGCAAATTAGGGTGGCTCAAAAGCAACAAAAGTCCTAATCCCAAAAGTCCATATTTTAACATTAAAATGAAAAGAGTAGTTAAAAACCAATTTTGAATGGGCTTGATGTGATGATTAATCAACTAATAATGTCCACATGAAAGGCTACCCATCTAGGTAATTTTTTAACATACATGTTAAGGGGAAAAAAATCAATCCAATAAAAAATGACTACGATAGGGATTCAGAAAAATAAGGTCCAAATTTAATCATTCAAAAGTCCATAATTATTTGTTGATTTATTTTTGTTGTAATTTTTTTGAATCCATATTTTTTTCCCATCAAGTATCATATATTGAGTCCCTATAAAAAATATTGAGATGAAATCATAACAAAAAATGCATTTGAATGTTAGTGCATAACGCAAATAATAGTCCATATGCTCATTTTAAAAGTCCATTATTATATGATTAGTGTATGTTCATTGAATTTTACCCCTCAATAAATATTCTTATTCAAAATGGCAATATTAGTTCATAAATATTTTTGTCAAATTGATGATTTTACAATGTGTTTGTGGCATTTGAATAAAGTACACTTTGTAGAAAGTCCAAAAAATGATAAAAAGTGAGCCACCTTAGTGTGCATTCACTCACCTACCTATTACCCATTAACCCACCCACCTTCCTACCTACTATCCATTTACTTACCCATCCACCTACCTCCCATACCCACTTACCTACCCACCAACCCACCCACCTTCCTACCTACTATCCATTTACTTACCCACCCCCCTACCTACCTACCTACTACCCAGTTACTTACCGACCAACCCACCCACCCACCTACTTATTATCCACTTATTTACCTACCTATTTACCTAGCTACCCACCCATTTACCTATTACCCACTTACCTCCCTACTTACCTACCCTCCCATGCACCCAACCACCTACCTACATACTACCATTTACATATTTATTATCCATTTACTTACCCACCAATCCACCCACCCACCTATTTACTAACTACTTACCTACCTACCCACCCACCCACCTACCTACTTACCTATCTATGTAGCCATCCGCCCACCCATCCAGTTACTTACCTACCCACTCACCCACCTACTTACTTCATCAACCTACCTACCTTTTATTTCCTATAATCTATTCACTTCCTACCTATCACCCTACTACTCGCTACCTACCTCATACTCTTGTAGTGATATGAAATAAACATGTGAAAGAAAAAAACTTGACCAAAATTGGACACCTTTTGATGTTGTAGTCCATCAATAAAGACATGGTTTATCATATGAAGGTGAAAGGTTTAATTCCTAGTACTTGCAACCTATGTGCATTCCTAAAGGGCTAAGGTAAGTAGACTAGACTAAGGTAGATACATAAGTAGGTTACATAAGTAAGGTTAGGTAGGTTAAACTACTACCTACCTATTTGCCTTTTTTGACCTACCTATTAAAAATAGTTTTTAATAATAATCCCAAAAAAAAAATTTAATCTAGGTATAAATTTGAATAATCAAATGGTTTAATGTTTATCAATAATATTTTAGTCATTCATTATATGACACCTTAGCATTATATATGGCTTGTGCTTTATGACTTCTCATTAATGACTATAGGATGAAAAATGCCACGTTAAACATTAAATGACTGCTTGTCCTTTGCTACTCGTCCGTTATAACTAAGGGTCTTTATTCATACAATGTCTAGGATGATTACAAAATTAGTCATATATGGAATCATAGATTTAAGAATTTCTTCTAATGATTACATAACCTTGTTGATTTTTGTAGACCTAGTGGATCGAATTCTTGTAGCTATGTGGTCATTTCACCTCTTGATGGTTGAGGCTTATTAGCTTCCTTAAAAGAATCACTTTTTGATGAGAGAGATGTAGGTTCAATACTAATGTTGATTTCTTACTACTTGGGGTTTGGATTGGCTATTATTGGGAATTAGAATTGGTTTTTTATTAACGGGTTGTACATGAGAGCTAGATAAGTCAAACTTTGGAATGAAACTATTATCACCAAGACTTTTTCATTCATTAAAGTGTACGTTTTGTCTTATAGAGGGGTCAAAACATCTATATTAGGCTTTAGTTTGAGGATCATAACCAACAAGATTACATTTAATAGCATGTGGAGACATCTTCAATTTTCTAACCTCCTTTGCTACATGTACTAATGTACATACCCCTTACAATCAAAAATACGTAAGTGTGAAAAAATAGGCACTATTTTGCTTGAAAACTTTTTTTCAAAAGACACACTATGACCTTAATTGAAAATTACCTTTTGTCAACAAACAAAGATTGCTATTAATCTTGCATCAATCATAGTCTTTTTATATTACTTTTGAAGGTCCAAATGTTAATGAAATAATTTCATATTTTGGACATTTGTAGAATAAGATGTTAAATTTGATAATGTGCAAAAAATTTAACTTATTTTCAAGTTAAAATTGTTTTGAAAAAAATTTGGTGTAAAAGACACAAAATTAAGCAATGGTTATGCCTAGTTTTGGTTCCTATTAACATAACTTCACCTTAATATCTTTGCATTGTTAAAAACTTCAAAACGTTTTTTTAAATGCTTTAACATTCTTTTGGAGTTTTGCATTGAAAATAAATGAGATAATCTGATCTTTTAGTAACAACTTAATGATGGGTGAAAGCATGATTGGGTGCACCAAAGATGTCCCAAATGACAATTTTCCATATGTCTTTAATAAAGTACTCCACACCAAGATTATATAAGAATTTTTAATGGAATTGGAATGATAAAATCACAATCTACATGCAATCAACCTTTTTATTCTAAAAATGTTTTAGATTTGGATATTATCACATTGTACTTTAATTGTACTTTTGCCATAACACCAAATGTTTCAACAAACAACTTAATGCAAACATGGTGTTAGTACCACCAAACTTTGATTTTTTGAAAAAATGAAAAAAATTCACCATCTAAGACATCCATATGTATCCAAACACATAAAATTGGGGTTTTGCAACATCATAGTAATTTGCAACAATTCATCAAAAATTAGAAATAAAAAAAAATTCCATTGAAAGGAGTACATAAGAAAGCAATATTTTGAATTAAATGTTTGAAGTTGAAATGTTCTTACAATTATCCTCAAGGGAAGTATGTTGTTAGATTTTTTAAAATTCACATCCATATTTGAGATGAATATTTTCAATTTAAAAATGTAAGGAGCTAAGTTTTTCAAAAAGTTCATGTGTCTTTATACTTACACCAAATTATTTAAAATTTGACATGCCTTAGGTCATGAAATTTAAAGAAATCACATAAAAAAATTAGCTTTGGATTCATTGAAATTAGGTGGATAAGCATGATGGACAATTTAATAACTTGATTTTTTTTTTAATAAACTTGGTTGAGAACTCCAAATTGAATATTCATTTAGGTAAAATCAATACAAATTTCATTGAAAATCCACGTCAATATAGTAATAAATAAGGTTAAACCTTAGCACATGTTTTTAACATCCTAATCATTCAATTTGAAAGCAAAGTCACATTGGTACTGGTGCCCTTTAATACTACACATATGTGTCCAAAAATTATACACTCAATCATGTTCTCACACTAACGGACAAGGCTTTGTTTTGGACTTCCTAATTATGTTAGTGTCCTTAGGATCTGAAAGGATTACAGGAAAAATGGATGATCTAGTACATTCCTCTAGTTCTACAAACTCCCAAAGATCCTCTCTTTCCAAAATTGTCTAGTTGTGAAATCTCCAAAGAACATAATTTGATTCCCCTTCTAACTTATTGTTTTCTATGATGGTACCTTCAAGACCTAACATGTTGGATTTTTTGGGAACTCCACAAAGATTTTATATGCAGGAAAAAGAAAAGATCCTTTAAACAATCTTTGAAAACAAACAAGCAACCAGTCCCTTGACTGTACAGAGAACACCCTTTATGTCCTAACCATATAGACTTCAAGAAACTCTCTTATCCTTATTACCTTTGTAGTATTAAACCTACTCTGATACCATGATAAAATTGTATGTTCATATGGTGCATACTTCATTACTTAAAAACAAATGAGAAAGAAATCAATATATTAAAAAAATTGAAATTTTTTTGGCAGTTATTAAAGGTCAATGACTGCACTACTGAGATTGAGTGCAACTATCACTAAGCACTTCAGTTAGGGACTACTACTATTAGACAGTTATGTTAGTTACAGTATCGAAAGTAAAACTAAACAGATGAAGATAATATCATTTAGAAACTTGTAGAAGCTTTTAGATCTTAAACTAGAGCATATATTCTAACACGAAGCCACCAGGGTTTGCAATAGGAAGTTGTAATATTTTTCCCATTCCAGAATCTTTCCCTTGACAAATCAATGTCCTCCTCATCATCAATGTGTGTTGATTTTTCTCAAAATCAGTTAGAAAATTAGCTACTCACAATGCTGAAATTCTAATAATTTGTTTGACATTACTATTGGCTACTTAAGTAGTGCAAAATTGTTTGAACAAATTATTTTCCCACCCCAATTGTAGGAATTTCGGTCATTAATTTTATTGCCAAAGATAAAAATGGGGGGAAAAAGTCATCAAGAAGATGCCAGAATGATATAGGTATTATAATATACTAAACCATAATTGTACAAACCCATCTTTTTGAATATAATACCATTTCATACAAATGATATGGTTCGCATCACATTTTTCTTCATACTTTTCTTAGGCAATTGTTCCAATTCAATGAACCAGAAAATATTAGATACATTAAATCATCCATAACAAAGGCAAAATGGTATTACATTATTTAATGAGTATGTAAATTAACTATTTTGATTGGCCTATAGTTTTTGTCAACAAGTGTCAAATCCTAGCATTCCAGTATTGCCGTTCATGGTATTAATTAAATCAAGATTCTAAAATGGTTGACTGTTTTCAATTAAATGTAACAATGCACCTTCTTCACATTTTGGGTAAATTTGATTAGTAAAAGCATATAGGACTCATGGCTTAGTATCTACCAGAAATAAATTTTACACACACAAATGTAAATAATAAATACAATAAAATGCACATGTAATGTGATAGAACCTTGTCTAATAAATAGTTATCACACATTGAAGTGTTAGTCCACTCCAGATAACTAAGAAAACAAATTCAGACCATCAAATCCAGCAATCCATTGGCCTGAAAAAAATATCTTCAAACCCACACACAACCTTAATTAATGAACACTGAGAATAATGGTCCATCCTACTATTTCCATTGGTCCTCTTAAATTTTCAAAAACCTACCAAACCCTATTACACATCTAACTGTTAGATAATTCAAGATAATCAAGAGAAAAGAAGGTTTAGACCACGTAATCAAGCAATTTCATTGGCCATAACTTTTTTTTCCCACACCTACACATAAGCCATGAGCTATTCAACACCCTTTATATATATTAGTACACTAATATATATAACCCTTGTCTTTACACAAAATGGTTAATAAAATGAACAACTTTCATTCATTAAGATAGATGATATGGTTCTGTTGATTTTTTATATGCTTAAGTTCTACATCAAGACTTGTTTTCAACCTTAGAATTTATGCTTTCAACAAAGCTTCTATTGACAACATATATGGGTTTTGCATTTGTTATTGTTCTTTGCACCTTTTGATTAGTAATAAAAACAGACAATACAAATAGCTAATCAAAGGTAAGAATTTTTTTTTTTCCCATCTCCAACCCCAAAAAATATGATTTTTTATTTAGAAAAAAATCATTATCATATTATCAAAGAGGAGAAGATTAGGAGATTTTACAGGTGGGAATTACATTATTTTTTCAGGTTTTTTTGTTTGATAATGTTTTATAAACTTTAAACATGAAGCCCTATGGCCACCAAAAAATTATAAGCTATGTATTCTCTATATATACATTGATTTTATTTAATTTTCTTCATTTAACTATTAGATGAAGATTAATTTTGGTTCAAAATGAATTTTAATAAAAATGTTGTCATGCAAATTTTAAAATTTTTGTTTGTGTTTTGGATAGGCAAAGGATGCTACTTGAAAATTTCAAGTTATTGTGTACTATGATACTTTTTATACATGTCTTTTTTCTAGTGAAATATAACTAACCCTCAATATGTTTTCACCCACAATTTTTACCCAACAACCAATATATGAAATATTATATTATTACTGACATAATTTTTTTATTTGAATAAAAAATTGATCCCCCCAAGGGATATGTAATGAATTCTGAATATTATTTTTATAGAAATAACTCAATAATTTCATAGTAGGCATATCATAGGATGCGTTAAATTTTACAACCTTCAAAGCAAGCTCATTAGGGTTTTAAAGAATTGATTCGTGTTCAAATTGAAAAACTTTGACTTTTAAAAAGCTTTGGACGGTTGGCTTATAAGAAAGTGGCCTTGCATGCCTAATTTGAACGTTTATTTATTGAACTATCACATTTTATTCTTTTGGGGACCTGGTAAGTGTTATAATTTTAAGAATTAATTTTTGGCTCAAGTTTTAGCAAATATTTGTGAGGGGAGTAGTGTTTTAAGGCCTCAAATTGCAAATTTTACCCAAGTATTTTCGTTTTTAAAAAAAAGACTCAGTCAAGGGGTTCTATTTGGGAAATGATAATGTGCCATTTTGACATTTACATTTAGCATTTGCCATTTGGACCTATTTAAAAAAGAATTAGGGAGCCTACCTTAGGTGTAGGAAATTCTCATTGTTGGTTGAACTAAATAATTATCACCTGATGGCTTGGTCCAAAAATGTAACTAACGTATCCACTTTTGATTTAGAGATTTATATACATGAGTTTTTCTTCATGTTTGTGTTGTTTTATACTTTGCACATAAATAGGGTTCATGACCAGTTTGTTTTTTTTTCAGTCTTGTGTTAACTATTGAAATTTTGGCTAATCACATGTTGGCATTGAGCCTTTGATTCCGAACCTAGGACTATATTGAATCTACTAATAACAACACTACCTAGGGTACTAAAATTTGAAGACCCGAGGAACAGTTTTAGCAACCGGATATTTTCATTTTCTTTATCATTCTTAACAACTGGATTGAATATAATCTAGTCTATGTATATGCATACCTAAGTGAACGAGACTTTGATTAATCTGACTTGAACCAAAAGATTTAGGAGCAACTAATGCCAGGAAAAAGCAATTGGGATCTTTTTGATGGAACAAACAGTTGCAGGGTCTTATTCCATATTGCATTTCAGTAGAACTGTGCACCACAGGATTAGAAGGAGCTTGGATCTCTTGAGAGTCCAGAAGCTGATATGAAACAAGCATCATGAATTGGGTGTGTCCAGAAAGCTTCATAAGTGATCCTGATCTCATGTGACCGGCCAGTCTGGGTCTGCAGACAGGGTTTGAAAGAGAATTCCAAACCTATAAGCCGACCACGCGAAGATTCAAACTGACGTCCAGAATAATTTCAAAAGGAAAGTTGGAGCTCGGCCGGTCCAAAGAAAGTAGAGGAATGATAATGCTACTACTTAAGGAATTAGTAGCACAGAAAAAAGTCGAAGAATAATCTTGAACATCAGACTAAGAATTATTATAACAACGAAGTCATGAATGTGAAGTGGTAACACAATGACCATGGTCCATGATGATCTCCTGTCGATAGTAAATCTAGAATGGAACGGTCTCTGATGAAGTGCATTTAGCTGTGGACAAGCTCATGAGATCAGTCAATCCGCTTGGGAGTGTGGTCGCGAACCACTGCATTGTACTCAGCATTTACAATAGCACTTCTCTTGCGAACCAACTGCTGATAATGTTCAGTTTGAAACGTCTTGCAATTCATGGGCCAACGACTTCCTCGATCTCGGTGCTTGGATGCTCGTTTGAATACATGACAATGTCTCTTACAGCTTGTGATCCTTGCTCCTTCTGTTGATTGCACAACGGCCTGAAGTGGAGCAGAAGATGTCCTTAAGAGTGGATGTTGTAACTGCAGGATGTTGCAAGGGGACGTTGCAGCAGCTCCCGGATGTTGTAACCTAACACAACAGGTTATAACATCCGGCAGCTGCAGCATCTTCCCCTTACATCATGCTCTTTGATTTCATATAATTGTAAAACTTTCAAATTTTCTAAACATTGTACTCCCTCCTAATTTGGGAGTGCTTTCACGCCAGATTCCTTAGCTCGACACATAGCAGCTCAAGCCTTGTCTAGAGCGAAGAAATCTGGCATCAAATCCTTGCCTAAGCTTTTTGAGCTTGCAAACAGAAAAGGAGAACAGTTCATGTAACCAGCTTGGTTCTTGCATGTCCAGAGTGCAAATATCCGATCACACTGGTCAACTTTCAAGCCGAGATGATGATCTAATGTAATGAACAGCTGAACATTGGGCTTGAATATCAAGCCCATGTAGTGGTTGTGCCAAATACTGAAGGAATGGTGGTACGATCTAACATAACACAGAGCTTCCTGATCATCACCTCGTCAGTCAGGTTCCAGAGGAATGTGAGAGGAACCTGACATGCAGCAAAGAAACAGGAAAAGAGAGATACGAAACGATCCTATGAATCCACAAAGAAGACTCGATCAATGTGCGGTATTTATAAATGCCTCCCGGTTGCTTCTTCCCCGCTTTGAGCTCTTACATGAATCAAGTACTGCAGATACTGATGTATTGTGGTCGTTCTGTTTTCTTCTTCAAATGGAAGGATATTCCTGCTGCAATTGAAATAGGCTGCAAACTCAAGTCCCGATTCCCTGATCAGGACCATTGCAGGGGAATTTCTGAAGCCAATAAGCAAATAATTCCACTGTCTGAGACAAGGAAACATCATGATCAGTTGTGGGGTTGCAGTCTATTGAAATCGTAGCACTCAGCTCGTGCACGGGCAGGTTGATCATTTCTCCCGCGCCTGCACCACTCGCTCGACGGAGACTTGTGTGACCAATTGGGTTGTCTCATGACTATTATCCCTTGATCAGCAATTACCGTTCAAAAGGAGAGTACGTGACCTGTTGATCGCACTGTTTGATATCTTTTAACTTGATCCCTCATGTGACATACTTCCTTACAGCTTGATCAGGTCACTCTAGTGTCATTTGCACGATGTACATTTCCCTGAACTGCATTGATTATAGCTGTGTCGATGTTGGATTACTTTCAATCTTTTTATTGCACTAAAAAACGTTCCTCCAGTAGTTGTAATTAACTGAAGCCTGGAGATCCTGATGAATGAGCAGCAAACTTCGTTCACTAGTAATTTAATTAATTAAGGACAAGGAATAATGCTCAGGTAGATCCGAGTAGCATGAATGGCGCAGCAGCTTGCAGCATGGGAATGTGATTTGCTCTTCCTCCGCCATATTTGATCACATGACTTTGGGGCCGGGGAGATCTTGCGTGGCAGTTATTTGTAGGTCTACTTAGCCGGGGACTGCTTGGTATCTTGAATTTCAGCCAATTTACTCCTCACTTCGAAGCACTGATCTGCTACAACATCTTTGTACTTTAAATCCATATTGAGGGTTCACTAATCAAGGTCTATTGGGAGGACACAGCAGCTTCTTGCACGATTCAGTACTTCCCATTGGTAGTTGAAATGTTACACCAGCATGGCTCGTTCATCGATCACCAATGGCGGGGCTCAGGACATGTCCAGTACTTCATCTTCCCTTTGGTAGTTGAAATGTTACAGCAGGGCTTGTCCATCGATCACCAGTGGCGCAGCTCAGGACATGTCCGGTACTTCGTCAAGTCTGTCAAATCAGATCCGCTCCGCTCCTGCGAGCTAGCAGGTACTGTCCTGCAATGCAACTAGTGATTAACGACATAAATTCTAAAGATGTATGAATTGGGTCGGTTCATTCATTCAGGCGTGTAAGTAGCTGAAGTGTCCATCTGATGTGGTAGCTCCGCAGGTGTAATTGGCTTCCGGCCCGTATGACTAAGATAGATCTATACCTCATTTTATAATAATACCTTAAGTTCACTAGTCTTGAATGCATACATCCCAAGAGGGAAGGGCTTTACGGTTGGTTCTTCCAGCCACTCATGAGATAATCATATCAAAAGATTAGGAAACTAGTTAATTGCAGTTGATCTCATACAGCTAGGACATTTAAGCACCCATGGCTTATTGAATTTGTCTATAGCTGAATTAAATCCGGATTGTGTATGAATGACGTCTACGGTGTATAGCTGCAGCAGGTGTTCGCTGGCTGGCCGTATGACGAAGACAGATCGATAGCTCATTTTATAAGACCAAATATAGAATGGTCTTTTGGATTGCATGCATCCGTGGGGCAAGGGCTGCACGGAGGTTGGCTCTTAAAGAGACTGGAGAGACAATTATAACATATATCTCAAGCTATACGGAAACTAGTTAATTGTAGCGATTGATACAGAAACTAGCTGGGACGTTTATATACCCGCGGGCAGGTGTCTAATATTATATATAATTGAATTGAACACTGATTATTTATCAAATACGTCTAGTACTGTGATAGCTGAAATCTCCATCTCATGCGGTAGAGCCTGCAGGTGTTGGGTGGCTATCGTATGGTGACATATTCATACCTCCTTTTATACGACCTCTGATAACTCTTGAATGCATGCATATTTAGTGGAGGGAAGGGCTGCACTGTTGGCTGTTTGCACTGTTGGCTGTATAAACAATAATTCGTGAGCCAACTGGACATGACCTCAAGATCATACGGAAACTGGTTAATTGCAGTTTGCACTGTTGGCTGTATAAACAATAATGACCTCAAGATCATACGGAAACTGGTTAATTGCAGCTTTTCTCAAACAGGTAGGACGTTCGTGTACTCTGGGGCTGCCGCTTATTGTCCATTGCTAAATTGAATTTCGGTTGTATTTCATTTACTGATTGAATTTATTGATTGATTAAATGACAGAAACTAGCTGGGACGTTTATGTACCCGTGGGGCCATGACCTATTGTCTATTGCTGAAACGAACGCTAATTGTACATCAATTATGTAAAACAACTGGGACGTTTGTGTACCCCGGGGCCGATGTCTAATATTGTCTATCGTGGAATTGAACATTGATTCCATATCAATTACATCTATTACTGTGCTCAATGAAATGTCAATCTCGTGGGTTAGAGCCTGCAGAGCCAGCTGCAGGTGTTGGGTGGCTGCCGTAAGAGGAAGACATATTCATAGCTCGTTTTATAAGACATTATTATACGACTCTTGAATGCATGGATATTTCATGGAGGGAAGGGCTGCACGGTTGGGTCTATAAGCAATAATTCGCGACACCTCAAGGTCATACGGAAATTAACAAATTGCAGGTTATTTCGAACAGCTGGGACACTTATGTGTAGCCACTGGCCGCAGCTTATTATCTATCAATTACTACGATACTCGCTTGCGGGTGGGGCGGGCCGGGCAGCTGCGTAGATCAGTCAGGACTAGCGTCCTGCAGTACTCTATATTGTTCTGCCATCTTCTTTTATTTGCAAAGGCCGATGCCAGTTGCCTGCATCAAGGAGGAGATAGGCACAAATTACGCACGCATCAATGCCACTGTGCACTTGTACCTTGACCCTAACTTTCCAAAGTTCTACCATTTAATTAAACAGGGATCATGTCTGAATATGATTGCAATACCTCATATGATAGCAATAAAACAAAATTCTTGATATCTTTGTATTTACTAAAATACTGAAAAAGAATCAAACCAACGAAAAAATTTGAACATATATATCTCTCGTATGGAGACTATGCTGCAACAAGAAGAGGGGCACAAATTGCACATGAAATTCATGTAATATAGCATCTAGAATATTAGTCCAATCTCAAATTGTCCTTAAAATATTCATTTAATCCATGAGTCTCCTCAATGCTGCCCGGCTGTTTGGGTTTCTGACCAACCTTCAGTTCGACTTAAAGGCCATTAATTAAGCAGCTATCACTTGATGCGATTGCAACCTCTCAACTTAGATCTCAATAAAAACATGGATCATCTGTAAATTTAACGAAAGTTGGCTACAGATCATACATGTGATGGAGGAATCTTTCCCAAGGACTTAACACTAGTTATTGGGTTTACAACACTATAATAATTTCTGGAAATTTATTATGTATAATTTGAGAAAAAAATCTGAAAATGTTCAACTGCAGGAAAGAATCACGGCAAACCAAACAAAATCATGATTTTGCATTGAAGTTTTTTTTTGGGAAGATCAGCAAGTATGTAGCAGGGTTTTTGCTTCAAATTTGTGGTGTCTAGACACTAGCCACTGGCCATCATCCACAAGAGGAATTAACAAATTTTGGCTTTAGGCCAGAGAGGAAAGTAAAAAACTTCAAGAATCCTCCTCTGTCTTGGCGACCTGTTAGAACCCATTGTCTAAATATGGTGATTTCAGAATTTTTTCCTCAAAATCTAGCGACTTTGGCACATTGTTCCAGCCCAACAAACCCTTTGTACCGTGTGGCACTGGATTTTTTTTGGTCACCGCTGTGTGAAATTTCGAGAAAAAACAAAAATAGAAGTCCCATTTTTCCTTTTGTTTCTGTTGAGATTATGCCCTGAGAAATAGGAGTTCAAGTGAAAACCTGTAACCTTTTGCAGACTTGTGCTATTGAACTGTAGGTCGGACAATAAGTTCAAAACTTTTTAATGTTCAAAACAATCAGTTGCACATCGCAACGACCTTTTTCTATCGGCAAACTTTCGGCAGAAAGAGAAATTAAAGATCAAAAATTCGAAAATGTTCATTGATTTCCAAGGGATTCAATCGTCAGAAGTGAAAAAATAAAATAAAAAGATTCCTCAGATTTCTGTATTTTTTTTTCAGTATGTAGACAGAACCATAGAAAGATGATTTAAAGATTTGTACATAGATCTGGCTATCGTCAGATTTTAGCTAAATCTTCCAAGGCGTCATTGGCATTTTTTTACAACACCCTATGGATGATAACCACTTTTGGCAAAATCAAAAAATTCCTAATAAGACACTGATCCCAATTTTGGGTTTTTATAATTCTTGAACGGTGTCATATCAAACAAATAAAAATATTTGAAAATATAATTCGGATAATCTATAAACTACATCTTCAATAATTAAAAAACTATTTGAATTCTATGGATATTTATTTATTTTAAAGGAATTGAAAAGAATTTTTATGAAATAATACAATTTTATTTCAACTTTGTTTTTAATAGATAAAGGAGTGCTTACATCTATGTTTGATGAAGTTCAACAAATGCAAGAAAACACATTTTTTTAATTGAATACTTTTTAATTTTTTAAATTTTTAAACGATTCTAAACATATTGAAAATTCACCCCAAAATTTCATTTATAACTTTAATTTTGAAGTATATATGTAATTTTAAAAACTTTATGATGAGTATTATTTTGTTACAAATATATTTTATAGGTTCAAATTTTTCAATGGTTGTTGGATTTTTATAAATAATTGATTAAATAAGTTTTAATTTAATCACTATTTAAAACCAACAAAAATAATCCAAGATGCTATGTTCATATATAACCAAAAGAAATAATTTAAAAAATTATATTTGTGACTTCAATTGCAGGGGGCGGGGGCGGGGGGGGTAGTTTGTTTTCACCCCTATAATTCAATTAGTTCTATAATAAGGTTTATTTTATCTTCAAAATCCAAAAAAAATTAATTTAAGGTATGCATTAACAGCAAGTATTAAAAATTATTTATATATGTACAAGATATCTATAACAAGTATTATTTGTTATAAATTGTATGTTCAATCATGGAAAGGGTGTAAGCTATATTAAAGGTTCAAAATAAAGGATGTAACAATATGAGCTGGTATTTATTTGGTTTCAAGGTTTGGAATTGATGAGGGTCTAAAGGATTATTCATATTTGGGGTCCCAAAAACAAATATCTAACTGAAAAAGAGTGCAAAGGACAATTTTAAATTTTTCTAGTGTTTAGTATATTGTAACTATGGTGTATTATTATGTTTATATTATTAAAATTTTGAATAATTTCTTTAAAAATCCAATAATTATTGATTGTTACAATATAAAAGTCCATTTCAGGCCTTGATTGATTTACAACCAATTTTTCATATTACAATTTCTAATAAATGAATGCAAAAGGAATGCAAAAAATGATGCAATTGATTTCAAACTTTAAAATATAAAAAAAATCATGCTTCCTTTTATGTAACTACACATTCATGTGGTTAATTTCATGAAAAAATAAATCATATGAAATTTTCAAAATCTTGAAATTTTGAAACAAAAATAGCATGGGTAATGATTTTTTTATTAAATGATTTTATATTCATTAGGTTCAAAAAATTTAACTTTAGATGCAACTCACATGTATATGAAATAATTAACTTAATTGACGTTTAAAGTGTATATTGACATTTTTTTCATTTTTGCTTGTAAACCAAAATATTCATGCATAATTATTTAGACATGTGAAAAATCAACACCACCACCATTTGAATTATCTCATCTTGAATTATTCAATTTTTTTACTTAAATTTGTTTTATGTAAATATTATTTGTAGAAAGTAGCCTTTAGAAAGTCTTGGAGTCCTTTTTCATTTTTGGGTACCCCAACCATGAAAGGATCCCTAAATGTAACAACTTGATGGTTTAGTAAATAAACATTTGCATTTGTTATTATTTTTGCACACCAATACTTAGGTTACAAATTTCCAAAAAACTCAATTCAAATTCCTAATCAAAGGGCAAGAAATTAAAATTTTGTGAACACCAAAAAAAAGGGAAAAACATTTTAACCTTCAAAATCTTCATCTACATGGTTTATACTCTAATGAAATGCATCATGGCACATGAACATTTTTTAATCCACTAAAATAAAGGTTCAAATCAAATTGTATTATTTATTTATTTTTAATTCTCGCAAAATAAACTAACATCCATAGAGGATTTCTTGATGATTGAAAATATATATTTTCTATATATTTCTATAGAGCATCCAGGTTGAGTCATTTAAACATTTTAATACCTAGGAGCCAATTGTATACAGTATTACTATTAACGTGTTTTTGACCCATTTCCAGAATCAAAAAATTATTAATGTCATATGAAGTGAATTCTAATATTATACACAATTTCATGTTTGATCAAGAGCTTTCAAAAAATCTTTAAATATGTTTCTTTTCCCAAATCAAATTTGATCTCATGTTCAATAAACTTGTTTTGGTACATTTAAATCTCAAGTCCAAATTAAATTTCCTTGCACAATATAACATCATAGCGGGCAATAACATGGTTGAGGAGAGCCTAATTTATACCAATGTATTCCTTTTTGGCAAATCTTGCCATAGATGTAGCAAAAAAAGTCTGGTACCATAAGGTACGAAGGATTTTTGTTCACTGAAATGTGTGGCAAAGTGGCCAGATTTTGAGGAAAAAGATCCTGATCACGAAATCACCATATTTAGTCAATGGGTTCCAGCAAGTTGCGAAAACACAGGAGGCTTCTTAAAGTTTGAAACATTCCTCTCTGGTCTGTAGCCAAATTTGGCTAATTCCTCTTTTGGATTATAAACCCTGCTACCTACTTGCAGGATGACCAAATTGCATTTAAGAAAAATTCAAATTCCTCAAATTTTGGGGAATTGCTGGTGATTTTTGCTGCAGATGAACATTTTTTCAGATTTTGGTCTCAAATTATACCTGAATGTTAAATAGAGAAACTATCATAGACTTCTAAACCCAGTAATTTGTGTCATGTCCAGGGGATAGATTAATCCTCCATCATATATAATCTGCGAGCCACCGTTGGTTGAATCCACAGATGATCAATGCTTGTATAAGTTGAAAGGTTGCAACGCATCGAGTTATAGCTTTTTAATTAGTAATGGCCTTGCAGTTGAACTGAAGGTTCATCAGAAACCCAAATAATCGGGCAGCATTACGGAGACTCCATGGATTAAATGAATATTTTAGAGACTAAGGTATTTTAGATGGGGTGAATATTCTAGAGAGATGATATGTTACATAAAAATTCATGTGCAATTTGATACCTTCTTGTAGCATAGTCTTCATGCCGGAGATATTACACGTGTTTTTTTTCCCTTGGCTTGATTCTTTTTCGGTGTGTTAGTAAATACGAAACATCAAGAAAAAAAATTTATTCATATCATGTGAGGTGTTGTTATCATGTTCAGACATGATACCTCTTTTATTAGAATGGTAGAACTTTGTAGGTTAGTGTCAATGTACAAGTACACGGTGGTAGTGGTGCGTACGCAATTTGCCCCTATTTACTCCTCCTCTTTGATGCAGGAAACCGGCATTCCCCTGTGCAAATAAAAGGAGCTTGCACAACATCTATACATATAGAGTAGTGTAGCAGGCAGCACTAGTCCTGACTGATGTACGGAGCTACCGCTCCCATCCCACACGACTAGCACTGCAGAAGTAAATGAATACAACCGAAATTCAATTTAGCAATGGACAATAAGCCACAGCCCTAGAGTACACGAAGGTCCTACCTGTTTGACAAAAACTGCAACTAACCAGTTTCCGTATGATCTTGAGGTCATGTCCAGTTGGCTCACGAATTGCTTATACAGCCAACCGTGCAGCCCTTCCCTCCACGAAATATGCATGCATTCAAGAGTCATCAGAGGTCGTATAAAAGGAGCTATGAATATGTCTTGCTCATACGGCAGCCACCCAACACCTGCAGGCTCTACCGCATGAGATGGACATTTCAACTATCACAGTACTAGACGTATTTGATAAATAATCAGTGTTCAATTCAATAATATATAATATTAGACACCGGCCCGCGGGTACATAAACGTCCCAGCTAGTATCTGTATCAATCGCTACAATTAACTAGTTTCCGTATCCTGAGATATAATATATAATTGTCTCTCCAGTAGTTTTTAGAGCCAGCCGTGCAGCCTTCCCTCCACGGATGCATACATTCCAAAAGGCTATTAAATATTTGGTCTTATAAAAGCATGAGCTATCGATCTGTCTTAGTCATACGGCCGGCCGGCCAGCCAGCCGGCACCTGCTACAGCTACATACCGTAGTCGACGTAATTGATACACAGTCCACGTCAATTGAGCAATAGACAAATTCAATAAGCTGCGTGTGCGTAAATGTCCAAGCTATGTCCTAGCTATTTAGAATCAACTGCAGTTCCCAAGTTCCCTAATCTTTAGATATAATTATCTCAAGAGTCGCTTGAAGGTCCAACCGTGCAGCCCTGCCCTCTTCGGATGCATGCATTCAAGACTAAGCCGTATAAGGTCATACTATAAAAATGAGTTATCGATCTGTCTTCCTCATACGGGCCGCAAGCCAGTTACACCTGCGGCTACCGCATGAGATGGACACTTTAGCTACTAGACACCTGAATGAACAAACCAACCAAATTCGTGCATCTTTATAATTGGTGTCCCCAATCACTAGTTGCAGGACAGTACTGGCTAGCTGCCAGGAGCGGCCCAGGAGTAGAGTGGTTCTGATCTGATAGCAGTGATGAAGTACCTGACATGTCGTGAGCTCCTGCGCCATTGGTGATCGATGAACTTAGTGCTGATGCAATATTTCAACTACTACTAAAGGGTCGTACTGCATCGTACAAGTACCTGCTGAGTCCTTCCAATAGACCTTGACTAGTGAACTGTCAATCTGAATTTACAGTACAAAGATGTTGTAGCAGATTAGTGCTTCGAAGTGAGGAGTAAATCTGGCTGAATAATTTGAACATACCAAGGAGTTCCCCTGCTGAGTAGACCTACAAATAACTGCCCGGAGATTAAAATCTCCCCCAAAAGTCATGTGACCAAATATGGAGTCCAGCAAGAGTAAATCGTGCACTAATCCCATATGCTGCTGGGCGATGTTCTTGCTAGTGAATCTAACTGATCCTAAGCCAGCTGGTCCTTAACTAATTTAATTATCAGTGAAGGCAGTTACTGTTTGTCTCAACGGCTGGGGACCTGCAAGGTTTTGCCAAGTTGGTAACATGATATTGCCTTCCACGTGTTGCAAGAACATTGCATTTAAGAATAGACAAAGCCCCTAGGTAATTGTTCCAAGGGGTTAATACTTTAACTTACTTGTGTGTCTTTTCCCATAGCTAATGGAGGAATATATCTTAATAATATAAAGGGATTGAAAGTAATTCAGCATCGCCAGACTGCAGTTATAGCATCCCCTGTAGTGCTCCTTATGTGACCATGCAAAAATATTTCTTACATCCAAGTTTAGTTATTTACTTTTTTCCAACCCCACCCATAAAACTGAAACTGGGACTGCAAATAGATGGCAGACTACAAATACTAAACCATCTAGACCAATCATTATAATTGGTCAATCAGAAACAGGGAGTAGCAGCTATTAAACTATTCTGGCAGCTGTTAGGTTTTGCTGTGCTTTTTACCAGCCTCAGCAAACCGTAAAACTGCAGGGGCAAAACCATTTTGCTAAGCCAAACCTGAATATTTTGACTTTTTTTCTTGCAATTTTCATGTGCAGGAATACGGAGCACCCCTGGGATGCTGTTACAGCCACTGGAGAAACGTATTTTCATAAGACAACATACTCCAACAAGGGATTGAAAATAGTCCAACAGAGACATAGCTACAATCAATATCGTTCAGGGAAATGTACAAAGTCGTGCAAATTAGAGAGCGAGCTGATCAATTAGCTATAAGCAAGCGTCAGCATCAAGTAATTAGAAGATACCAAGCAGTACGAGCAATCATGTAATGTAACTATAATTGCTGATTCCTGGAGTACCCTAGTGATCAGACACCCCAATTGATCACGCAAGTCTACGTCGAGCCAGCGGTACAAGCGCAGAAGAAATGAAGTCCGTGCAGCTGCACCGCGAGCTGAGTTCTACGATTTAAACAGACTGCAGCCCCACAACTGATCATGATGCTTGCCAGTATCTGCGGTACCTCTGGACATGTTAGAACCAAATTTTAGCTGGTTACAAGCTAAAATGAGCTGTTCTCTTCTGTTTCCAAGCTCAAAAGGCTTAGGCAAGGATTTGATGCCAGACTTCTTCGCTCTAGACGTGGCTTGATCTGCTATGTGTCCAGCGAAGAAATCTGGCATGAAATCACTGCCTATTCCTTTAAGCAAGTGTAATGTTTAGAAACTTTGAAATTACAATTACGAAATTTAAAGCATCTTGTTGCAAGAGTTTGAGTGACCACACAACTTATTGATGTGAAGGGAGGATGCTGCAACTGCAGGATGTTGTAACCTATTGTGTTGGGTTACGACATCCTGCAGTTACAACATCCACCCTTAATGACATCTTCTGCTCCACTTCAGGCCGTTGTGCAATCACCAGAAGGAGCAAGGATCACAAGCTGTAAGAGTTTTCAATTGCAAGACCTTTCAAACTCAACATCATCAACGTTTGGTTGACAAGAGAAATGCTGTTGTAAATGCTCACTACAATGCAATGGTCTGATGACAAGGGCATTTACTGATCAGCTTGTCCACAGCTAAATGCACTTCATCAGAGACCATTCCATTGTAGATTTGCAACGGACAGGAGATCATCATGGACCACGGTCATTGTGTTACCACTTCACCGGTCATGACTTCATTGTTGATAATAATTCTTCCATCTGAACAAGATTATTCTTCTTCTTCATTTTTCTTTGCTGCTAACTCTTAAATAGTAGCATCATTTCTCTAGTTTCTTTGGACCGACCGAGCTCCAACTTTCCTTTTGAAATTATTGTCGACGTTTGAATCTTAGCGTGGTCGTCTTATAGGTTTGGAACTCTCATCCAAAATCTGTTCAATTGTCTGCAGACAAAAGACTGGGTGACTCGAGATCAGGATCACTTATGAAGCATTATGCATACACCCAATTCATGATGCCTGTTTGATATTGATGCCTGTTTGATATCTTCTGGACTCTCAAGTGATCCAAGCTCCTTGCAATCTTGTCCAGTGCACAGTACTGGCATCCAATATAGAACTAGATATAACTGTGTGTACCATCAAAAAATCTCAACAACATTTTTCTGCACAACTGTGTGTACAGTCAAAAAATCTCAACTGCATTTTTCTGGAAGTTGCACTCCTAAATGTTGTGTTACTGTTGTTTGCTAAAATTTCCAGCAGCTTACCGGTTACCAATTTGCTGAAAGAAATTGTCTCTTGCAACCAATTGGGAATCTTTATATTCCATCCTAAATTTTGCAAAGACTGGTCGCTGGTTCATTGGGCAGATCCATTTCGTAGTTGTATGTACGCAATAGAGTCAAAAGGCAGGATGAAAACAGTAGAGAGAGGAGAAAAAAAAGAAAAAAACGGACCAAACTGATTTTCTCACCGTCTTCAGACATTTGATCTGAAGGTTACACCATGAACAAGATTGCTCTGCATTATGAAAAACTCATGAATGTTGAAAAACCCAAGAATATGCCATAGTGCAAGAACTCTCGTACAATCATCTTGAATAATTTTGAGACTGATTCACATGACCTGTCAGTCAGTTGCAAAAAATGACAAAAAAATTAAACTAACCACATCTAGATCTATCCACTTCCTAGGTCTGAATTCATTGAATTAAATTTCAATTTAATTCAAGGTGCATGCAATGTCATTCAATATTTTCATTCAAATAGAACTTAATATTTATAAAATCAATTCATTTTTTGTCATCAATTGTTTAATCAATTGTCACTGGTAGTGCACAGCAGCATGAAGCCCAAGTACAGTAATGCTAAATCATAATCTTTTTGTTCTATGCCATTTCATGCATTTCAGGGTACAAACTCTGTGATCCCTGAAAATGACTTTCCTTCCCTTTTCCTTCCCTATTGGTTTCTGCAGTTGAGCTTAAATATAACTGCATGCTAGATCAAGATTAGAGAAGTTTGTGAAAATCAATTACTTAGCTTGTATTGTTCCAATGTACTTATACATATATCAACAATATCAACTATCATCGCATAATTTTCTTCTTCAAGATCTCAATGATACTAAAAGGCTCCCATCAAAGTACCTGTATTTTTTATGGTCACAAAAGCCTAGTACTAGGTCCAGATTTAAAATTGTAATAACAATCATTTTCATCCACAAGGAGAGCAACTATTATTTCACAAAATGAAAACCATCTGCAGTATCTCCCTTACAGGCAGAGTCAACAAACACAAATTAAGAGAATAATTAGACAAAATTACTCACACAAGATATTTGCAGAAAATGGTCTAACATGGAGGGAATAATTGAATGAGCACAAACACTGTAGGAACATTGGGCCATCAGTTAGTAAGAGCTGTCCACCAGAATTGAAGAGTCATAAAGCTACAAGTGCACATTATTATGATATCCCTCACATCATTACATACTGCAACAAATTCCAGTGCTGACTTTGCACAACTGCAAACCCCATGTGTGAATTGCTGAGTGAGACATTCACCAGAATCAGATTAGCTTGGAAGTGGGCTCAAAAATTTGGAAGCATCATATGACAGCTACCCACAGAACAAATATTTGGCATGGATGAATAACTAGCTGGTCAAGGAAAGTTACATAATGAGTTGAGATGGAACAAGCCACCCAACGATGAAACAAAAATTACAAGAAACTACATTGATCACTCTGTTCCTAATGTAATATACCTCAAACGGGATAACATCTAACAGCAGAAAAGGACATAGGGTCAGAGCTGGATTCCAGGAAGCAATGCACTCATTACACTGTGTAGCACAAGCTAAGAGTTATATAACTGCCTCTAATATGCAAAACAGTAGGCCTTTGCCTCAAAGCCAGGCCTCAAGTGGCTGTGGAAACACTAACACTTCCACTAAAAATCAGACTCACAATGCAGCAGCTTGGCTGACATTCAGCTCTCTCTCAACCTAATATCCTACTTGAACTAGTCATGAACTCATGTGAAAAAACCCTCAAGGAAACTGAACTGACATAATGTTGTGATGTTGTAAGCAAGCATCTAACTGGAATGAAACAAGGGTTAATGTCCATCTGCCTCTGTAGGTGCATCTGAATGTTGTTGGAAGACACGGGTTGCACTTGGGAATCGGGAACCAACTTCAAAATCTGGGTCAGCTGCCACCCGGGCAGCTAGATCATGGAAAAGCACAGCCAAATACGCCTGCCGTACATGCACACATTATGCACCAACCATTATGGTACCACTTGCACACTATGACTCAGAAGATTTTTAAGAAACAATTCTGGTACACAAAGCAGATGGTAATGATAGAGAGATACTTATCAGCAGTCTTTTGTGCGTCCCTGACATCAAAAACACAAGAAAGATGCCTAAGAATGGCAATTGTTGCTACAGTAAAAGCAACATAGTTATCAATTGCTTCCTACAATACTCAACACTCTAGTGGACAATCCTTTTTGAATGCCACCTCTAGAGTTCTAACTTCCAAAATAACAAATTGCCGACTAACATCACCTCATATAAATGCTTGGGAAGGAACAAGAAATTGAAGTTCCTCACTGACAATGATTTAGCACTGCTGTTGCTTAAAGAAACAATTTAGTGCCTCAACCACACTCCCATCTAGACTTGCACCAGTCCCCAACTGCCTCAACACATCCCCTTTAAGGAAAATATAACTGGTGAAACATCCAGGGTTAAACCAGAACTCTTCTAAAAACCTGCTATGCTGTCTCTCATCTGCCCACCTAAAAAGTAAACAAAGTTCTTTTACAGCAAAGACAACGCACCACTTACATCAGCCAGGCCATCTGCCTGTGACACGTGCTGTGCCAAGCTTGTGCTAGTGGTTACACTACTGTTGCCTAGCACCCGTGTGCCAGCTGCATCAGCCACACTCCTCAGCACCTCTTGTGCTGCTTCTCCTTCCTCCAGTCTCTGTGCTGTTCCCTCCATCTCTGTCTGCAATCTCCTCAAAAATCAATCCACTTTTCCTCAAAGTCTAAATGCCAGAAATTCTCGGAACCAACAACTGGAGACACTGTGATTTCAGCAATCTAGTTGGCAACAATGAGATAAATGTAACTCCTGGAAAGTTCAGAGTAGAATCTGGAGCATCCCTTGTCCGGAAAGCATACCTTTTGCCGTTTTGCAACAGGTGAGCCACGTGAGTACACATCACTAAATGGCCGTTGTGGTGGCATGGACTGTTGGCTTTCTTCATCAGCTGTCATTGTCTCACTCCATCCTGACTGCTCCTCCTGCAATTTCATGCAGAATCCACGACTTTTACCACACCCATGCTTTCCTGGCTACAATGCAAGCAATATGCACATTCCTTTCACTTGACCTGTCCACCATTCTATGTTTTACCAGTCTCTGGACAAGGCAACACCTGTAGAGGAAACTAGGTGAAGAGGTTACAGCTGATAGTGGATTCTTCATTTCTGCATATCATGTCTGCTATGTATCAGTTGCCTGGTTCAGATCTCCCAACTAATGGCAGATTGTGATTGTGATGAGCATTTTCAAGTTAAAAGCACCACAGCTACTCACTGGAGTAAGAGCCTGCTTCCATCTTTCACTTCCAGATGTATCCCTTGCACTCCCACCTTCAGCCTGAGATTGGGAACTTGTGGCAACTGCAGGAGGAGGCATCATAGACAGGGCTCCACCACCAAGCACTTGAGACATCATGGGCATCATATGCTGCAACATCCCTCCTAGGTCTTGGCCAGCAGCTGGAGCTGCACGGCGGCCTCCACTTGCTGCCTCTACATTGCCAACTCCCTGCATCACTTGCTGTACAAGTGTCTCCATTGCTGGGCTTCGCATGAACTGCCCAAGAATCCCAGAGCCTGCTTGCTGTGTCTCACTTCCAACCCCTGCTGCTCTTAGAATATTTCCTGGCCCAGGGGCTCTCCTGTTTTGACTTGGTGTATCCTCAGGTGCCTCCTGATAACCTGCCAAGTTCTGCAGCAGACTATGTCCTGCTTGGCGCTGTTGTTCCTCTGAGTGCTGGGATTGCTGTCGCCTCCTCCTTGTCTGAGTATTACCAACCCATCAATGCATGCACTTCTAATCTTTGTTTAAATAACCTATGTCCCAAACATAGAAAAAATAGGCTAGGACTACCAGTGATCACCACACATCCGTGGAAATGCCTTTGAAAACCTTTTGTCAGAAATCCTGAACATAAGCCACGGGTAAGACCATTAACTGTGACAACAAAGTGAGAGATGAGTCTCCCAACACAAAGATGGTGTCCTCATCTTCTCAGCATTGGTACACAAGCCAGCCAAATAAAACCACTTACCCTGGGTACAAGAGGCTGAAGGCCTCCAAGCCCTAGGCCAACTGGTGGACCTACAACACTGGGTCCACTAGTGTCACCGCTCTCACCCACTTCCATAGTCTCCCCTGAGGTAGGTTGGCTATTTGTGGCCATTATCTGACCATCCTCACTGCTTGCCATTAACTCCATGCTTACAACTCCACCTTCCCCAATGGACTGGCGACCCAGACCTTCTGCTGACCCACTACTAGCCTGTGGATCTTCTGCTCCTCTTACATCTGTTTCCATGCTTGACCGTTGTGGTTGAGTGGACTGCTAAAACAATCACCTCATTGTCAATGCAAAGTCTAGGAAGAGTAAGGGTGCACTCAGCAACACAGGGTGAATAAAGACAAGCACCTGAGCACCTAGTGGTGGTGGTCCATTCTGCAGAGCTTCAGCAAGATGGTGTAGTAAAGGTGCCACTGATGTAACCAGCCTGGCTACGTCCACCCCTCCACTTCCATTCATTGAACTGCCTCTGTCCCCTGTTCCTGCAGCTCCAGATGCTCCTGTTCCAACCACAATTCCTTCACTTTTTCAACCAAAGACAATACCATGTATCTGCCAAATTTGATATATGAAAGCCAAAACAAAAATCAGATTACACATGTGAAATGAGTGACTCAACAATTTATCAATGAGATTGCAGAGAAAACTCCACAAATGGTTTGAAGGTCACAATGTGTCAGTACCAGCAAAAGGAGGGAGGGGGAAGAAGAGATAAGTGTGGTCACAACTTTGTGAGTGACATTCAGAGTATCAGGACCATCACCTTCATCATGAATGGCAAATGGCAGACATGCAATGGAGGACTCCAGCCTGCCCCTTCTCACCTTGCTGGGTGTCAGTAGTCAGATTAGGCTGCCTTGAAGCTGCCACATGTGGTGTGGAAGCAGGTTGGGATACAGGGGGCACTGCATTTCGTGACAATGTGAAAGGTTGACCTGAAAACTGGTGCTGGAATCTGGCGAGCAAGGGATGAAAATGAACACCAGTTTCAAAAGAAGCCCAAGGATGCCCAGAACTAGAACCTGCATGTGAATGCACTGGTACAACGCGCATGGCACCATGCTCATCAAATGTCATGATGGACCCTTGCATGCCAGTATGTGCAGGGGGTATTGGAGTGGCAGTGGTCCCCCCAGCACTCTCATTCACTGGGTGAATTGTGATTCCTGTATCAGTCAATGTTTGAGAAAGACTGCTCAGGTCTGCACGCTCAGGCATCTGATGGACAGTCACACCACCTGATGCTCGAGATGCTGCATGAGCAAGTTCTTGAGCTGAGCGTTGGGGTGGAGGAGATGAGAGGGATGGAGAGGGGGAGGCCGATGGAGCACCAAGGTCACTCGTGTGGATGTGAATGTGAATGCTTCGTGGTGTTCCAGCTGCAGCAGGTGATGGAGCCAATGTAAGAGGGCGTGGTTGTGACTGTCCAATAGGAAATGCAGCTGATGTCTGCAAAGGTAAAGGCTGCAGGGCACAACCATGAAGATATCAACATTCCATTGCAAAGAAACAGATTTCAATCCCCATGAAAGCACATCAAGGCTGAATATGGAACTGGGCTAAAAACAATATCAATTGTACAACTTGAATTGGCATAGAAGCTTCTTAAACATGGAATCCTGCTCACCTGTACCATGATGGGGTTCGGTCCTGCAGGTGATATAAAGATGGCAGGCCCTGTATTGACAACAGCCTCACTCTGCACGGGGCAATTCCAGCATACAAAAATTATCAAGGAGCATTCGTCATACAATCCCACTGGCATCAGCAATTCCAGATTCTGTTTGAATGTGTTTCACCCATAATCTCAGTAAACTCACTGGAGATTGCCCCATGCGCAGAGACAAAGTAGTTCGGCCAAGCTCCAGCAGCAAAGCTCCCACTTGCTGAATGAGATTGCCATCATGAAATGCAGTGTGTTGTACTTCCTCCCGAGCTGCTGCATCGGTTATTTCTGCCTCATTTGCTAACTGCTCCCCAAGATGCTGTTGAATGTCACCAGCACAGAGGAGCCAAGATTAGCCCATCAGAAAGAAAAAATCTGCACTAATGCCCTAGTTACCCAAAGTCTTTCCAAGATTTGACAAAAATCAATGGTGATCCTGACAAAGACCAACTCAGCAATCCTCTTCATGGCACAGAATGTGCATTGAAGTACAGATGCCTGATTTCTGATTGTTCATTTTCAAGTTCCCTGGCATGCTCAGCTCTCCTTGCATGAAGTATCTATCAAGTACATGTTAACTCCATTTCCCAGCAGACAGAGCATCAACTTACAAAACCAGTTGGATCACCTGTAGGCTTTAACCTGAAGCAATGACCTAAAATAATTGAAACCAGACCAGTCAAGGGATTGATTCAACTGCCTATATAAACAGGGTATGCAAACAGCTCTCTGGACTGGGTAAGGAACAAACTTACAGCAAGGGCAGAGCTAGCTTGGCCCCGCAAAAGATTGTTCACCCTCTGCACAAGAGCCCCTAGAGCAGCAGGTGAGGATCTTGTCCTCTCTGTATCCACACCTGAAGGTGTACTGCTGCCCACACTGGTCCCTGAAACTGCACGTCCATCTGGGATTTGAGTCATTTCAGCTTCTGCACAAACATGCAGTTGGAGAAGAAGGATTCAAATGCCCATATGCATGAGCATCCACAAAGTATGAATCAACTTGTCACATATAAACACATTGCCTGCTGATACTCTCACACTTGATCTCAGAGATACAAGTAGTATATACACATATTTGAGCAGGTTCTTGAGTAGTGTAATTCTATGCAATCACCATGCCCAAAACATGTACTTACCACGTGATGAGAAGGACTGCTCCAGACGGTCCAAATACTGGGACATAGTTGTCAAAACGTCAGGTACAACCTGAAAAAGAGTTTTGAGTAACCATATATTTCATTGTCAATATAGTCCTGTTGCTTCAAATGTGTAGCACACTGCTTCTACTTGAAGGCAGTTGAGGCATGTGAGGCAACCATCAGGCACAACCTACAACCTACATAAACATTCTCAGATTGCAAGGCACACACCCCAGGATGTTGGACTGCCTGGAATGGAGAGGGGACACCAGGTGCTGAATTATTTGGCGGCACGCCATAGAGTGCATCAATCTGAAGTTCCAGAGCCCTGCCTTGATTCTCTTCCTCTCCCAGAGCTGGCCTTCCTTCTGCTTGTGTCCCACCAATCTCTCCACCTTGAGTAGGCAGTACTCCCTGCACCCATCCAGCATATTAATTCCTCCACCCTTGAGCACCATAAAGTAGGGTTGACTACCACCATTAGAGTTAATGATTATGAAAAGTGTCCCAAAACAATAGATCCATTAGCAAAATGAAAACCAACAAAGTTAAAATGGCCTTCAAAGGTGACCTCACATACATGGCCTGTAAAAATTGATAACTCTTTAGAATATACTGGCCATAAAAGAGGAGTTGTTGTGCACAGATTGTAAAAACATTACTAAGAACTTGCGGAGAAACCTCAACAACAAAACTTTGAAGGTAACATGAAAATGAGTGCAGTCATAACATTATGAAGATCGCTCATGAAGTGTCAGACCATCAACTTCATGACAAATAGCAATGATAAGCTGCCATGACTACCAATGACTCCATCAGGTCCCAACAGTGGGTGTGAGTATACAAGTATACAATAATCAGCCCAAATCTTCAAGCAAACCACTGTGTGGTTAGGAAAGCATACAGAGTGAAGAGAAATCATTGAGAGACAGGCTTGTCACAGATCAGTGAAGGACTGAAAATCACTCACCATGGTAACCGTTGGTGTGTTACCATTACCACCAGTGTTTTGAGCACCAACATTTGCAATTCCCACTGTGTTTAGCACTGCTGAAATTATCTGCAGCCCAAAATCCCATCCATTAGTGCAAATTGATATCTCCATGAGTATCAAGAAATCCCCATATTCGCAATTAAATATAATCACAATCATGCAAAATTATTTTTCTTAGGTCGAAGAGCAACTACAGACTGAAGAAAAGGGAAGACAAAATGCACAGATTGGAAGAGCCAGTTTGAAATGAACTATAAAACTAGCAGTACAAACAGAAGTGACAGTCTCTCACTTGTCCAGTGACCATCAGCAGTACCATGTCTGTTAGTGGCATTTCTATTGTGACTTTACCCCCTGACTTCATCAACTCCCTATAGTGGGTGTAGGACATTGTGCCCAAAACCCTGCATACTATATTTATGTTGCAAATCTGGAAGCAACAAGACTTGGCCACAATACTGGCTAGCACCTTACACTGGACAAGGGGAAACATAAAGGGGAAAAACAAAACAGGAGGCACTTGAGGAAGAAAGTACAGAGTATAGCAGACAAAAGGGAGAAGACAAAACAAAAATCAAATACTGAAATTCCCAAAAGAAATTTCTCTTTTTGAACCTCTTGTCATCTCAAAGAGAATCTTTAGAGGGTATTCTTCAGAATGACAATGAGATTGACCATCTGAGAAATCAAGAAAACTTTAGAACTATAATGCCTCAAGAACATGTAGAACTGACTATTGATAATGCCCAACTCAGAAGTAATAGAGACATTGGAATGATCATGAGGAGTACGGATCATGTCAAAGTATTGCATACTGCTTGAGTGTATTTATCAAAGATATCAGAGGAAAGACCTCTAGGACTTTGGTTAATGGCTAACCAAGATGCTACAAGAGAATCCAGTTGAAGTACAATTTAACTTACAAGACATTTTACGGTATATGCTGCCACCAGAAGTGACATTAGAGCACATTCAACTCTCAATGTCTGGAAAGTCCAGGACAAAAAGATGTTCCACAAACCTACAAACTAGGGATAATCTCATAATACAGCAAGTGTGGGACTTCAAAAGACACTAAAATAAAACAAACTTGAAGGAAAGAAAGGAGGTAGAAATTTGGTAAATATACTAGGTTTGCAATTAGTACACATGGGGCTACCAATACATTTACTACACCCAGAAAGACCAAAAGTAGGGAACAGATTATCTATCATAAAACTCTAACCAATCGATTCAGTCCAAAGCTTCCACAACCTTTAAACTGTGGAGTCTGAAACAACTTATTTCTTGATTATTCTTACACCAAAACTTAAGTGTATTTGGAACTACTGGACTCAAGATGATACATAGATGCAGAAGCAAATATGAGGAGCAGAACAGTGAAGTCACAGTGGTAAAGTCATACACGACTCAAGTCTGGCATTGCTCCTTCGCCTGTATCAGGAATGTTGATGGTCCCCATCAAGAGACTGTGAGAGACATGCCCAGCCCTATTTCTTGGTTGTGCAAGAACCACTTCTGATGGGCCTGATGAAGCTGCAAATCCACCAACTAAACTATTACAATTGCATGCTCCCACAATCATCATCTACAGTCCTAAGTACCAGTATGAAAATTGTCAACAACATAACTCTCATGATTAGTGAGAAATCTCCATATTCATCATTAAGAAAACCAAGACCATGTGAAAAACTCTTCTTCAAGGCAAAGAAAAATTCCCATGTAAGGACTGAGAACAGGGAAGGAAAAAAAATACAAAGAAGGGACGAACTAGAACTAAAAAAGCAATAGAACTACCAGTGGACTTTTCTGTTATAACTTTCCCAGTGACTTCATTAGGTCCCTATGGTGGGTATTGTCCAGAACGAAAAAAGTGGAAAATACGTGTGGGCCAGTGAAGAATCCAGACCTTCAGCACCAGCAGCGCTTGGACCAGTCCCAGCAGGAGGCAGCAGTGGTCTAGCTACCAAATGTAACGTATGACCATCCTCCACATCTGTTCAAACCATTCAAGGACCAAGCTTCGACAACCACATAGCAACTTGCATTTCTTATACAAAAACCATGATCATCCAGACCCATTAGCTAGTGCAGCAAAAGGCTAAAGTGCCCTAGGAACTGTGAAATCAAATGAATGGCTCTGAAATTAGAAGCCAATACAATTGAATCTCCCTTCCCAGTAGTGTCAGTGGACTGGTTTCATTCTGGCACAGGGAACATGAGTGAAGAAGGATACTGTAAGCTGACAACAACTGATCATCCTTCAGCACCTTTCCTCGACAAATCAAACGCTGGTTGTCTGCTGGCACCCCAACAACTGTAGCTAGGTGCTCCTTCAAAGCAGGAACAGCCACCTATTGACAACAACTCCAACCATCAACACCAAACAAAAATTGTGCACCATAACCAAAAACAAAGAGAAGTTCTCCAAAAAAATAAGAAATTGGAGATAATTTCCAAACACTGCTCACACTCACATTCTTGGCAACTCGGATGGTGTAACTTTGTGAGTCAAGGGTCTTGATCTTGATTTCCATGGTTTCACCAGGCACCTCTCCACCACTGCCACCACTTCTTTCCTGGATGGGTTCCATGCTCCTTAACACACCACCTTAATTTTGCGTCGTCAACCTGCCAAGAGACAATCCAGGCATTTACCTATATTCACAAGGTGCAATTAAATTCTAGGCTGCAATTGACATTGCAGGATATAGCTCCGTGTGTGATGCTCAAACACCACCATTTAGGTCATCAGACATCAGAGCACAGATGAGCCAAAATGCATCCTGGTGCATAACCCTAGGTTCTAAAAAAATAATATTCACTGACCTTCAGCATCTGATGCACACTATACCCTTGCAAACAATACTGCACTCATACAACTGAAGGTTACACCCAAGCACCAACTTTTGCCAAGAGGGGAGAACAAGACCCACATGCAAAAAGCAACTCCAAAGCAATATCATTCCACAACAGGAGAAGCCCATAAAAAGGGGGAAAAAAAACCGTTCAAAAGAGGAGAGAAGACTTTGAAAGAAATCACAAGATTTGCATTTCCCATCCTCCAACCCTAAACTTCCAAGTAGCGATGAAACTATCCGGAACTCGTAACTGTCAGATGCAAAACGCACAAACCAAACCACACATGATAATAATAACAACAGCTTCCTTCTCCCAAATGGACAGAGGATAAATCCCCCCTGCTGCCCCCCCCCCGGGCCTCTCACTAAAGACCAACCCCAAAGATGAAAATTGCATCCCAAAACTCACGCACCCCGCAACCTCATAGACTTCCAGATTCCTACTCTCTAAACCTAAACCCCTGATCCCACGACAAAAGGAAAATTTTAAAAAACAACAACAACAACAACAACCCACCACAGGAAGAACGGAAAACACATACCTTTTCCTTTCCAACGAAACTTGAGGGAAGGGAAGGGAAAACAAACAGAAGCCGCCCCGACCGCTCACGCTACCACCTCCTTCTCAATTCCGCCTCCTAGCTATTACGACAACGAGCGATCGGTGGAGAGAGAGAGAGAGAGCGCGAGAAAAATATATATACATGTATATGCAGTGGGGAAAATAGACTGAAGTTAAAGAGAGGGAGAGAAGGGGGGGTTTAGGGGGAGAGGGAGAGATCCACAGGAGATTCAGAGGCTCCGCGACAGAAGAGCCATCATCAAAGCGTGGGTGGAATGTCTGCAGTTGGGAGCAAGGCGTGAAGGAAATGGGTGTGGACAGTGGAGAGGACAGGAGCTCGGTCGCGCCCTGTCCTGTGCTTCTTTGCGTCGAAGTTTTGTGCTTCGCGAAGATCTTTACCAGTGTTGTCCGGTTATCCAGTTTTTGGACAAACCTCAAGATATCAACATAGCATTTTATTTTTTAAAGGAGGATATGTATTTTAAAAATTCAACAGATTAGTTGTAAAGATGGTTATGTATCCAACCATTTTTTATCCCTTTGCCAGTTATGAATGAGCTAGGTTTTTAAATGCTAAGAAACTACGGATATGTATAGAACATATGCATCGCAAAATTTCAAATGTGAATTGTATTCAAATCCTTTGCAAATTACACACTAGCCCATAAATGTTTAAACATGACCACCTTACATATTCAAAGAGCTTGTGGGGGAATTGAACCCAAGTTCTTAAAATAAGAACTCTATCCA
>Ga0209611_10000379_pt1 | contig 63616 bp, 43 predicted proteins | sample S1TSphgellanicum_3_FD_187693 | JGI IMG/M metagenome (GOLD analysis project Ga0209611, IMG submission 187693) | Host-associated microbial communities from peat moss isolated from Minnesota, USA - S1T2_Fc - Sphagnum magellanicum MG (SPAdes) (version 2) | ecosystem: Host-associated > Plants > Peat...
TTATTTAAAAAATTTCAACATTTCTACAAAGAATACAATTAATGTTGAAGCTGCCAATGTACTACAATCTATGGAAAGAAAATATATCCTTTCTAGATAAATACCAAGCAATCATATGCCAGATTTTGCCAAACACTAACAACCCATTTCGAGATAGAAGGGCAAAAGCTCCATATCTCCCCCAACCCGGCACTACAGAGTGAAAGAACTACTACCATAGTACATGAATGGTTTGAGCATAAATTAAATTATTTCTTTTTTTAATTTTTTAATTTTCTTTATTACTTGTGCCAAAATATTAATAATAATTATAAAAGCTCCGTATCTCCCCCAACCTGGCACTACAGAGTGAAAGAACTAGTACACAAATGGTTTTGGCATAAATTAAATTATTTCTAATTTTTCTCAACTTTTAAATTTTTATTTATTACTTGTGCCGAAATATTAATAATTATGATAAAATTAAACTCTGAAGTGTTTTTACCTTCGGGTTTGGTCTTCAGACCTACAAAATTTTGAATTTATGTCTAGACACACTTAAACTGTCCCACAAAAGCAATAAAATGTTGTTTATTATTTTGTATAAACATTCTAAAAAACCAACTACCAAAGTTAAGATTTGAGATTTAATTAATTATTTGGCAATTTATTGCCGAATTTGTTCAGGTACTATGGTATCAACAACAGATGCCACAGAAATAACATCATGGGGTGGGGAGAGAACATTCAAATTGAAGAACAGAGAAATCAAAATGGTAACTTAGCAAATGCAAAAGCCATATATAATTAAGTGCCACTACCAGTCACAGAAAAGTCAGATCAATTGGATAAAAGGATCACAGCTCGATATGTTTCCATGTTCTGTTTGATTAATTACATTGCCACCATACTTAGTTTTGTTGGGGGGGCAAATTTCATGGTGATTTGTAAAAATGGCAAAAAGTTAGTGTTCTCATAGGTTAGGTTTTCTCATAGCCAAATTTAGAAAAAAGTAAAATTTTTGGTCAGATTCTAATCTCCAACCAAAATTTGAAGGAAAATTCATCACATTTAGATTCAGATTTTGGTTTGGTAGCATTTTAAAAAACAGTTCGGGGCTGTTCAAACAGGTTCTAGGAACAGGTCACCATTTTCTCCTAATGGGATGCTCTCTACTGATGCAACGTTGGAAAATTGAAAAAAAAACCAGTGGTTCCAATAGCTAGCCAACAATATAGATGGATATTTCTACTTTTTTACTTTGATATATTTGATAGCCAAATTTGGCTAAATCATCTTACAGATGACCACCACTTCAGCTCCATCACAAAATCAAAAGACAGGACACTGAATATCTATCTATCAAGGAAGGTAGTTTGTTTTGTTTTGAATGTGTAAGATCCACCGAACAAGGATGCTTCAGATCATGTTCTTGGTGTCTTTGAAAAGCTCTCAGTGAGGACGGGTGGATGGGCTTGGTTCCATGCACGTTCTTGAATATTGAATGATTTCTTCACTGAAAATTAAATTAAATCGTACCTCAAAATTTCAGAGGAATTGGAATGTGCCTTTGGTGTTGTTGGAAAGATCTTGATGAGCAGGATTTAATGGAATTTAGTTGGTAAGATTTGGATTCAAAATGTGGAAGTCTGGAGATATTGATTTTTAATTGATTTCTGCCACTGAAAATTCAAATAAATTCCAAAAAACCAGGTTTTGGAAGGAAAAATCAGTTGAGGATGTGGTGAACTTGGGCCAACGGCACAGGCGACACTAGTAATATTATTATATTATTTTCAATAGTTACATATGATTCTTAGGCCCATTTTAGACAAGGGTCCAGGGTCCAATTTCCTAGGAACCAATTTGGAATGATTTGAAGCAAATTGAATCCTTGAGTTGGACTGTACCTTGGTCCCTAGCCTGATTCTTGGTTCTCCAAATCAGGAGCTCTCCTTTTAGCACTGTTTTTTTTTGTTCTAACCAATTGATTTTCCCTCCAAAACAGGTGCCATTAGAGTTAGAGTTTTTTCTTTGGTGTGGGAGCTTCTACATAAAATGGCAAATCCAAGTAGTGCACTTGTCTCATCAATTTTCTAAAAAGCAAAGAAAAACAGGGTTTGCACTTTAGAGGTGTCCAATTCTCTGGTCTAGTTAGTTTCCATCTATATACAGAGGAAGGTAGTTTGTTTGTTTATTTTGTTTGCAACGTTAAGATCTCCCATACCACACCCACTCTTGTTGTGCTTTTAGTACCCCATACCACACCCACTCGCATTGTGCTTTTGGTACCGTTGGAAATCCCTGGATGAGTACTGATGCACTGTGTTGATTTCATAATGTTTTGAAGCACAGTGGAGAAATTATTCAATATTGAATATTTTTTCATGGAGAATTCATTTGGATCAAAACAAAAGATTATAAGAGAATTTGGGCATGCTCGAGTATTGTTGCGAAGCTCTCAATAATTAGGATTTAATGAAGGTGGTTTGGAATTTTTAAACTTTGAGGTGTTGTTGCTATTGAATTTTGATTTCTTTTGTCATTGAAAATTCAATTAAAATATAAAAAATGATGTTGAAAAGAAAAATTACTTGGGTAACCAATTCACACTTGAACCAGTAACATAAGCTACACTAGTACCTATTAAGGAAGTTAATTAATTAGTTAGTTCTGTTATGTGTGTCAGATTGATATCCTTGGAAAGCACTCAATGAGTAAGGGTGCACCAAGGTGGTTTGGAATGGTTTAGACTTTAGACCTATAGAGCAAGAGATATTGAAAATTGAATATTGTTGCCAAAAAAAATCAACAAAATCAAAACTTCTAGGGAAATTGGGGTGCACTTTTGGTATTTCTGGAAATCCTTTGATGAGTGGGATTTTTTGGAGGGTTGAAAATTCAACTAAATTACAAAAACTAGTTTTGAAAGCATTAATATTTTTTTCAAGTTTTTAATGTTAGATCATTGGCTAACATCCCAAGAAGTATTTAACACTAAATGGTGATAGGTTTTTAGAACTTGAATACAATAGGAAAAAAATACTAGGTGAAAAAAATACTATAAACTAAAATTAGAGTCCAAATGTGGTGGAATTTTTTGGGAGATTCTGCTATTCAAAAAAACGGTAATATTGATAGAATATTGTCTTTTTAATTTTAATTTCGCATTTTGGCGAAATTTCACACCAGCAAAAACGCAGTTTAGAAGGAGTAAATTAGTTGGGCAAGGAGTTCACACCTGGGGCTCACGGCACAGACCACACTATACCGCTACCGGCCTTAGGCGGTGAACGGAGATCTTGCGGAGAGCCAACCAACCGAGACCCTCGAACCATCCCTTGTGTCCGTCGTTCTGTCGCTTGTCACTTCGTCGCCTTCGCGAGCAAGCGCTCGCTCGTGTCCCCTTCTCCTCTAGCCAGCATTTGTCCCCAGAGTTCCATGTGCGCGCAATTAATTCGTTACTTGTTTTCATCTCAATTGAATGCTCATGGGTTTTGGTAGGATTTGTGGGGGCGACGAGCGGGGGCGAGAGGAGATCGCAGTCACCTGTGTGCATGTTGCCCTGGTCAATGAAGGAAGGAAGTTGGTGGAGAGTGGGGAGTTACAGATTTAGAGCACAATATGGCCTCCTCCATCGATGATGATGGCTTCTTCTTAGCTGTTGATATTGATGCTACTGCGGCGACGACGACGGAGTGGGCTTCTGAAAAGATCTGGGGAGGAGCAGAAGAAGAAGACGGATTTGCGGCACAAGGACGGAGGAGGAGGAGCAGTAGAAAAGCACGTGAAAGGAAGGGGGTTGGGAATAATGGGTTGAGGAGAGCGTGTACGATGTCGCTCTTTTTGTGGTTAGCTTTGGAGTGCGTTTTGTTGGGAGCAGCTGCAGGCTACAGACCGCTTAAGGATCGGGCGCTTCATTTCGACAATTCCTTATGGCTCGACGAGGTATTGCCTGTACGTGAACATGGTATCCTTCTCCTGTTTGCTTTGCTTTATTTGTTTGTTTGTTTGTTTGTTCCCTCTGTTTTTAGGATACTGAGATTGGTTTTACACCTCCTGTTGTTTCATAGTTTTCTGCATTAGGTAACCTAAGGCTGAAGTCGAGTGCAATGATGGTTTTTTGTTCTTACAGGAGCTCTTCACTAACGTACATGGAGGGCCAGTGGGGCCTTACAGCATGTTAAACATCACGGGCACATACAAGGGTGAGTGCTCTCCAATTCTTTCCCATGTGTTGCTGGTGACTTCAAAGCAAATCAAGTTCTGTTGAAACCCCCTTGTGTCTGTTGCTGAGGGAAATGACATTTGCTGGAAGTTAAATAATGTGAACTTGAGGAACTGTTCTGGGAAGAAGCTTATTGTTATATTTTCTCTCAACTGAAATGGGTTTCATATAATTCTCTGACCTGTGAGTGTTTGTTGTGTCAAATGTTTTACTCCTTTCACTCACATTGCAAAGTGAGATACTCCAGGGTGCCATATTGGGGAACATTTGTTAGCATTTCAAAACCCTTAAAAGCAAGTCTGGAAGCTGGGAGGAGTGTTGTAGAACTGATCTGGCATTTGGATTTTCTTAGAGCCATAAAGAGCCTTTATTCAAGCACTCTGGAAATTCTTCTCACTACATTTGATTCTCTCTCTTTTCTCAGGAACCTGGGGACTGTGGAACAGCAATCATCCTGGCAAATTTCTGGCTTTTAAGAAGACAACTGGAAACATAGTTTTTGAGCTCATAAGCTCAGCAACTGATTTGCATGGGATACACTATGTGCAGGTATTGAGTTGTGAATTGGTTTCCATCATTTCATTTGGCAAGGGCATTATTTCAGTGAAATGTGAGGTGTTAGTGTTGATGGATGAGTACTAGGGTTAAAGGATGCAGAGGGGTCTTGTCCAAGCAGGGGGAAGTTGTCCTGCGGGATGGAGTGTACATTACCGATGAAGATTTGCAGATGAAAATGGAAGGTGTATATGTCTGGCCATTTCGTCAACTCCGCATGGTCTTGACCAGGTCAGGTTTCCTTCTCTGAGGTGGGTCCACTTGTAGGGTTACTTATGGGTTAGCTTGGGGGTAATCTCCAGTGTAAGCGATCAAATCTGCCTATGTCTAACTTATTGTTTTTGATGCAGTGCAATAGACAGCAACATAAACAGGAGGGAGGACTTCATACAGTCGAGTCCCTATCATTTAGTAAGGAACACATGTGTTTGGATTCCAGCAAGCTCTTAAACCCACTGGCTAGAAAGTTCTATGGTGTGCTATAGAATCAAAGAAATACAATGTACAGCATGCATGTATTGACACTGTTACAAAGATTGGGAAGGATAAGTAGGTAGGTATGGATTGGGAAAGGGTCAGAGATGAAGCCTGAGCTCTGATGTTGTTATGTCTCTGTTTGTGTTTGGTTGCTACACAGCTAGGCATGCTGCAAGATTCCCCAGAGGACTATACTCGACACTTGAAGAAATCAAGTCAGTCTGTTTCCCTCCCCTTCTCTTCCCATATCAAAAGTGCAAAATGAGTCCCAAGTTGTTCATAATCCTTGCTATTGTTTTGGATCATAGGTGGTCACTGAGTTTGCATTTTGTCAGTTGCTTGGTCATATGACTGATTTGTCTACAAATGTTGGTGATGGATGACCTGCTGTGTATAATATGCACAGCAAGCATAGCCAAGTTGGGGAAAGTTTGCAGAATTCAATTGGTGACTCAAGTCTCTACAGTGTTGTCAGATGACAAATGTGAGCTCTTTGCCACTACCCTGTCTTCCTTTGCACATCGTCCATCCAATGAGGATGTTTCCCAAGTCCCTGCCAACCTCTTGACCCTTTTTATGAATGATCTGTGCAACATGTCAAATTACCAACCAGGTCTGTTATGTTTGTCTACTGTTCCTTTTGGTTGGTAGTATTGTCAAAGGTTCTGTAGGGAGGTCAATTTCAACTACAATTTCTTGTCAAGCACAAACAGGAGGTGTGTTGCTAGGTTGTTTCACATGACCCTGTTTGTGATTACTCAACTACAAACACTAATTTCATTCTACAAGCTTGGTCATGCCTAAAAGAAGGAATAATCTTTGTTGAAGGGTTTAAGGGGCTGCAAAAGGTGGGTACAAAAGAACCCACAAATTGAGCAAGCTACCCCTAAACCTAATCCTAAGCAGGGGTGTGAGGGCAGCAGCAAAGCATGACCAACAGATCTGTGAGATACAAGGGCGTGTGGAAGCCCCCATGATGGACAATGAGCAAGGCGAGTGCTTCTCATCGCTTGTTGTGAATGCCACATCTGTCAATGTTGAAGTTTATTATAACAAAGCTGTCAATTACACATTGATGGTTACTTTTGTATCCACCTTCCGCTCCTTATCACCACCCCTTACTTTATGACATGATACTTCTTCCAGTTGAGTCTTAGTAGCTGCTTTGAGCCAGGCATTCTATATATAGATGTGGGGAGAGCCTGCCCATGTTTGAAGCTTGCAAAGTAGCCACAGAAAACCCAGGGGGTGGGGTAGGGTTGGGGATCTGAGGTTGTTCTTCCAGCTGGTTTTGGTTGGCATCAATCATCTACTGTCTTTGAAAGATGAACTCCAGATTGCTGAAATGGCAGTATGGAATTGTAAGCACTGTATATTCTCCTTGACAGAGGATCGCTCAGATTTCATTTCTGCAGGTTCTCTTCTTGATACGGCAGATGGAGCACAGCAGTACACAATCAGTAACCCCTACAACCTGTTGCAGACCTCTAAATCACTTTGTTAATTTGTATATCTTCATTGTGTGTTTTCTTGATTTCTATTCAATGTTCTTTGGAATCACTGTTTGTGTTCCAAAATGTGAGAAGCCTGTGTTGTGGAATATTTCAGGAACTCTTTCTACAGGGCATAGTGGTCAAATCTTGTTTGATCAATCTGGCCAGTGTAATATTTCTAACTCTGCTCTCTTTGGGATGTTCAGGGAGCAGCCAAAGTGTCATTATTAATGATAGGGCAGCAAGCCATGATGGATGCATATTTGTGTCTTCTGCATCTCACAGCAGGGATTCTTGTTGGTATGCTCTCAGTATATCTGTCATGTCTACCAAATTGCATCCTGTATTTGTTGCCATCTGTATGTTGTCCTTTCCTAAATGCAGTTCCTAGAGCTGTATGAAAGTGCTCTAGTTTTAACATGAGTTCTCTTTTTGTAGCTTATGTTGTTGATATTCATGAACATTGTGTGTTATATTGTGCACTGAACATCTATGTTCATGATATGAGTTCTTCCTTTGGTAGGCGGTACTTGGGCTTCAGGGAGTGAGGCATAGAAGCCGAGCTACAGGTTAGGGTCCTGGTGGCCATGACCATAGAAGAGATGGCTTAAATAAGAATCGCTGGTTGTAGGTCAGGGCCAGGTCTCTGTAGCGTTGGGAGAGGGCAGGCAATACACCCTTCAAGAAGGTGGTGGTGAATAGCCCATATAATTGGTCTTTCCATTTTTTTGCACTACACTGATGCCTACTGTCTGCAATCACGAGAGGTGTCTGTCTATCTTGAATTCTGTTCTCATTGCAGGTACAACAATGGTGGTCTAGTATAGTACTGATGAGAATGCATTGAGCCTCACAATAGACTTCACTCTGTGGTTTGGATGATGGCAGAATCACTGTTCAATGCCTTTGCTACAGTGGCATTTTTCAAGTTTGTAATCTTCTCTATCTTTGAGATGAGATACTTGCTTGCAATTTGGAAAGCACAAAGACCTGTGGCCTCTGGGGAGGGCTGGGAGACTATGCGCCGTGAACTCACTGTCCTTTACACCCGTTTCTGTAAGCTTAATAGTCTCCATTTTTGGCTAGGAGATTATCCTCTTATTTGAGTCTGAATTTATGGCATGCATGTTCTGAGAACCAAACCATTGCCTGTCAAACAACAATCCTTTTGTTGCAAGTTTATGTGATCAGAACTCCAAGCAATGAATTTACATTGGTCCTTGTGGTCACAGATTGTAACTATTAAACTGACTCCAATATAAGTATATGTATATTGTATTCAAAATGCCAAAAGCCAATGCATAAGTGGTGTGAAATGCAGATGGGTTTCTCCTTGGGGGCATACTGATCATGTATGAGCTGCACAATCTGTTGCGTTACATTTTACTGTTTTTTTATTCATTTTGGATACCACAAATAGTGGCAAGTGTGGTGCGGGATGCACGCAAGCCACTGCACCCACATTATATTATGGGTGTCACATTCACACGCCTTGCCATACCCCTCTACACCTTTGGTTGCCCTAAAAACTTCATGGGTGTGGAGACCAACCTTGAATGGTGCATTGGCCTCACCACATTCTTAGCACTCCAGGCTGCCATCCTACTTCTCCAGCACTATTTGGGTGCCCGCTGTTTCATTCCACACCAGGTAAGCACCTACATCCCTCTCCAATCTTGTGAAAGAAACTATCTGATGTATCAAAAGAGCAAACAATGTCCCCCTCATGGAATTTGATGTCTATCATATGAAGTAACTTCTGTTTTGTGATCTGTTTTGCATACTGTGCAGGAGGAAAAGGAAATATTTTTTTAATCTTGGTTGACAGTGAGAAAGTAGTTATGAGCTTGTGGTAGTGGTGGGGACTGGGTGTGACAGATGCTACCAGAGAAGTACAGTTACTTCAGGAGGGTGCAGACATCAAGTTTGCAAATTGTGGGAGCTGATGAAACTATAGTGGTAGATTGTGTGATTTGTATGGCATCAGTGGACATGACTCAACAGTCCACTGAGTGCATGGTACAGAGTACAGACCACCTTTTGATTTTTTGTGATTGTCTCACACTTAGTATGCTTGTTTGTTGAAGCTCATTTCACTTCAGATGAAATCTGTGGAGAGAAAATACTTGTACTCACTTTAAGCTGTGGAAGTTTGATACTGAAAAGGGTGGAGTGACAATCTGATGCAGGTAACTCCATGTGACCATTTCTTCCATGCGGGGTGTCTACAACGATGGATGGACATAAAAATGGAATGTCCAACATGCCGTCGCCCACTCCCTCCTATGTAGGCCATGCAGACAACTTGTAATTTACTTAGCATTTAGTGAATTAGACAGAGTTAGCAGATGAAACAGGTGTAGTTCTATGTGCAGGGGTGGTGGGAGTATGGCCCCTGATTGTTGCAATTGCTCAAGTTTCCATAAACTTGTCACTATTTTTGGTCTTCTCTCCCTTGTCAACAGCCCTTGCTCTTCTGCTTTTTTCAGGTTCATACTTATTTTAAGTGGTTTTTAGTTCTGGGAAGCTCTTGGTGGTATTTAGTTTTTCTGTTGCATGTAGGATTTCCAACCCTCTATTCTCAGACCTTGCCTGAAGTTTACAAGTTAATTGAGGAAGAAAGGTTCTTAACATTAAAAACCACTGAGTGTAGTCTATGGGATCTCTCATTAGCCTGCAAGCTCCATTTGCAACAGCCTACAAAACCATGCAGTGTACACAGCAACAGCAAGCCCAGCAAAAAAGAACTTGCCTGGAAATGTAAGACCCTTTTATCTTTTTCAATTAGCTTGAAGCTTCCTGCAAAAATTTCAAGCTTCAGTGTAGAATAGAACTATGTTTTCAATATGTGGGTGGGCTTGGCACTTGGCAGAGTTGAAACTGAATCCTGTTAAGTATTGAATTAAAGTTTGTGGTTGCAGAATTGGAAATTGTCAGCAAGTAGTTTTCAACTCTCTGAATGCTGAAACTTGCTGAATGCTCAAGGCAAGTATATTCTTCATTGATGAAACTTGCTGGAAGCTGGAAGGGAAGTGTGTGCTGGTGCTTGATTGATTGCACACAAGGCAATGTGCAGTTTAGGGGTCTTTGCCTTACCATCATACCCTTCAGAGAGATTTCTGGGCTAACCTTCCTGCTTGAAGCCTTGACTCAGGAAAATTTGGATGTTGGAGACCTGGCAGATCTATGACAAGTAACTCTGGTAGAAATAGCATCTTAGAAAGAAAGAGAACAAACAAAATCTAAGGCAGGCAGAAATTGTCACAGGCCAACATGACATCATCATTGTCATCTGTCAACTAAGTTTCAGTACAAAACTCTGAGCAACAACATTTCATTAGTTTTAATCTATTTTCCAAGAAAAAAATTGCTCTGAATTCAACTCTAGTCCAAAAATTGCAAAATGCCAACTGCGCACTCCACTTTGTCAAGGAAAGCCCTTTGTGCGGCAGTACCAGTGCAGCATGATCAAATCCAAACAAACAAAAAAGCAAAAAACAAACTACCCATCCACCTATTGTAATAGTTCTCATGTTCATGATTCTCATTCTCATTCTCATGTTTTGGCTCTTGCAACAGTCATTCAATACATGTCTTCAAGATAGTGGCAACTGACTCCCAGCAAATGACTCCCGACAATAACTATTGCACTTTGAGTCTTGCACATGTCCCAAACTTTGAGACATGAACTGAGGAAGGTTCTAAGAAGGGGCCTTTCTACAACAAAAAGCAATCCTCTGTTCGAAAAGCTCATGCAATAGTTGGAAGGAAAACAAATAGGCTGTCAGTCAGAAGCAAAATGCATTTAACAGAATGTAATGGATCAATGTTATAGAGTCCTAATGTTGAAAGAAAACCAGGTTGGTTCTTCATAATCTTCCAGGTTTTCTTTCCCCCCTTCTTTGCTTTGAGTGCTCCAGCAATGGTTCCAATTGTGTACTCGACAGCAACAAATCAGACCTGCCTTTATAATTTATGAAAGCAATGCTCCCCCATCCTTAGAGCAAAACTTCTCAACAAATTAGGAGGGCCTGAGAACAAGAACAGATGGTTCAAGACAGATTATTAGCCAGACATTCCTCTTTGATAGACAAAACAATCTGAAACCCATTTGCCAGGTCAAACCACTCACAGAATGGAAGGGTCAGATATTACTCAGTTAAATGGGTTAACAAGGTTCACAGCTCATTCCAGTTACATCACACCACTGTTGAGAACTTAGGGAAGCCCACATTGTGCTTCTATCAATACAGAGATGTGATGGAAAGGTGATAATTTCAGCCCCATCACACTACAGAAAGAGTGAACATGTTCACTGCATTAACTCCCATAATTATACAACTTATCTGGATCCATGGCGTCGACTTCCTCTGAATAGGCTCGATCTTAGGCGTTGGCTGAACGCATCCAGTCTGCTGCTATTTGCAGGTGAATTGCTCCCATCACTCTCAAGCTGTTCTTGGTCCTTTACTTCAGACTCCTTGATGTCCACATCATGGAGGGATGCAGCTATGGCTTCCATCACCATCTGAGAAACAGTAGATGCCATTTGAATAAGCTATATATCTTGTCAGATCCCTTTTGGTAGAGAAAACTCCTTGTAGAAACAATGGAGACAATTTCACATCCATATATGTACATATATGGCTGGAAACAGCATGTGAAAATAGAAGTAGAGAGAAGTGCAAACAAAGGGATGGTTTGAAGGGAACCTACCCTTTCCTCATCATCAGGATTTGAAGGGAAGTCCGCAAATTTATCATCATTGCTAGGTGAAACCTGCCCTGAACTCCCAAGGCTTGCACCATTCGACAAACTTGCATCCCAACAATCAGCATGCCCATTGACACAATCGAATTTTGAACTACCAGCATTTTTGTCCTTCTCTGAACTATGTTCATGCTCTGAACTATCAGCATACTTGTTCTTCTGATTTTCCTGCTGGAATAACAAATAGAAAAAAGCCAACGTCAGGCAAGCAAAAAGAATTCATCTGAAGTGCAACGTTTGTAGTGTTACAAAAGTGGGGCCCTGTCTGTGATGAGTCAGCAGTCCACAGTGAGGACAAATGAGTTACCTCTTTACCAGATGGTGACCCTTCAAGACCATCATTGTCAAAGTCACCATTTTGTATCAACTCTGCAAGATCCTCCTGTGGATCTGTGAGATTCACAGGTACCTGAGAAAAGAAAACAGATGATGAGGGCAAGTGGATTGCCAATACCTAATGTGGTACCTTTGTAATACTCCTGACTGCTTTGAAAGAGATCTGATGATTGCTAGAGACTCAAAGCCATGAGTACAGTTGAGTTTAAGGTCACATCATGTCAACTTATTGACTGAAGCTTCATACATCACCTTGTTCACCAGGAAAGACTAATCATGCCTCACAGGCATGACATGCAATGCACCTCAAAGAATATGATTCTTATCACCCAAGATAGAACAAAGCAATGTCTTTTAGGAACCTCTAAAATGGAGAGGAGAGCAAAATAAATACTTACAACAGTTCTACTCATCTGCCACCGTGACCGAGTTTGAGTGAGGGCCTCCTCTGTTGATTCTGTGCCTTGACCTGCTTATAATATACCAGAACTTCAATCAAGCCTTGTGGTGGTGATGACTATGTGGCAGGTGCTCTTTATGTGCAGAGTAGTACAAACCTAAATACAGAAATCAACATCTACAATAAACTTTGCCAACATTCCTTTTGGACAAGAGCCACATGAAAATCAGTGCTGACTCGAAGCATGAACATTCTGACAGAACTAGAGTACCATCAGAGGAGGGCCCATCTGCTGACAAAGACCCAGTGCACATATTCGGTCGAGGTGGGCGCACTGCCCCCATGATCGCATATAGTACATCCTGCATTAGTGAAGGTTGAAGAAACCCATGTTTCAGCTTCTGCAGTTTTTCAGCTTTATAAAACATTGTTTGCTTTAGCATCCCAACACACAAATCCAACTGCATAGAGGCTTACACAGAGTGAAGAAGCAAAACACAGCAAGCAGAAATCTCCAAGAAACTTAGTAGACAACAGTCATACCTCGTCAATATCACTACCTAAATCTAAGCTGTCATCAAAGTAAACATGTTCGGGAATAGTCTCCACAGTCATTGGTTCATCTGGAGGGCGCAGCACATTGTAGAAGAAAATGGTGATGGAGTCATAGTAAAACTGTGGACGAGGAGAGTTGTGATCACCCTCAAACTTGATGATATTCTTATCACCCTGGACCAGCCACAACCAGCACAAGAATGTGAAGTCAGAGAGGCATTGGATGATTATGTAATGAAGAGCTGCTTAGACAATAATCATCATTGCTAACTGCAGAGATGGGACAATTGCCTGTGGTTGCTTGTCATGTTACATGAAAGGATAGCAGGCACCACCACTGAAGGACATTATTAGAACCAGTGATGACTTCTATTGTAACTTTTCTCGGCAGAATGAGGACAGAATTGGTAGGTTACAGCATAAGACTTGTAGATGAGATCTGAGTGATGTGGTTGTATGAAGATGTCCTCTGTCCCATGTCCAATCAGAGCAGGAATGAATGAGTTTGCTGCCATCTGAACAAAAAAAACACATTCAATATAAACTGTATCATACAACAACATGCCTGAACTAGAGATATCTGGTTTTGATTGCTGGTCTGCTGCACAAAAGCAATTTAACTTCAGCTAACAACTGATAACAAGTTTTAGAAGTAAGCAAAGAAGGAATGTGGAAAATCTCCCATTGATGTGACTGAAGAAACAACCTGCACCGAATCAAGGTCCATGATATCAAATTGAGCTCTCTTTTGTATCAACTTCCGCATATACTGGACTGCCACCTTTACCTGTTGTTTCCAAAACCCAATGAGTTGATACAAGTGATTAACTAGACTAGACACAGTTCTTGATCCCCAACACAACTGCAGGAAGTCATTAAATTCATAAAGTCAATGTAGAGCTCATGAGACGTGTTCCAGTTCAACCAATGTTAGTTGAAGGGAACTTCCAAAACCCCTTTTGATTCACCTTGTCCTGTGTGCACAACATGAACATGTACTGTGAGTTTCAGAGGTGGAATATACCGTGAACTTTGGGAGGCGAATCTTGTAGACATCCACAAGTTCCATCATGAGATCGTTGAGATTTGAAAAAGGGCTGTCTAGTACCATGCCTGCTATGGAAGGGTCTTGAGCTCCATACCTAAGACTGCCACCACCACCAGTTTGACAGAGAGGGCCACACATTCAAACTTCATCATCTGTGGATTGTCACACACACTGAGCAGCCTGACATAAGAAAACTACAGACAGAAGTTGCTGACAGCTTTGCATAAACCAATTGGAGCAAAACAGTTCATTTTGGTACACCAAGGACACCATGAAACTTGCCTGGTAACCGCACCCATGGAACGACCCCATAAGCCAATCCGTGAGATTAGCTTTTGAGTCCGCAGATAATTTACTGCTGCCTGCAAATCATCCATCTTCACAGACAAAACACACACACAAGATCAACTGCTTGCTCTCAAACTCGAAAGAGAAAGTGTGCTGTCAGTTTGAAATGTTACCTACAAAGAACATATATTTCTGCAAGATATGGTGAACAGAATTATCTTGGCAATTTCTATATATTCATCACTCACAAGTGAGTCTAGCAAACTCCCAGAGTGACATTCATGATACCCATCAGCTTTAAGAAAAAAATACACCTCACAGCAAAATTTTGAGAATGTCATTGTCCAGGCATGTTACATGTAAGAGGTTGGAATGGTACCTCATTCCAACCCAGGCTTACATAATTGCCATCAGAGAGACCAGAGCCTGAAAAGTCTAGTGTAAACACAGTTATGTTGGAGGGGAGTAAAATGATGGCTGCTTCATTAGCATCTGCACGACAACCACTGCAACCATCCATGCATATGCACAAACAATTAACAAGAATACTCTTCTGCTGTCCATACAAGTCAGGCAGTATTGGCAAGCACATTTGCTGACTGGTTGTGAGAAACAAATCAGCATGGACAAAAAAATCCAGGATCCAATCAGAATGTTCTCTACTGACTGAAAACTTTACCTGTTGCCATGACAATAGATCACACAGGGGAGGGGCAAGTCCTCTGAAATTGTATGCGGCATGTAGTGACTGCATTGCAGTACATGGCCTCTGCCATTGATCACCTGCAATCATGCCACATACCAGCAGTGAGCCCTATTAGGTGGGTCAGGATAACAATGGGTTGTTACAGCCTGGACTGTTTGGAGTTCTAGGCTTCTCTCCAGAACTGCTGGGTTCTGCATATTTTCTGGAGGGTGCTTCCCTGAACGAAAGCAAACTTGCTAGTGTGCATAGACATGAATAAAATCCATCCTCTCGATTTAGAAACTTGCCTGCAGATCCTTGCGCACATATTTTTTCCCCTTCAGCAAAAACTCCTGCTCCAGCAGATCACTCGAAGGACTATAGTTGGCTCTGCAATATCATCACAACATCATATATTCAATTTGGAAAATGCATCAGGATTGCAAACATCCCCATGAATGCAGAGACAGACTCAACAAAAAAAGGTGCCAAGATATTCCATTTTCAAATCCCCAATATCTGTAGATGATTTGGAAGCTAGATACTGCAGAAGAAGCCAAGAATCCTACTAATATGTTACAAAGGGCAACCTAGATTGATTCTCTCAAGTCTCATGGAGAAAAGAAAAGCAAGACAAAAAGGGATGCAGTGATCATAGAGATAATAAACGAGAGAATCAATGAGGGAAATGATAGAGGCACTAGGAACAAGAAACAATTCAAGGAATGGTAGAATGTCTATCAAAAATCAGGGGGTGTATCTTCCTCTTCCCTTGGGAGTATTGTTGGCTTCATAGACTGGATATTTCTGGGAGTCACAGAGATGGGCATTTTACAGTGACCCCTAAAACAACTAGGGTTTCCACAATAGGTAACACCTTGCGTGCACCAGGTTTGAATACACCAACCATCCCCTGCAAGATAGCATTAAGTCCTGAGCATGATGAGGCTTGATGAAAGACCCAGATGAACTAGAGGTAACAACACACCTGGGAGGCCGTATCACAAAGTTGACCAACTGCTCCATCATCTTGCTCCAGTAAACCATTCACAAACCCAAAGCCGTCACTTCTGGCTCCTCTTTCCAGATGATGCTACCTTGAATTGCAAAACATCAATTTTGAATCGCCCCTAGTGAGGTTGTAAATGCTCTACTCATACACCCCATTTCTCCATCTTCTAGTCCTTGATATATGAAGTCGATCGATTACAAGGGAGCATCTCCGGGTGGGTAGCAATTAGGAACAATGACAACTTTACGCCCCACTGGCCCTTGGTACAACAATCTCGCATCACAAACCAACCACAGCCGCACCCTTCCAAGACTAACCTGAAGAGTATCTGAGACTGCAGCACCGGTGGCAGTTGCTCCTTGAGCAAGACCGTACTTTAAAGATGAATTTCTCAGTCTATCTTTGCTGCCCAAATCTTCTAACCCTAGCTCTCCTTTCTGTGAGCTCCTTCTTTTCCTAGGAGTGGGTATCCTTCCTTAGCAACACGTGCAGGGGGAGAGCCACAGCATCAAAGGCTTCTGCTGTGAAGCTCACCTGTTCTCTCTCCTGTGTATTTTCCCCTCTTCCCCCCCCCTTTGGTTTACCGCTCCTTCACCGCACCAACTTTTCTAAACTTCCTGGATTTTGAAGAGCACGCATCTGTGGGAGAAGAAGCAGCAGCAGCAGAAGCAGAAGAGTGAAAGAAACGAAACCTCACATTTCCACGCCACACAAGAAGACGCCCAAAACCCGCAAACGCAATACTAATGCGATCCATTAGGGTTTAGATTCTCCGCTTCCCTCCGATCCTCCACTTTCCATCTCCTATCAAAAGAAAATGTATTTCCCGGGCCTTTCAATAATACCCACATCCGAAATCCCACTTTTTTCCAGAAACCAGCCTATCACACTAGAGAAGAAGAAGAAGAAGCGCAGGCGCACACACTTGTAGTCGCATAGAGCTGCTGTCGACATCCCCTGGGCCCTTCTTTCTCATTTCTTATTTTGGAGTTGCGGGAACCTCCCGCCTCCGCCTCTGAACCGTTTTGGGCCGTTTCCGTTCTTGTCGCAGAAGCAAGAATGGCAGGAAAGATGCTCTGAGAGGCAAAGCTCTCAGCGGACGTCGTGGAGTGTGCAGAACACGAAACCTGAAGATGACAGAGGCAAACCCACCCGCGGAGCAACAGCAAACGTTGGAGTACTCGAAAAACGAAGGACAAAAGAGCAGCAGCGGAGGTGCAGAAGCGAGCAGGGGTAGCCTTTTTTTTCTGGCTAAATTTACGATTTGGCTAAAAGAAATTTCAAAATGGCTTGAAATATGTGATTTTTTTTCGGTTATCTTGTCGCCACATTTCTATTGTTTCTAAAAAGTACTCGCCAGAAAAATAGTCCTGGCTTCTAGCAAGTAGCTAAAAATGTGAAGGAATCTAAAATTCTTTTACTTTCATATCCTGTTTATAACCAAATTTGGCTAAACTTTATTATGGATAATCGCCAGTTCAGCTACATCACAAATATGGGGGAAAAAAAAAACCCCAGGGCATTGTGGGTGTTCGTTCCCGACCGGTCATGACCGGTCAATACTTCCCGGGATTTCCAGTCACATTCGCCGCACAAAAACGAAGGAAGGAAAAGTTAAATCCGGTTTCATCATTTACCTCACGCGAGACTAACCGCGCTTACTTACTCTTACCACGTTCATATATCTACTGAACACCGACACGCTTGCCGACAAGATTGACAGGTGAAAACAAAAGGAAGGGGAAACCCCCACCCCGCCCCCCCCCCTCCCAAAAGTAAAATAAAATGAGGTTTTTCTTTTTCTTTTTTCTTTTTTTTCCTCCTCGCTTCCAGGGTTTTATTTTTTCAAATTCCTCAAGTAGGTCCTGGCAAGGATCCTCGGCATTAATTAGCATTAAATGGCGACAGTCCTAGTTAAGCTGTAGCATTATTATCAAAATGCTGCTACAAGTGGCGACCTCTGAAGTGCCTAGGTCTCGATGTGGCTAATTTAATTATTTTCATTTCAAAAATTGGCGAAATAAATCCCTGAAAATATCAAAATTTTCATGTTTGTTCCGTTTTCTGAATTTCTATTTGCCAACTTGCGAAATTTCGCTAGAAAAAAAAAACATTCCTCACTTCATGTAGACTAAATTCAAGTGGTAGGTAAAGGCTAAAGCCCAAGGCCATGGGCTTTACCAGAATAAGGGCCTGCGTGAGACCAAGCCAAGTGCAAGGCCCTATTCCATTTAGCCCCACGGCCAAGGGCTTTTACCGCACTGCTTGGATTATTCCTTTGTATTTTCAGCTCCATTATCAGCCTGTCACAATTTCTAAAAAGTGAAAAAATCTCAGCTTTGCTTTAAGTAGGAAAAGGACCTGTACTCAGGCCCTTCTCCTATACATAAGGACGGCAACTACATGATGGTGTGGCAGCTACAAAGCTGAAGCAAAGCTTGTGATCTTCCTAAAGCTCATGTAAAGGGTATGCAAACATTATGAAAATTGTAAAGCTCACATGTGGAATGGATGAAAATTTTCGTCCTATAACATGGCTTGAGTGACCCAGCACCCACCAGTGCACCATCCAAAAAATCCCGTTCTGGGATTTCATGGATGGGATGAAACTGTTCCCAAGGGCGCAGTTTACATGGTCAGCAGTTTTTATTTTCTTCTGGGACTTTGTTTTCCTTGTAATTTGTTTTTCCCAGCTCACTGTTTTTTCTCCAGGGCCTCACTTTTGATTTTATTTTTTTTTGGCCACCCCTGACGCCATATTAGTTTTTGGCAACTCTTACCTACCCCTAAAATCTACCTACTGCCCTTCCTCCCACCAACCCATCTACCTCCCTCCTGTTGCCATTCCTCTCACCAACATGCCTCTCACCTTCTCATCTAACTTCCTCTTTCTGCTTCTTTCTACCTCATTCCCTCCTTTTCTGCTCACCTCCATCCCCAGTGTTTGAGAAACAGGGACAGCTTGAGCATTTGGGTTTAGGGTTTATTTGTGAGCTTGCATTAGGGTTTAGCTCTGAAGGCTTTGAGTTTCCACAGCTTTAGGAGCCTGAAGAAGGGAGGACTTTCAGGAGTTTGGAGAGGGGAGGAGTGAGCCAAGAGCTTGCAGATAAGCTTTCTTTCCCCCTTTTTTCTGTCCTCTTTTCATCATTTTTTTTAATTAAAAAATAAAATTGGCAACACCATTCGCAGCACGAAGAGGAGGAGGAGGAGTAGCTCTGAGCTCCCTGGTTTTCTTGTCTTTGAAATCACCATCACTGGGGTAGTAAGTTCCCATGAAGCTCTCTGTTTTTTTTCTTTTTGAGGTGGCCATCACCAAGGAGCTCTAAATTCCTTGGCGTTTTTTTTGTTCTTCGTCACTAGCTAGTGAGCTCTAAGCTCGCTAGTTTTTTTGTCTTTGAAATCACCATCGCTAGGAGTAGTAAGCTCCCACAACACTTTGTGTGTGTGTTTTTTTTGAGGTGGCCATCTCCAAGGAGCTTTGAACTCCTTGATGTTTTTTGTTTGTTGTTCCTTGTTGCCAAGCAGCTCCTTGGCTTTTTTGTCTTTGAAATCGCCATGGCCAAGAGCAGTAAGCTCCTATGACATTATGCGTTTTTTTTAGTGGTGGCCATCACTAAGGAACTTAGAGCTCCCTTGCATTTTTTGTTCTTTGTTCCTTATGACCCTCCTTGGTTTTTTTGTGTTTGAAATCGCCATCACCAGGGAGCAATAAGTAAGCTTCAACAACGTTATGTCTCTATGTGTGTGTTTTTGTGAGGTGGCCATCGTTTGGAAATCGAAAAGTCCCTAGCACTTTTTGTTCTTTTTTTTCGTTACTAGGTGGTCCTTTTTTTCTTTTCTGCTATTGGTAGTCCTTGTTTTTTATTTATGTTTTTTTTTGTTTTTGGTAGATGGAAACTTGAAAGAAAAGAAAAACTACTACCTCCAATCAACGAGTGCAAATTGGTTTCAAAAATGTGGCCACATTAGCTTCAAGTGGGAATATGAAAAAGCAAGTGCATGCTTGTGTTGATGTTGGGGAAACATTTGTAACAAATGTTAGTAGAATTGAGGTTGAGTTGTAAAAAAATATTAACATGATAAAGGAGCCAAAAAATGTATCTCTTAGTGTAATGTTAGAGTAAAAGAATGTTCAACCTCATGTTGAAATTGATGGAGGTGACATATTGAACTTTACTTATAATTATTTCCCCACCCATCCTCTCAAGTAAAGAAAATGGGTGGGGTTTTTATTTGTCAAAAATTTTGTTGCAATACATTCATTAACTGTGATCTTCAAACCTTTGTCGTACCTTCCTTCTCCATGTGAGAAGGTGGGTGGGGCATTTTTTAGGGGTTTAATTCTCTAAGCAATACATTACGACTTTGTAAGTGATATTATTTTTTTGAATTAGTTTCATTTTTTGCAAATTTAAACATTGGGTTTTAATAGTAACCTCATCTTGTGTTTTTGTTCGTTTATCTTTCTATGTAATACTTTCATCATGTGTTTTAATCTTTTATCTATATGTGCAATACCTTCATCCTATAGGGGATAACCTTCATCCATAATGTTAATTTTCACATTAAGTTTTTTGTTTTTGTTATTTTGGTTTTAGATGTGGTTGCCTTTCCCCCAATTGCCTTAAAAAATGTCCATTGGGTAAAGGATGGGCCCAAATTTGCTTGTAGGGTTGATGGGTGTGATGTATCCTATACAACCAAGTACAACTTAGTATGGCATTTGCAAGTGCACCACAATGTGGTTATGGAGCCAAGCAAGTTCGAATGCCCATCTACTTAGGAGGAGGGCCCAAGGCATCAAAATCATGCAACAATGAATGCATGGGTCTTGAACAACCTTTTGGTTTGATTCCATCATAATGAACAAAAGGCAATTACTAGGGCTAGGAGGCACACAAACCTAAAATGAGATAGGCTCCAAGTTGCTTTGCAAAACACACCTGAGGTTCCTAAACCCACACTTGTTAAGCTAACTTCCATTCTTTAACTTCTTGGCATGACTACATGGTGTGTGGGGTCCATCCTTCTCAACATGTTAACCAAAGTGGAATAGCCACATTCTTCATCTTAAAATGCCATATTTGTATGCATTGAGTAGATCCCTATATGGAGTCATCCCTACTTTAATCCCTATATATAAGTCATTTTTAGTAATTCATCTAAAATTATTCATCTACACCACAAGATTTTTCCTATGTATCTAAACACATAAGTTGAAATATTTCCCTCAAGTCACCTATGGGAACAAGGATCGTTTGATGTGTAGCAAAAATTGTTAGGTTTTATGCGTAACAAATGCAACTTTGTCACCTTAATTAGATATTTGGTTGTTTTCCCAAAAGTCTAAATTTGTTGATTATACTTTATGTATGTTACATCATTATCTTATATATTAAAGTTACATGGTGTCTGTCCGTCTGTCTGTCCGTCCAGGTGTCGATCTTGGTTTCAGGACCTCGACGGACGGACAGGACCAGGTCCTGAAATCGAGGTCCCTAGATGGAAGAGGACGACGACGACGACGAATGGCGGCCGCAACAATTTTATCTAGATGTGATCAGCGGAGCTTGCGAACCTATTGGTGGTGGTCATTTTTGGTGGGGAGTAGGAATAGGAGGTGAGATGATTGGGATTATGTGTGTGTGTGTGTGTTGTTGTCGTAGTTGCAGATATGTGTTGGATATGGCGCGAGTGAGACATATTGTGCCTGATCCATTCGATGACAACTTGCGCCTGGTCATTTTTTCAGACTTGCTCTATGTTGAGAGAGAGAGAGAGAGAAAGACATTCTCCAAATTTTGCGAATACTAGTTTCCATAGGTACTGTGGCATCTGATCAAATCCAAGGAGTTTGTGAGTATTTATCTTATGGTGTACAGAGACAGCAAGGGTGATGGTTTTTGTGACGAGCCTGTTTGCATCGGTGGTTTTACCCAGCTGGCTCTTTTGTGACCAAATTTGCAAGGAAACTGTAAAAGCTCTCTAAAACATCTGGTTGTAGGAGGTATTATGTGTGAGAAAATGACTCACATCTTCAAGTGAACAGCAGAAAGACGACCATGAATTTGTGCAGCATCTCTAAGTGTGAGGGTGTGGATAATGCATACTACATTGTATCCAGAGACACAGAATGAGACAGGTTTGTGCCAATCAATGTTGGTATGACTGATTCATGTTCTGGTGCTCATCAGGTACAAATTGGAATTGTGGGGTGCAAAGCACATATTGAAAGAAATTCTACCTGCAGGTTGTGAGGTGCCTTCTTCCTTTGAAACCATTGGTATGTTTATGTGGGTTGTGTGTACATAAATTGCATGATCTGGACACAATGTGAACCTCAACTTCACACCTTACCACCCCAGGCCCGTCTGTCCGTCTGTCTGTCCGTCCAGGTGCCGATCTTGGTTTCAGGACCTCGACGGACGGACAGGACCACGTCTTGAAATCGAGGTCCCTAGATGGAAGAGGAGGACGACGACGACGAATGGGGGGGGGGCCCAGGTGGCTAGAGTGGCCTAACCACGGGTTGCCCTCACTCGTAACAATGGAAGGGATATTGCATGCATTGTTGGTTTGTCTAACATCATCAATCCATACAAGACAACCTCCCACTGACATTAAATGGGAAGATGAATTTTTCCACTTGCAATTGATCCCAATACACTTGAGGCATATTTTTGTCCAACTCCATGGGTAATTACATTGTGATGCACAAGTCTTCAAAATCTACGTTTTGATATGTATCATTCTAAGCTTCCTTCTCTACCTTTTGGGAGTGGGCTTAAATGGAAATATAAGATTATGAACAAAAGCCCAATTGTATTCATAATAAAAATTGAAACAATTACTTGAATATTAGTCAATTCTAATGAACAATACGTGTTTTTGTAAAAATTAAACATGCATAGATGTGGGTGGGAGAAAAAATTGTTGGGTGTGCAAAAATTTTGAAGAAAGTGAGGAAAATTTAGGGCATAAATAATTAATAAACAAGAGAATTCAAGGTAAGTCAATCATCAAGTCTAATTGGCCTTACCTATCTACTATCAACACAAAAAGACACCTCTGATAATCAAATACTTATTGATGTCATTAAAGTACCTTTGGAGCTCACTTCACAAACCCACCTTAAAATTATTCATAAAAAGTTGTTAATCCTAGTGCTTTGTTGAAGCTTTGGAAATTGAAAGTTCAATAGTTTTAATACCTCAAATGTAGTCTTCAATGTTTAACATATTGTTTTCCATATTACAATCCAGAAATAAGATGAAAAGTTGTTTTATGTACTATGGAGAATATTATGGTTGTATCCATGGATATTGAAGCTAATCATGATCAATCCAAAGGTCCTTTCATTTTTAAAATCTTAAAAACGTAGAATTGGAAAACCAAAGAACTACCCAACATTAATAACACCTAACAACCTTTCTTAGATTAGTTTTGGCCATCATCAAACACCTCAAAACTAAGAAACAAACAACATTAGTAACAACCCATGTTGGGTGGTTATCAAAAATGGAACTTAATAACTAGAGGTTCTCAAGATGGTTTTCAAATATATGTAACCATGACAACTTTCAAAAAGTCAAATGACCAATTTTAACATAACAATGGTTATCATAAAATCTTAAGTATGATTTTGATATGTAACCCCAATTTTCAAAAAAAATAAAAACTCATTAAATAACCTTTTATAAAATTTCCATTCTTTTGTTTAAATATTTCATGAAATTTGTTAGTTTTTTGAGGTTTTTTGAAGAAACCAAAACTAGATATTCTTTGAATTTGAATTTTTTCAAAAAATGAAAACACATGGGTTCTATATTCTAAGAATTTCCATACAACAAAAACTATAGGTTCTTTCATTTCCCAAGTTTTTAAAAAACAAAAACCAGAGATTGTTAAAATATACAAATAATTGCCCAACATTAGCCCAACAATAGTGATAAAAACATGTCATGCTTTGACATGTACAAGTTCCAAACGTTAAGATGAATCAACAAGGCCTACCAATTTAATTTTTTTTCCAAGTATTTTTTATTCTTGGAAATTTTTTAGCTAACTTGTTTAAAAAGTCTTACCCCAATATACATATATATATTCTAGAACATTAGAAAACTACATTAGTTGTGAGTCTATTCCAATATTATTTTGTAATGAATCAACTATCTAATTACCAACCCCGAAATATCTATATGTTGATTCTATATTTGCTACAAGAATTATAAATACATTAGTACCATGACAACAACACAATTATATTATTTTCAAAAATGTTGAAAGTTTTACCATTTTTTTAAAAAACATTGATGAAGAAAATAAAATATTTAAAAATATTATGGGATATTCTAGTTTTTGAAATCTTAAAACTAAAATAATTCTTGACATTAAAATGTTGAAGTTGCCATGGTACTACAATATACTAATTCTAGTCATGAAGTTGAAAAAAAAATGAGAACAAGAAAACAAATGTAGTTAAGCCTCATGTTCCATAAAAAATGTGCAATTGTACTAAGCCATTTTGGCCATCTTTGTTGCCACCCATGGTTGGTTTCATTGCCACCAAGCCAAATTGCTTCTTAGGTTTTCTTAAATTTGAAATCTAAGTATGTTTCATTTGCCAAAAATCCAAATCAAGTTGATTAACCATGCATGTTGTTACACACTCATAAATTAATATTATTATTATGTAGTAGATTATTTGTTATTGTTACCTAAATTAGGTAGTTAAAATCAAGATGCAGATAAGTTGTTAAGTCAATACGATGATGGTACAGGGTTGAGTGCAAGGCCTCTTGCATATATGTATCTTGAAATGGAAATATATCTAATGTGTGGAGAGACCACTTCAGAAGAACATGCATGCATGTTATGACAAATATCATAGCCTCAAGGCATCTTTGCAAGAATGATCATGAATTGTTATGTTCATATGTTGAAGTTAATGAATGTCATTAGACATGAGCATTATTCTCTTAAAATTTGTATAAACCTTGTTCTATTGACATTAAAGAAAAAATTAATTAGATGTTTATTTGTAGCTTTGCTTCGTATAGTTGCCACCTTGTTTTACATGCCTTTAATCATTTTTTTTTACTTCTACATGCATGTTTATGTAGACTTGTTCCAAATAATCATTGTTTTCCATTAATTTTTAAAAAAAACTTATGCATGAAAGACTCATGAAAGTTTAATATATATTTTTTGCCTCCTTTTTTTAACCTTTTTTTATTGAAAAAAATTATATGTAGCTACAATAAGCTCCTCTTTGTAATATATTATAGTTATTAACCTTTCAACATCCTATTGCATGTTAGACTTGTTGCAATACTAAGGTGGACCAAAAATGGCAAATTTTAAAGTCCATAGTTTTCTTTTTTCAGAATTTTTAATGTCAATATTTGATGTTTTGGGAATGTAAATTAGTCCATAAAACAAAAACATGGATTTTTTGAATTTTTATAATTGGCATATGTTATGTTGGGTAGTAATGTCATTTTTTACAAAACAACATTTATCAATTTTTTGATTTCAATAAGTTATGGACTTTCTAGACTATTGGTAATCTTATTGAATTTTAATAAATTAAAATATTAAATTTGATCTAAAACCCTTATTTTAGGATTACAATAGTTTCATTATCATAGTAGGAAAAAAAATCACCAATTAAAACATGTTTACTATGTAATAAAAGTTCATCACATTTTTTATGGACTATGATCATCTATCTTGTATCACTTAAAAAGTCCACCTTGTCATGAAATGATGGCATTTTATCTTTAATTTTTTAATTTTGATTTTTCAAGTGTTATAGTTAATTAAATGAGTCATTTAAAAAAATTCAATCAAACCTCAACACATATTGTACCAAACTTAAAGGTACCCCATAAAAATTTCCCTTATGACACCAAAAAATGGATTGTCTACTTTGTAACATCTTTAGAATAAGTTTTACATGAACAAGAAAAGATTAAGGCATTAACAACATTGTTGTGTCCATGAATGAAACTATGTATCCTACAATTGCAAGCATTTGAGAACCATGAAAAGCTTGGAGACAACTTGCAAAGTGATTCAAGCCACCAACAACATAACAAGACTTATGTTTAAGGATAAACTAATAACTATATAACTTATTGATGGTGTTTTTTATGTTTGAATATTTATAATAAATCCAAGACATACAATATGAACTAATTGAAACATTGGTCACATTAGGAAAAAATGTCATGTCCCCCATCTTTGCAACAATGCAAATGCAAACAAATAATATAGCAGCTTACATTTTCAAATGTGTGTAACTAGTACAATGGGAGATATTATGCAACTACATGGAAATGGTATTGTGAGAAATAACAACAAAGTGTGTAAAGCAAAATGTGAAAGAAAAAGGAAAAAATCAATTAAGTGTGAAAGTAAGAATTAAATGTGATAAAATGAAACAAATGTGAATGTGAGTGGTGGATGGATGTGGTTTCACATTTCATTTGTTGAAATACATATTACTTCCAATTAAATTTGGGTACTAATAAAAAAATAATGGATGGTCTAGATTACAATTTCATTTTTCATCAAATGAACTAGATTTATTTTCAAGGTTTTTAGATTTCAATGTGTCACACACGTAGCATGTATGACTAAATTTAATCATATGACATGCCATGCAAAAATCATTTGTGTGTTTATGTTTAGTCATGGGATGTGCCAAGTAACTAACAAAAATGACTAAGTTTAATTGGCCATGATATGTATGTGGTGTCTCAACTATAATGCATGACTAGTTTTAATTAACCATGTTATCTACATGGGTTGACAATGAATTTATATTGCCAAAACAAAGAAAAACTACATTTTTATTATAATTATGAATGTTTTTGGCCCATTTCCAAAGTAGTATGGATTGAATCATATGGTGTTGATTGCAAGCACCATTGATTGAACATGCCACATTTGTCTTTAATTCGATTATGGGGGTGTGTAGCATTTCAATAAATTGTGTTATTCCATGAAAACTAATTAACAACAACTTGGGAAAAAGTAAAAAAATAATCACCAAAAAAGGTTTAAATACAATTGCCAAATTCACCATAATTGTTTACAATTTGATAGGGTGCTTTAGATTTATTTTTCTTCCATATTTTAAATATTGCTAAATTTGGCTTACTCCACATGCCTAGCAATACATGCTCTGCTGTGAGAAGGCACAAAAGGACAATCCATGATTGCATGTCCTTCTTCTTCACAGAATGCACATACCCTTGAAAGTAACTTGATCATCTCTGAATCCATAGATTCATGATCCTATGTTTCAATTGTGAGTTTTGTTTGATCCAACTTTGGATTCCTTTGATAAGAGTATGACTATGGTATTTCATCCAATGCATTCACCCATACCTTTACATACCAAGATGATCTTGGGTAATTTTCTTCAATCTCCTCAAACACATCAACTTTGGTGTTTTCATCCACCTCCTAGTGTTCCACTAATTCATAGTAATTTGGAGATGCAAACTAATACACAAACTTGGGTTGTATACCTCATGTAACATCCCTTTCTTGGTTAGTCATTGACTTTGGACTTGAGATTTCTTGCAGATGATCAGGTATTACATAAGTCTTTGCTTCATCTTGATATTTACGACTTTAAACCACAAATTGTGGCTAAGAAGTATATTGCATCCGCTCATTCGGATGAATAATTGACTGCATCTTTTTGTGTGGAGATTGTCGTTTAGAACTATGCCTTTTCTAAAGACCCCCAATCCATATGTCCTACCATACCACTTCTTGTGGTAGAAACGACCTGTGCCCCGCATGCCTTTCTTTTATTTTCAAAATTCATCTTTCCAACATCAGATTCTGAGATGGGGTTTCTATAAGCCTTGCATACTCCTCTCCATTTTCAAAATTGTCTTTTGTTTGTTTTTCAATAACTTATCGATTTGCCTTTGAATCCAATTATCGTTGTAAACTTCGGGTTACCATCTAATTCATCTTGTTTCATAATTCTTCAACTTCAAAGTCTATAGATTGTTTTGTAGTCCTTATGATGTCAACTGCATAGACTTTTGATACTTTCTAACATGCCCCTTACAATTTTGATTAAAAAAAAACTTGTTTAAACATTTTCATCAACAATATACAACAAAATTTGTAGAAAGCCTTCCTATTACTGAAAAAAAAAACATAAAAAAATTTCCCACAAGATGGCCACCAAATGGTAGAAATGAAATTTAAACTCCTATAGAATATTTCACGTTACTATAATAATAAATTTTTATTTCACATGCCTATGTTCACTATTTTTGTCTTAATTTTCAACAAACTTAACATTATAATTCATTCCAACATCACGTTCATGGTTATTGCATATAACCACAATCTACATTTCATAATACATTATAAAAAACTCCAGAAACAAGATTATAATTCATTTCATCATAATTTAACATTACAGAAATTCACACAAAAGATGAACATAAAATTCATTATAGAAGTTTGTGTTTTTTTGTATTACTGAAGACATCAATCCAAATTACTACATAATCCCATGTTTTGTTGAACAAAAAATCCCAAAACAACACTTAAAATTTGTGTTATATCAAAACAAAGTTTGTGGTTTTCTATCATAAATACCTTTAACTCTTCCTATTATTTTTTTTAAAACCAAAAAAAACTCCTTGTCTCCTCTTCTTATCCTCTTCTTGTTCCCCATAATTCCCCCTTTTAGAACTATCCCAAGTCACATCATAATGATCTAAAGCAACAATAATTCAAAATTCAAACTAACAAAGTTCCCTGACTAGTCCCTATCATTAATCTAATGTCTAACATGATGGTAGTATGTGCAACATGGAGAATTAGGTCTTGGAACTTTATTCACACTATGAATCCCTATGTTCCAATCCCTTGGAACTCTTCTAACAGTGCTTCCATTTTGTGGGTTCACTATACCTCACTTGATAGCCATAGGAACATTTTTTTGCCATTGTTGGTTTTGCTCTTAGTAAGACTACATTTTTTTATCTAGTTATAAGTATTGGCTCAACTCCTTTGGACATTCTTATACCTTGAGTTGCAACTTCTTGTTCAACCACATAATGAATCAGAGGTTCAAAATTATGAGCTTTCTATTCAAACTCTTCATTTTCTTGACCCTCTTGATAATAATGAGGTGAAATAGATCTATACCTTGTTACTACTTTTTTTTTCGACATGTTGAGTATTTGTCCTTCTTTTTGAATCAAAGCATTAGAGTTATGTTGTTGCATTAGACATGTTGATTCCAACATACCTTTTTGTCGAGGTTTAGATTCTTAAATCCTTCATCTAAACTCAACTATGAATTTGCATTTTCAATCTCACATTTTTTTCTGGAATTTTGTTGTAGAATGTTGGTGCGCCTATGTGCTTCATTAGTTTGCACTTCACGAGGAATAATCAATGTTGCATGAAGCATTATGTGGCCTATAGGTCTCTCTTCTATCCACAAATGTTTTTGTTATGATTAAAAAACTCTTTTAAGTGTTACAATTTGCTAATCTACTTGATCTGCAATCAAATTATTGTTGATGGCAATGCCATTTTCGACTTGTTCATGTAGTATAACTTGATTTAATTGTTTCTTAAGACCTTTAGTCACAATTTTATTTTCCGTCTTCCACATTCCAATTCCAATTTAAACAAACTTCTACATTATAACAAATTCCTCACAATTAGTTATTTTGTTTAGATTTGTTTTTTGAACAAAAACTTATGATCAAGATTTGAAAAAAAATGCAAAAAATGAAATTGGAATTCACTATTTATCTATAGAAACAAAAAGACATAAACAACATTCTAAAATTCTCTTTGAATTCATGCGTTGGGATGGTCACTAAATGGTTAATACAAAAATTTTAATTTTATAATTTGATCTAAACTTGGATTGAAACATCATAAAACTAATACTAACAAAATATGTTCATTCAGATCTATCAAGACTAGTTTTAGAATTAAAATAAAATAATGAAAGTATGATAAAAACATTCAAACAACAATTTTGGCTATGGAAGTAAAATTTTTGCAAAATCCAAAGTGTTTTTTTCTCATATCCCATCAAAACTCAATGTTCTACAATGATCCATCTTTTTTTCTTCTCCAAAAATATTCATCAACAAAAATAGTCCTATGTTCTATTCAAATTTAAATAGTGATAAAAATTATGTAATCTAATTATTAATTCCTAAAACAATAATTTAGGTAAATAAAAATATACTAACTAACTATTACCATGAATAACTATAATAATTTTTCCTTTAATAGTAATCAATATAGTCATTTAATAATTAATGTCATATTTGTTTCATAAGGTGAATCACACACTAATACAAATGACTAATTACATAATTTTGAAAAAAAATTGCAACATATATATATATGATGTAAGAATATAGTTTACATTTTTTTCCTATGTAAAAATAAAAGAAATTTAATTTGGTGAAATCTTGAGTTTAAATAGTTGGATTCAAAGCCCCCTCCCTGCCCCCCAACAATTAACATGTTTTTTTGGTTTCAAAATTTTTTAACTTAGCAATTTTTGTTGGGAAAAAATGGAAAAAATAGTGCAATTTTAAGGAAAAATGTAAACAACAAAAAAATTGAGCTTAAAATTTATTAATAAAATTTATTCTTAATCAATAAAAGTTTAAAATTTAATTTAATAATTCCAACATTAAACACATAAATAGTTCCAACATCAAATTTATTTGAAAACTTTTACGTTCAATATTTGAGATCACTATAAACTTTATCCAATTTTTTTGAAATTTAAAAATAAGTATTAATGATTTTTTTAATGGTGAATTTCCACCATTTTGCAAACACAAGAAGGGCCATTAACATCAACAAAATATTTTTAATTAAAAATTTTACTTTTTATTTTTAAAATATACAATGGGTTGTAGGACTTGTAGCCAAAATATTTAAATATTTTAACAAATTTGTACCTCATATATGGTTCATAGCTAAAACATGGCTAAATAATTTTGTAGATGATCTTGAAGAAGATTATAAAATTGAAAAAATTAAAAGATTAAAAAAATCCATTGATGTCATTATTGTTATCCTTTGTTTATAATGCATTCATTTGTTTGATTTTTTTAAATGAATTTTTAAAATTATTCTCTTAGTATAACATAAATTTGTAACTAAACAAGCTTAATTTCTTTTGATAAATCATATTTAAAATTAAAATAAGTATTATAAAAATATTAATTAATTTTCATCATAATAATAATATTTGTAAAACTAAAAAAATTAATCATTGTTTTTAACATGGATTTTTTCAAACACTAAAAGAAAAAAACGAAGGATTATTTTTGGGGTTTTTTTTGTGTGGCATCGTGAACATTCGTAATAATAAAATTGTCCATGATGCCTAAAACAAACAAGGGGAAAAAAATATTTTTTAATTTACATAAATGTACAAATATTTAATATATTAAAATTTTTAATTTAGAGGTCTACATGCATCGTAGGCTTTGCATGCATGAACATTTTGATTTAATCGCTAACCCATGCAAATATAAATGTGAGATCTATCAAGTATTTACATGACAATTTAAAAAATAATTGATGAAAACAAAATGCAATTCATGAGTAAATGGATTTGACACATTCAAAATGAATGATTCAACTCATGTAAATGTTAGTACTTCAAGAGATGCAAAAAAATTACTAATTCATTCAAGTATAAATGTGAGGCATTAAATCATTATGTGTGTTTTAATATATATTAGTAAGTGCAATATGCGACATTTGAATAGAGGTTTCAATAAGTTCGGTGTGGATGATTTGATTCATGTAAAGATGTTGATAATTTAATAAATGTGAAATTAAACCATTCAAATATAATTATAAAATATTGAATTGCATGTGTTTTATTATATATAAGTGCAAGATGCAATTTGTGAATAATGGTTTTAACATATTAAAAATGAGTGGTTGAACTAATGCACACATGGGTGCAAACGAGATATAATGAACCAACGGGACTACTAGAAAAAAATATTGTTTTTTGTCAAAAAAAAATTTCATATGAATGAGTTTTAAAATATTTTTTCTTGAAAATTATTGTATAATGCTTATAGTTGTCCAAATACATGACACTTTTTTTTTTTCATCATTTTTTAATAAATATGAATTTTTGAAAATGTTTCGATTCCTTGTAAATTCAATGTTTCGTCTTTAAAAATGAAAATAATTTCAAATCATAACTAGTTTTTTTTTACTTATATATTTATGTTTTCTTGTATGATGAAATATATTTTTTCTTAACACATCATATATATTTTATCCCATTTATGTGTGAGAAAGGACTTTTGAAGTTTTAAAAATTCTCGATCAATTTTGGAAAGTTTTTTGATTTTTTAAAGTTTTACAATTTTGCATATCTTAGGGTATGAGTGTTTTTTAATGTGGTCAATAGGTTTTCATCCTCTTAAATTTTTTCCCATCGAATGTGATTTATTATAGGAGTCCGTTTAATAGCCTTTGCAAAATTAACTCATGTCCAATGTGTTCTTATTCATTTTTAGAGGTCTTAAATCAAAAGTTAAAACTTAAAATTTCATCAAATGGATGTTTGGTTTGAATTCCTTGACATTCATATGAATGAAAAAACAATAATTTGCCATGATTGCCATGACTTTAAAAGGCAAAACATAATTATTTATCAAAATTTGACTTTTTTTTTTGCGGTCCTACACCCTTTATAGCTCATTGGATTGTGACTGCACCCACATGTTATATGTGAAAAAAAAATCAATAATTCATTCTAATATAAATGTGCGGTTTAAAATTGTTACACATGTTTTAATATATTATGATAAGTGTAAAATGCAACTTTTAAATAATGGTTTCAACTTGTTAAAAGTTGATGGTTCAATTTATATACCATGTTGATAGTTGAAAAAATGTCAAAAAAATCATTAACCGATTATAATGCATCGTGTAAATAAAGTTAAAAGCTACTTCAATTTTCCACGTCAACAATTTGAAATTATTAAAAACAAAATGGTCCAAATTATAGTCATAAATGAACATAATAACTATGAATAATATTGATTATTAATTAGTGCAGCAAGCCACTTGTAAACTTAAAATGATTAAATGTAGTTGAAATGTAGTCAACTTGAAAAATATTCACAATGTGTGGGGATGAAAAAAAATAATATTTGATTTTCTTATGCACCATGATTTGTCATATCCCAATGTTTAAGGGTTCAGACAATAATATAGTTATACCCACCATTGTGCCTTATCAAATCCCTAGCACACCCTACAATCCCAATGCATTGCAAAATTCTTGTTATGTACAAATGATATGTATTTTGGATGTGTATTCAAGTCCATTGAAATTGAAACTTCTAATGTCAAGATGCTCTTATTAGTTCAAAAAATTCAAAGGGCTATTGGATAATTTATTATTTTCTCACCATCGTAAGCCCTTCACTTTCAATAGAATTTCATGGCATTGCACATTCAAAGTTTATTCATGACTTATACAATGATCCATTATTTTTGGGGCTTTAAGTATGATCATCACTTGTAAGTAAACATGGTGATTAATATATCGTCAACCCTTATGAGAGATCCTATAAACTTTATTGGGTCACAATAAGGCACAATAAAAGTTCACAAAACTCCAACGCATTTAAGTATTTATTGGACTCATTGATATGTGACATCAGAGACAAAAGAATTCACACCAAAAAGGTAAGGGGACATTATACCTATTTCAACCCATAATTTGCATTAAAAAATGTTTGACAATTTACCAAGCATAGTCCTTAATATAATTCCATACTTATATGGACGACACTGTCAAAAATAATTCGACAACTGGCAATGCAATTTATTCATGTAAACATACTACAATACTAATGTCATGCCTAATGTGACTATGTAATCTATGCATTAAGCATTTGGTATAATATGGAAAAACCCCAAGAACACCAAGTCCAAGGTGAATTTATGAACTTGCGACTGCTATATAGTTTGTGATAGTTTCAAATCCCATTGTTTAATGTAATATCATAATGTCCAGTGACTCACACAATTGGACAATTGTACGAACAATTTATGTCAGAATTAAGTCCCAATGCATAGTGAAATCCCATTTATGTACAAATGATATGTATTTTGAACATGTATTCTTATTGGTTGAATTTGATAATCTACTCATGTCGAGATATTACTATTGACAAAAATTGAAAAGGGTTGCTGGTGAATTGACACTTCTTGCCATTGTAAGCCCTTTGCTTTCTTTGGAATTTGTGACATCATAGATAATTCAAAGCTTGGTCATGATGTAACGGCCCACCTCTATGTGGCCCTTTATGTATGATCATCACCTACAAGCAAGCATAACAACCAAGAAGTTAGCTGTGTGAGATGCCATAAACCTACCTTGGTGATCATTTTATGTTGGGGATCACCTTACACTCAGGGGTAGGAGACATTTCCTTCTTTGGCTACAATGCAAAAATTGGATACCTAGTTAATTTGGGCCGAAAGCCGGTTACTCCAGATCTAATGATTTTTTTGTAGCAACTCAACATGTCTGCCATTATTTTTCAACAAATTATGTCTAGACTTTGGCATTGCTCCCATCCTTACAAAGTTGCCACACCTTCATTTGGTTCATTTTCAACTAGGGCCTCATGTTGGCTCTTGGTTGGCCATCATGGGTCTACCCCATAAGTGCAAGGTTTGCAACAACAATATCACCAAAACCCCCCAACATTGTAGGTTAAATTGCCTTAAGATTCTGATGATTTGGATATCCTTTTTTAGGGTCTGCCATGATTGGGCCAAGGAGCCCACATTATGACCCCCTTCCCCATGGACTTTATTTTTCTTGGTGTTGTAAATTTGGAAAAAAATTGTATGATGTTGTGAAGGGCACCTTAAATCCATGATTTTTTGTCCTAGAAGTTGGGAGGGATATTATGCTTACTCCTCAAGGGTGGGAGAGAAATTATGTATATTTATTGGTGTAAGAACTAAGAACCCTCCCACTCTTGAGTAGGCCTAAGAACCCTCCCATTCATATGCCTCATGATCTACATATGTTTGGTTCATGACAAATTTTGCCTTGTGCTTTGTGATAGGTAAAGTCCATGGGTGGGGGACATTCCCAAAATGTGGGGTTATATTCGGCTATTGCCTCATCCTAGGCCCCTTATTTTGAGAATGCCCCCCACCGTAGGGCTTTACCATACACATAAGTAGTCCTAGAGATGGTGAAGATCAAGACATTTTATACATGGGTGGATTTTCAACAACAAACACCATGTAGACATTTTTAAGTCCTTTATTCTAAATTTCATTTGGGCTGAAAGATGTAAGAAACATTTTGGCAACAACTACTTTATGATTAGGATCCTTTAGATCATTTAGCAAGCTTCATTTCCACTTGTGGAAGTTGGGATGGCTACTTGGTGTGCTATCAAGATTATGAAATCAATTAGATACATTATTCTTCATGTTAGCATTGACTTCTCTTTTACTACTATATGGTTTCATAGGGAGATTTTTGGAATCGGTAAAGACATGATCATATAGTGCTTCCTCCCCCTTTTGTACTTCTTGGATTTTAATCTATTGTGATGTGGTTGTTGTTGCCTTCCCCTATGGGTTCCCCCCCCCCCTTCCCCTTACACATGTATTGTAAATTGTTTTGTTAGGGTTTTTCATTACTATTGTGAATACACCACATTTGTACCAAAATATTTTTGGTTTTGTTTCATTGAGTTGAACTGGGGGTACCTATAATGATTTTTAGGCACCTTACACACCTCTTGTTATCTCATTGTTAAGTTAGTGTTAATGAAAGGCCATTTTTTCACCAATTCATATTAACAATGCTACCTAACACTAAATCCTTGTTGGTAGCTAATGTGGCACTAGGTGGTAACTTAATGTTAGGATGGTGGTAAGCGAGAGTGGTAGGATACCACCAAATATTCAAAAAACATAGATTTCCCATTAAAATGGCAAAGTTATGTAGTAGCTCAAGAAAAGGTCTTGGAAGTTACTATTTGATAGAACCTTTCATTGTTCCCTTTGTGAACATTTTGATTATAAAGTTCCATTCAAAATTACATCCCAATCATTCCTTACATTTTCTACAATTTCTATGATGTTTGTCAACTTTCATGCCCATGCATGTCATTCATTCGCACTCACATAATAGCATTGCAAGGTGAATGCATGTTATGGTGTGCACAAAAAATTGTCATAGTTTGACATTTTTAGTATTTATTTTAGTTTCATGCATCATGGTGGAAATTTGGAAAATAATTTTCATTGAAATTTGTAATAGATGATGGTTTATATGTTCCAATCTAACATTATGTTAGGAAATCAATGCACATATGAATGATATAATAGTCCAACAAAGTATTATTTTGATTTCAAAGACTTGTCACATCTATGCAATTCCAACAAAGGACTAAAAAATACTACATTTAATGATTATTTTTCCATGGAATTTACACATACATAAAAAAAAGCTATAAAAAAAAATCTTTCTTGTTAAAGTTTTCAATTTTTCTTAAGGTCGTCAAATTTAGATCAAATAATTTTCAAATATTCATTAGTACATAATGGTATGATGATCTTGATGATTGTGATTTTTTTTGGTTGAATTTCTTTCCTCCATTGAAAATTTACTTAAGTTAAGTGTTTTTTTAATCATTTGAAAAAAATTAGATGAAAGTTTGAATTTTTGAAAAAATGGGAAATTGCTATCAAATAAGGGTTTTTCATAAACCTTTATTAAATAAATTGTGCACATTTACACAAATACATAATATTTTTTCAATTTCATATTTATGATTCTTGTGGCTTATTTTAATTTTGAAGCCCAAATCATTTATATGTGAGATTTTTAGAATAATTCAAAGTGAATGAAATCTTATGTGTTGCTACTTTTAATATTATAAGTAGTTCCAAATTTCTTTCAAATTGTGTACATCATAGTGTGCATTCACCTCGCAACACTTTTCATTACATTTGTTTGCACTATAATAACATTATTTTTGCCTTGAATTGCAAGAATTGTTAGCTCCATCTTTGCAATGTTAGGAAGCAATCCTTGAGGTCTTTAGTAACAACAATGAGATCAACCTAAAAAATGGAGCGGAAAAAAAACTATAAGTTGAAAAAATCCTTGCATTTTTGCATAATTTGTAATAATTTATTTTTGCAATTTCAAAATCACATAATCAAGTTCTTTAAGTTCTATACATATACCTATAATATCTCTTTCTATAGGTTCTTCACAACCAAATGATGATGTACTTAAACCAACACGAAAGAAAAACAAAGGTAAAAAACCCATTAAGAATTTTGAACCAAGTGTCAAGATTCAAGTTAGGAAGCCACGCCAACTCAATTGGGAGCATGGCAAGATCATTGTTCTTGTTGTAGCAAATAGAAAGGAACACATGGCCAACATAGAACAAGTTGATGGTTGCAATCAATTTGAGACTATTGTGACCAAGTGGAAGAATGTTTCTAAAATTATCATGAAATGGGTTGCTCTTAGCACCTGAATAACAATCCAACATGCAAAGACAAGTGGTGTACCATCATTAGTGATTTCAAGAAAGATTTATGATTTCATGGTGTGCATGGGGAACAACTAGAATTATTAGAAAATGGGGGTTTAGGAAAGAGTCGTTGCCCGTTTTCCTCAAAACTTTGGATAAGGGTTGTATGACATGATGTATGAATTCCAAGGTAGTAGACCCATCTTTAACCGCCACACATGAGGGATATGATGGATGTGAGAGATGGCAATTCCAACTCTACTAGCCATACCCCAAATGGATCCATTGAAGTCAATGATGATTCTATAGCAATTGTAAAAGTTGGAGCAAATTATGACAATCTGCCAATAGACAAAGTCTATGCCACCAAAATTGATGACACCTAGTTGTATGAACAACCCCAAACCACATTTGTTTTAGCTCACCATTTTAGTTTTGTATAATTTTTCATGATGGCACATACCTCACCTAGCAATCCAAGGAATGTGATAGATAACACAATGATCCTAGGAAATACTATCCCTTTACAAGTCCCAACTATTACTCCTTCAACCCCAACTTTTGTCAATAGAGTAGGTTGTAACAAGAAGGGGCCAATAACTCTAGTGCAATCAGTGGGAAATATAACATGTAAAAACATTAGGTTAGAATACAACAATCAATTCAAATTTGTGAAGAAGCTCCTTGAAAGTGTTCTTTAGAATGCCAAAAGCATTATCTATGACATAGTGGCCCCTCTCGTGTTTTTTGTTGTAAAGTAGCTTGAGAACAATGTGGTGGCCATCTTCTTTGTAAGGGGTCATGATCCAATTAATAAATGGATACCCTTTGTCTCCTAATAAGTAGGGTGGAATTCCATTTCCACATCCCTTACATGGATCAAACAATGCATGGTATTGAACTTGTTGATACAATCCAAACCTTCTTCAAACTCATGAATCATTCACTCTCGTCAACAAACTAATGCAAATGTTTGTTAATCTCTTGTTGGAGTCCACCAGAACTTGGGCAACCATGGAATAGCCCCAAACTTATGATAGTAGTACTCTTCAGGGTATGGGATAGAAAGTTTAGAAATTAGTAAATGGGTGCCATCAATATCACCTTACATGCTGGGCAAACCACACAACATTTAAAAATTTTCCATCATTTTCAAGTACCTCCAGCTAAGAGATCAACTTCTTGAAAGCAAGATTTGTTGCAACAACAAATTCGTGGATAATCAAATATACAATGGATTTTCCAATTGTGAACAACTCATTACATATCATAAAATTGTAACCATGAGCAAGCTTGTAGATGGCACAATAAACAAGGATTTCAACATGGATGACTTTATGGTATTTTGTGTTCTACTTCATGAAAGCTAGTTGAAATCTGTTAATAATCCTGAAGAGGGTGGATTTTGACATTTTGAAAATTTCCACCCATCAGTGATCCTCATATTCTATAAGAAAAAATCTTGAAAACCATGTTGTATTTCATGGTTTCACTAGTACTTTAATTCTTGAGACAAATTTCCATAAATAATTGTCAAATTATTTTCATGAAGTGTAGTTATAAATAATAGAAATTCAACAATTGCCATGGCTATGGATGCAATTGTGACTAAATTTAGATCTTGGACAAAGGAATTGTAAATATGATGCACAAGTTAGAACAACATTGTAAAACCTAAAGTGAACATTGTTTTTTCTTGAATTTCATCCATGAACTACATAAATGAAATGTGAAATAAATAAAAAAGGTTTGAAGAAGCTTATTTGGATTTGGCTAGGAAGATAATGTTGATGTCGATGTAGTTCAAAATAATGCAACATCAACATCTGCAAAAAAATGAACATGTACATTATGTCGTTATGTAGTTTACTAAAGCATTGTCAATCAAAGTCATATTTTTCGCAATTGTTGCAATTCTAATAAAATGTCCACAATGCAAAATAATAAAAAACCTTAAGCGAACAAGAAAATGAAATGAAAGGAAAAAAAGAAGGTGCATGCACATATTAGTGAAAAGGTGTAGTTGGAGAATCAATGAAACTCCATTAGCTTTACCTGACAAGAAATTATGAAAGTTCAAGAAGCTATGAAGGCAAGAAACTCTAAAAGCTTCATGAGCTTTAAGGGCAAGAAACTATGAAAGCTTGAGAAGTTGTAAAGGCAAGAAACTATGAAAGTTTTGGAAGCTTTAAGGGCAAGAAACTATGAAGCTCTGATAGTTTTGAAGGGGAAAGAAATTGTGAAAGCTTGGGAAGCTTTAGGGCAAGAAATTATGAGGCTATGTAAACTTTGAAATAAAAAAACAATGAAATAGTGAAAAAAGAGGACATTGAGAGGAAAATGAAAAAGGAGGAAAAACTTGGAATGCCAAAGGGAATGGGTACAAAATAGGAAATACATTTGTACCACTTTGTTATCGTGACTTTATATGTGAATCATTAAACCTAGAGATAGGAACCTTTTAGAAAAATAATTTAAAATTGCCACGATGTGTGAATGTACTTTTGTGCTAGCTAGCATTGACTTTTAAGTAGCACTATTCTAAATGCTTTTTGTCTTCTATTAATGGTTACATAGGTGTTAAGGGCCCTACTGCTAGAGGCCCTAATGACAAATGTGAAGGGTGCTTTAATAATTAGTTCATGGGTGTGTTCATAACTTTTTCTTTTTTTAAAGGAGCCATTGGTTGGTCCATCATTAAAGTTTTTGGAACATTGGGCATGACCCAATAGAAGCACCTTTTTGGACCTTTAGTTGCAATAAAAAAAGCTCTTAGAATTCACCTTTTCAATTTATGTACATGAGAGTTAAATGTTGGGCAAATCATATGGGATAAATCCAAGGTGCTATTGGGAACATTTTGGAAACTTGATGTGAACCCCAATGGGAACACATTGAACAAAGGGGAAAAATGCATAAACCCAAAATTATTATTACTATTATTATTGCATACTAATTGCTTACATGAAATTTTTATTTCTATTCGTGCCAAGTAATGGAACATAAAAGCTTTTTTGGCCTTTATCAACTCCAAAACATTTCACATGTTTGACTATTCTCTAAATTTATCCAAAGTCTATGGTTTCTGATCAACAATGTAATGGTGTAATTATTATATTTCACAATTATTATTATTAGTTCTAACTACTTCATTTTTTTCTCATAACTATCTCACTCCTTTCCATTACCCACTTACATGGACATGGAAATGCACTTCCATGTCCATGTTACTAGAAAAATCAAATTTGACAGAAACATCTCAAAACATCCAAAGGAAATAAAAAAGGGAAAAGGAGGGTGAAAGGAAATTTTGCTTAATTTGGAATCTTATTCAAGGATTACACTCATGATCATAAAATTAAAATTTAAAGATTAATTTACCTATTACAATAATATTTTAAATATTTTAAATCAATTATATTGATAAAAATCATTACAAAAGCTATCTCTTTTGTAAAATGGCTTTAAATATTTTAAACATATATATATATTCATTGTAGATGTTTTAAAATGATAATTTATCTATTTTATTCCTTTATTTTTACACTATATAAATCATAGATAGAAATAATGAAAAAAATAATAATGCAAGTGATATCATTATATTTGAATATTAAAAAAAATTGAATTACATTGAATTATAAAATCTTTGAATTGACACTATATAACCTTGGATTAATTTAAAGCTTTCTCCCTAGCCATGGGGTTCTAGTCAAGTACAGGTGGAAGTTCCTTTACCATGGAACTTCCACCAATTGAGGTGATGGACCCAAGGGCGTTAGGGTCCATCACCTAAACCCATGGAAGTTGTGAGGCAAGGGGCTTCCCCTAGATGAAGAAATTGGAAGTTCTTTTAGGGTTTTAAAATCTTTACTTTGTAGACAAGGGGTCTAATAATGTACAATTGCTCATCAAAGAAAAGAAAGAGGTTGTGGAGTTTTCTTATGAGCAGGATTGTCTTATAGGGGAAAACCTTTAAGAAGGTCCCGCCTCTACAATTTAGGGTGCCAGCATTTGGAAAATAAATTCTCAATTCCATATGTATTTTTAACTACCCAGGGATATCTTATACATATCTTGTCATTTTAAGTCTTAAGCCCTCACATTGTTTTAAACTCTCATTGCCAAAAATTTCAAATTCTGCCTTTCATTTTTTCAAACATTACCATGTTGGAAAGCACTCCAAGGTTTTTTTTTCTTTGTATTTAGAGGGCACCTCCTCATATGGAAGATTGATTCCTTCATGAATTGAAGGACCCTTCTGTTGATCTCCTATGCACACCACCTTCCTGCATTTGAATAAAAAGCCTTTTGTGCTTAACAATTAGCAAGGCCTGCTCGGACCAGCCTCCCCTAATTTTGGGACCAACACCCTTGTGCCAAAACCCTCATATTAGGGGACCCCATGGGGACCCACCTTCCCATATCCAAATGTTTTAAGTGAAAATTTCTTCCACCATAATAGAAGTGATACCTAAAGGGCAGCGTTTGTTTTTATTGGCGAATTTTTCGCCAAATTTCGACCTGAAAAATATGATTTTGACCTACACAAAGGATTCTTCATGAAAAAAATGACCCAAATTCACCAGTGTCTGATTTTTTTAATTTATTTTTCCAATCGCCAGATTTTTATGATAAGTTCCAGTAGGCAACTAAGAATATAGAAGGATTATTTTATTAAAAAAACGTTTTATATCTAGTATGTAGCCAAATTTGGCTAAATTATTTTCTGGATGATTGCCACTTTGGCTACATCACAAAATCTTTAAAAGAAACCCTTCTAAAGGGTGTTTGTTAAAAGGTGTTACTAAGGATGGTTGCCAACAATTAACCCCAATTAGTGTAAAGTTATTTATGAAAATACACTTATCATCCATCCCATGACCCTTTGTGATTGGTTAAAATTTTGTTTTTTCTTTGTGTACTAAAGATTTATAATGGAAGGCTCGTCTATTATCTGGCAGAATATCGTGGATCGGATTGGTGGCGCAAATCCAACCGCAAATCTGATGGGATCACAGGTTCAAAACCCCCTCATTGGGGATGAAACCGGACGTGATTCCGGCGGGAAGAAACTGAGGTGTCAAAAGAAGGGTGACATGGTTTGGGACATGGAGCTTGTGTTTGCACTCTTGTAGTGTATTTTGGTCATCTCTTCCGATTTTCTGTTTTTAGCCGGAAACCATGAAGTTTTGGTCCGGATATGGCGATGGCGACGAGTTTGGCATCTTCGACATATAACGGTTCTTGTAGTCTTCAGGGGACGAGATGGTTGCGCCGTGATGTGCCTCCCTGCGTTCTGTTCCCTTTCTTACCTTCCTTGCGCCTACCTGGACACAGAACCTCTGGTTTCCTTACATCAAAGCCATCATCCAAGAGGACACGAGCACTGGGTCCACAGTCTCCAAGGAGATTATTGACGAACACGGAAATTTCTTTACTAAGGTGATTATTTTTGGTTCCAATGCTTTTTTATTGTCCTTTGAGTTTTCTTGGACGGTTGCAGTGTTCTCCACGAGGTTGGAGTCATGTTTGTGGTGTGCGACTGAATTCTCTTAGAAGTTTCGGAAAAAGCGTGACTAGGATATTGTGGTTGAGAGTACTTGCAATTTAGAACATTCTTATCTGGTTACTGATTAGGAATGGTTGTAAGCAACAACTGTATATGGAATGTGCTTGGAACCGTGTGGTTTAGCATCACTGAAGACAGGCCTTGAATCTAATATCCTTCTTGGGAAAAGAATGTTGAATACCGAGTAAGAAGATGAGGGTTCTCAGAAAGTTCTATAGGTCTTTAGTGAAGATTCATGTCGAGTGATGGGCGCGTGGAAGGTACATATGTCATTTGGAACTATTGGTCTCATCGTTGGCACAAGCTGACTATCGTAAACAACCTTATCCAAATTATTGTCATACGCTTTCTGCGAAGGACGTTGGACTCAAAACTTAGAACTTGCAGGTAGATTTGGAGCATACTTCAAAGTCTTGTTGAGCTCGGAATGGTCAACCATAATATTCGCATATGATTTTCCTCTTGCTATCATTGGCTTTGCTCTGAAAGGTCTATGGCTTCCTCCATGGCTCTTTTTGATCTTCTATAAGCTTCTCTGTGGCTATTTATTGTAATTGCTTCCTCTCACATGCTTTTGTTCTGACTGGGAGAAAAATGTTCAACTGTGCAGTGTGCAGAGCTGAAGCCAGTAGAATGCCTAAAGATGCTTTCTCTCTCCAGGAATCACAAGTCAGAGATATTCTTAAGCAGGTAAGAATTTGTTCTTGCAAAGATTCAAGTATCCAGAACTTTTCACTCTCCACAGCCCAAAGATTAAGGATTGCTATTTCAACAAGAAACTAACAAGAGAGCTGAGTGTTGTGGAGGTATGAAGTGATGTGACCCAATATAGGTATGGAGATGGGCAACACTAGGAAGAAGCTCTGAGACGCATTTTTGATATAGCCAGGTATTTCAAGTGATAGAAGAAGTTGTTTCTCACCTTTCTGGACAGATTTTATGTTTGCACTGCAATCTAAATGCATTTTTCAAACTGCCTTTACAGAATCTCTTGCAGTTGTTGACATGTTCTGGAATTCCAGTGAGGAATTTCTCTGCAATATTTCTCATAGATATGAAGGTCTAGTGCAGACCTGGTAGCACATGTAGGTTACACCTCTTGATAGGAACATGCCAAAGAGGAGGTTCTTTCTCAGCTTCTGTTCAGAACAGACAGCAAACCTTCTGGCAAAGCTTCTCACAGTATAGAAATTGATGCTTTTGCTTTTTCATGAGCAGGATGGTGGCATTTCCTTATGTTATGCTCCTAGACTTCAATTTATTTGTGAAGAGTATGTTCTTCTCTCCCACCTTCTAAAAGATGGTCCTTTGGAGCCATGTCATCATCAGCATCAAGGTTGGAAAATGAGAAAGGTTTAAAGAGTTCAATCAGCCGTTCAGGATGAGCCCTGTTGACCTAGCTAATAGTTGTGTGATTTTGCCAAAGAAGATCCAGAAATTAAACTTCTCATATTTTTGTCTCATATTGTATCTAATCAGGCTGATCATATTTGGCATTATCATTCAGGTCAATCAGAATCCTCCAAGGTATCTTGGCCCTTAAGATCCTGAGTTTGTTTACAGAGTTAGGACTTACAGTAAGGTTTGAGCATGTGTTTGTTCTGTAGTATTCTGTGAAACAACCCTCAAGATGTGCATCAAGTTTGGTCTACAGGGAAATATGGCACTTCATTTGTTCTGGTGAAATGCATTCCATTTACAGTCCTCCAGGTGTTGAGAGTTTTTACCAATTTTAAGTCATTCAAATGTGTAAATCTGGGAGGCTTATCTGTTTTCGAAGAGATGTCTGTCAGCAAACTACACTTATGTGCTCACATTTCATAGATATGTGTTCCAGTGGCTTTAGCAGATGTTCTGATCCAAGTAGTCACCAATGGTGAGCTCAAGGATATGTTCAGGGTGCAGAATGCCCAAACTACCCTCTTATATATGTAGCCCTCTCTCTGCCTTAAGATTAGATGTTGGTTTTTACAGGGATAACTTTAAAATGAGATGAAGCTTACCCTCACAAGCTTGTTGCAGCTGGATTCAGTTCACTTCTTTGAGTAGCTATGTCTCTTGAGTCCTAGCCAACATATTTCTTGACTGAATCTTCCCATTGCTTCAATCTCAGGACACAGATTTTGAATATTTGTTTGCCCAGGTTTTGGGTGGATTATTGACTTATCTAAGCCCACTGTTGGGAGCTGATGAAGTCAGTGGGTAGTCAAGGCAGCTCATCACTGCTGTTCTCGATGACGTTGATGGTCTGACACATGAGCAACCCTCATGAGGTTATGACCTGCTCTCATTGTTGTGTTACCTTCAGATTGTTGTGGAGATTTCTCTGCAATTCAGAGATATTATGTGCTCATATTTGTCTGCCATGACAGGTGAGGGGTGAGGGGTGAGGGTACATACACATTAATCTTAGTTTTTTGAGGGCAAGAATCTGAAGCTTTCTGATTTGAAGACTGACAGTTACAGTTCAGGTGCCTTCTCGACAGTTCCAACTTATCTTCCAAAGGGGTGTGAATTTCTCATGTGTGCAGTAGGGATCATCCTGATCAAGTTTGATTTAAAAATTAAATGTGAAATTTAGTTTAAGTCCCACAATAAACTTACCATATTGATACCCAATCAATAGTGCAGATTACTCACTTAGGATATGGAGTATATTGTCTTTCGTTTGCCATTTATAATCTAATGGAAGTGTGACTGTCCTAAGAAAGCTTCAGTATGGTTGTCATGAAATATGTGCAAGACTCAGATATTTGGTTCACAACGAATGCTGGCAAAGTTTCAATCCCTTTTGGGGCCTGGAGTTGCTGTGGAAATTGGTTGCCAATATGTTGTCTCCCATAAATTGTGTTGTTCATTTAACTCAAAGTGATAGTTTTAGGAAACAAATAAAACACTTGAATGCAGGCATTCTCATGTTGGAGGCTTCCAATTTGACATCCTGTTCAAGAGGTTATTGATGAAGTTTCTTGAGTTTTCCTGCTGCAATTTGACTTATCATTAAGAACATTTGCATTCTTAAATAAAAAACATTCACATTCTTGTCATGTGAAGCTGCAGGAATGTTTTTTTTTTTGCTTGAATTCTATTTTCCATTTCCCGGAGAAGTATCCAGCAAGTCCTACCTACTTCAAACAAGCATTTCTCAAGACAAAAATTGCAAATTTTTTTGTTGGAGAAGATTGGGATACACTTGGATTTTGGGATTCTTCCCAGAATTCTGCCATGACAATTCTCCTTTGATCTAAGCTTCACATGGTATGGTCAGATATAAACATATGATTCGTGATAGGCAACTTTCATCATGCCATTTGAAACAGGTTCCGACACTCTACAGTAGCATCCTAAAATTCTTAGGAGTCAGTTGTATACTCTCTCTAATGTGAACCCAAAATAGCAACTTTCCAAGACACTGCAGGAATTTTCTCGGGAGCATCAACACTCTGACTTGGTACATCCTCTTGCATGCTCTCTTGTGCAGCTTTTTGTGTAGCTTGAAAATGGTCAAGAGAAGCTTGAACCCTCTTTGCAACATCAGTATGACCCAAAAGTAGGAGGGCCATTAACAACCTCTTAACCTCCTCTAGCAGTCGTTGACTTGAGGCCATTCCACGTACATGCTCCACAAGAGCTAACTCCTCCCCTGGGCTGCAAATGTCCACATCCCATTTAACAAAATAATGCTACTCAAACTGAACTATAGATTAGGTGCAGTTTTGAACACCATGTACACCTGTATCTGCCAGCTTGGTAGCAAGTGTAAACAAATTGCTACTGGCAGAAACTTCTTTGGGTCATTCCAGCAGGTCTCTCTTTCTGCCAATTCACTTACATATTACAATAAAACCAGGAAAGAATCAGTGACTTACTGTGATATTCTACCAACCTTCCATGAATAAAGCAGCGCTACATTTGACTGGAATTTCTAGTTACCTTTATTAGGTACCTTGTTTGAGACAATGGTCCCTTGGTTGGCACTTGATAGGAGGAACTCTGAGATCTAGAAAAGAAAGGCCAAGAGAATATAACCCAAGAAATCAAGTACTGATGAATTGTTGTATCAGGAGGAGACTGCCAAAAAAACCAAATTTTTTACCTGCCAGCACGGATTCTGCCTCCTCGAGACCTTTGCTTTGTTTGTGATTTTGCACTGTGCTTCCCTCCTCTCCGTGACTCTGTTGTCAAGCTGCTTGGAGACATTGTTCTGCAGCAAAATATTCAATTCCAGCCAAATCTAAGACACAGCAGAGTGTTCCAATCTCAGGCAGGACTCAGACACTCTCCAACAGTGCTCTTCCTCCTTCACAGTTGAGCTCTTTCTACACTACTATTAGTGGTCATTAGTTGGAAACATTTATCTGCGTGCAATGCAAGCCCCCAACATGATTGGGACATGTCCTTTCAACATTGTTATCTATATATTATGCACACCACAAAGGAAGTTCATATTGATTCTGTAATTAGACAAGCAAATTGATGGAGTCCCAGGAGTTACCCCCGAGTGTAAGCACTCATGCTGCTGAGATGGCTACTGGTCTCTGATGCACTACCATCTTCAGGTGGGGGCCATTCTCCATCTTCCTCTGCCTTGAGTTTTGCTGACAATGACAATCGCCTCTGCTGGACTGCTTGATGGCGAGCTTGATACTTTCCTACTTTTTCAGACCCTTCAGTGAACTCTTCAATCAAGCTAGTTGCACATTCAAGAGCAGCAGGTTCCACAAGAGATGCCAGAAGCTCATTGCGGTCATATAATGAAGAAACTCGTATTGCCTCCATCCACTCACGGGCTTCCAGCAAGGCACGGACAGCAGTGTCAACATCCTGGCTATACTCTAATGCTACTCGAGCTGCTTCTGCAGGCCGTCCCATAGCTTGAAGTTCTTCTCCCACATCACTGACAAGTCTTGCCATTTCTTCCTCAGGAAGCTGTAAGCGGCCAGCTATTGTCATGACTGCCTGCCAATGCCCAGCTGATCGGTATGCAGCCATTGCTTTTTGCAGCTGAGCACAGGCACAAAAAGCAGCAGCAGCATCTTCATGAGATTCTTCTCCCACAAGATAATCTCCCCAAGCCTCCAGTATTGCTGCCTGGTCCTCTCTTTCTTGAAACATCTGAAGCCCAAGAGGGAACAGCTCAGCATGGTTGAGCATGAGCTGCAAACAGTCTCCAAAGTGGGCTTTCCCACCAGCTGCAAGATTGCGCAATGCACTCTCAAAGCGACCTAATCTAGAGTCAATCTTGTACCGCATTATATGTGCTGGCATCTCCTCATATTCCTTTAAAAGTGGAAGAAACTCTTTTGGGTCTTTCTGTGCATGGGAGGCCACCATAGCTGCAAGATGTAGGTCATACAAGCCTAGTGCCTCTTTGAAGACAACATCTGCATCAGAGAGCCATAGCAAATGTGTCAATGCACCTTCAGCACTCAAATTCACCCTCTTCAATTCCTGACTCACTGCATCATTAATCCCTTCAAGCTCCACTGAAAGTTCGCCCTGTAATTCTGCCTCTCTCAAATTCTTGATTCGACATAAAGCCTCATTGAGCTCTGGTGGTTGGCTTTTCGCAAGAGTGGCTAAAATGCATAGCTCCCTTGCTGGACTTTCAGGCACTACATTCTCCAGAGCAATCCGTATTGCCCTTAGAACACTCTGTACTTTAGTTGAAGTAGCAGATGAGGTGATTACATCCTCACCCGGAGCTTTGGCTGCTTTTCCATCATCTAAGGGTGGTAAAAGGTTTTTGTATGCTGTCTCCACAATGTTATCTCCATTCAAGGCATAGATGAGTTCTGTGATATGACTAAGTTTACCTACTTGCTGCACAAACTGCACGGCACTAGAGCAAAACCTTTGCCAACCTCCATAGTCAACAATCAGATTAAGGTTTATATGGTGCCGTCGTGCCAACCCCATTGCATCTTTGAAGCTCCTCTGCTTGAGTGCAGCAGCAATAGCACTCAGAACCAACCCTCGTGGGTATATAGTCTCCAGATTTCCACGAACAGCCTGCAAGACAACTGCAACATCATTGCCTCCTACCGCTGTAACTAACTTTGATCCCCGCTCCCACAATGGCCGAACTTTCAACTCCTCTTCTCGAACTCCTGATCCTCTTGGTCTTCGTCCAGGAATTGAATTAGGGTTTTTTGAATTTTGCTCCAGCAGGGTGTCCAAGTGCATGGGGGAGGTGAGATTTATTAAATCAACAACATGCAGAGAGTCACGCTGTGTAGTGTAGAGAAGATGTGAAGAGGAATTTGATGATTGGTGTAGTGCAAAACTTGTGCAGTCATTGCATATGATGGAATGTCCCAGTATCTCCAGCTGCCCTGTTTCATCCATTCCTACAAGCCTAACATCTGTGTCTCCAACTCTAACACAATCCATCCATGGGGACGGTCCAACAAACTTTCCAAGCAAGGCTCGCCCAAGCTCCAAGCCCCCTCGAGCTTCTGTATACGGAAACACAGAGCCATTTCCAAGCTGTACAAAGGCAAATCCACTACCTTGCTCAGAGGAAAATCTGTTCTTGACAATACTTACTACACCCTCCTTCAATGTTGTCTCATGGACCGCCTCAATTTCAAATTTAGTGCAGACAAGGTCCACATCATTACAATTCTGCAAAAGCTGGACTTCAATAAGCATTTCTTGATAACCAGCATGCTTTGCAAGGACAGCACCAAGTACAGCTCCAGAGCTCAACCAGGAGAGACACCGAAGATTGCTCAAGTTCAGTGGTGAACCTAGGTCAGCTGCAACTGAGGGGACTGTGAAGTTTTCACCATCAAGATCCAGACATGTTGGAACTTGACGGCATCTAACCACACTTAATGAACCATCTGACAAACAAGCTGCTATCAACCCATTGCCCTGAGAATCCTGTGTGTATGCGACGACCTGCACAGGAGCTTGGAAGGTGATTGAAAACAGAGACATTGGGGGAGGGATAAGTGTGTTGGATAAGGGGCTAATCAGAAGCTTACGACCACTGATCACGAGTGCTGTACTTGCTTCCAGAACTGCTGTTTTCCAGCCAAGTTTGACATGTTGCACAGTTCCACTGGCAGTCCAGCAAACTAACTGCATTGACTTCTCTGGGTCCCATAACATGTTGACTTGGTCTGAGCTTGGAAAACGCCACTCTTGTTTCAGATACCAGTGATAGTTATTGCAGTTCCAAACTTGCACCTTGTTCCAACCACTACTTTCAAGCACCAATGCCAAAAGCTCTGAGTTGCTGTTCCAGTGGAGTGAGCTGACATGTGCTTCTTGTGAGCTTTCAATCAGAAACTTGTCCCGCTTGAGACCATTTTTTTCAAAGAAGACCACGTTGGGTGCACTGGGGGTGCTCAGTTGGCTGCCAGCAGTGGCAATTCGAGCCCCAGATGGGCACCATGACATGGCCGTTTGTTTGAAGGGTAGCACCTCCCCACAGGCAAGTAAGGTGCCAGCATCTCTTTCCCATATCTTCAACTGACTTGATATAGCTGAATCAGCTTCCCCTGTTACAAGGGTTGCAAAGAACTTTCCATCCCCACGCCAACTGAGTTGCACACTGCCCTACATGGACAGATCCACGTTAAACCACAGATGGGTAATTTTCCTCCAACTTATTGCTCATGATCTCATGCGTCAAATTTCTTTCATCGAACAGGCTTTGATGTGTGCATAACATCTGAAGCAAAAGTAGAAACAACAAAGGTAGAGTGTTTTAGGAGTTTTCCAAGAAAGAAACAAAAAGACCTCAGGGCTGTAATCCTGAACCAGAAGAAAATGCCTAAGTATGAATTATAGCTAAAAGGTAACTTTGCCTACTAATCCACAAGTTAAGATGACCAAAAAACACTCACTGAAGTATCAAGCTGCTCTCCAAGAGAAATATCATAGAGCAGATCCCAATCTTGGTTCATAAGAAGAAGCCGTGCCAAGCCAGTGGCCAATAAGAGCACCTCACCATCTGGGCTTGCAGCCATAGACCTCAGTCCCCCCTCCAGTGCTCCCACTTCTTGAATTTCTTGGCCGCTGTCCCTCACCTCCACCACCTGTGATCCTCTCATGATAGTTAGTCATCATCTGCATCAGGTGGCAGAAAGACTTGGCTTCTTTATTATGCTTCATGGTCATACATCAAGCTACTCAGAATCAATCAATCATGAAAGTCTCACAAGCACCAACAATTTTGGAATCTGCCAGAGATAACGGTGGTTTCCAGTTAGATCAGGATTTTGGGTTTTAGGGCATATTGTGACAACCTGCCCATCATACCGGCCCACAACAACAGCTTCAACTTCAACTCTCCATTCCATTCCCACCACAGCACCACCTTCTTCCTCCAAGGGTACTTCCCATTGCACCTGCACAAAATCCCACAAACACAACTCCGGTAGGCTTCCTCACTTGAGCTCGAACTTCATTTTGCACTAACTGCTGGAAAATAGGATCGATCTCTCCTAAAAGAATACTTCATTGGACAATAACTGGTACATTCTAGAAGAGAGTTTATTTTTATTTGCGAAATTCTTTCCATCAGCCGCAAAAAGGAGAAGGAAGAAACCACATTGAGAGACAAGATTACGAGAGAACAAATACCTGGGAAGAAGAGAGCGAGAAACAAAGAAGGATCGCCGATTGAGTAGCGACAAAGAAATGGCCAGCTTCGGTATCCACAGCAGCAGCAACCACTTGCAGCTTCTCGTTTCCATCGCGACTGTCAATGACGCCATGAGATTCGCTCAGAACAACCAGGTTCCGCATCTCCAGAGCTTCGTGCACCCCCAGCAAAAAGCTTCTGCAACCTGCTTCTTCTTGTGAGCAGTCGTATCAAAAACCCTTCGCCATCGCCAGACCTCCTTGTTCGCCACCGCTCCGAAACCCTAACCCTAGCCCTAATCCTAAACAGGTTTTCGGGAATTTTTTTTCTTAAGTGGGGACCGCAGACTCTGTATTTTCTATTTAGATGCTACCCAAAATCCCTTGCTGAAATTTTCTGCTGTATTTTGAAGGCTCCTTATTTTCCTCCAAATCTATCATGAATATTCCTTGTAGGAAAGAGAACGGGTCTTATGCCTATTATTCAAGAGTAAGAGAGACCTTACACCTACTTGTAAGCATAAGCTCCCTCTCACTCCAAATTATTAGGTGTAAGATTCATTTAACTCCTACCACTTCTTGATTGTGGGCTTTTATGATAAGGTTTGCCTTGTACTTTATGTTGGGGTAAGACCCATATGTGGGGGCCGTGTGGGGCTTCCCTCTCTTGCTACTTCCTCATCCTAGGTCCCATATTTTGGGAATGCTCACCCTGGGATATTACCTTACAAAAACACAGCTTGAGTGAACCAGGGCCCATGACTGCACCAGTCCCATTTTGGATGGAGGGGAATTCATCCATTGACTTTAGGTTGGCCAATTGCATGCAATAGTTTCATTTTGCGTGGGTTAAAAAAAAAATTCCTTTTTTTCTCAAACCTGTTTTACAAACCTACCAACCCCATTCTAGCGCTGCAACCCCTCTTCCTCTTCCCCTTCCTACATTTGTGGTGGGCATAACATTCTAGTGTCAAGCGTTTCTAGGAGTAATGCACACAATTCCATCTCCAACGCCATCGTTCGTTCCAATGTGAGCTCCATTGTACCATCGCCATCACTTGTTCTAGTGTGAATACCATGGTAACATTGTCATTGCCTATGTCTCCAGGTATATTTTGCACCTTACTCCCTTTTGCTAGTTTAAAATTTTTCTTTTGATTTACATTGTGCTATAAAAGACGATTTACATTGAACTGCTCCTCGTCGTTTTCCTTTTCATGTTAGCTTGGTACAAAAGACAATGATGAGAAGCTACATTGTTTGTTGTCATCTTTTTTGTGTCGTTAAAAGGGTTTTGATATGCAATACCCTTTTCATTTCGTAAAGATGGTGGGGTGCAATACCTTCATCATGCTTATGTTAAACTTATTAAATTTTTTTGTTGAATTTTTAGTAAACTTAGTCCCAAGCCTAGATCTTGCACCTCAAAAGGTTCCTCCTCCTCCAATGCAAGATGAGCATGGAGATGCAATGGAAGAGGATGAATGGGTTCATGAAAGTTCAACAAGGTGTTGCAAGGTGAATGCATGCACTAGTTCTTATGTAGCCAAGTGGTTATTTCATAGATATATGAACTAAACACGTGGCCTTTAGATGCAACTAGGTAAATCTTGGCGTCCATCTTCTCATCCTAGGGGTTTTAGGTGACAAGACCACACTTTTATGAATGTTTGTATTTTGAACAATTGGTATGCAAAACAAAAATGGAATGAAAAGAAGGCCTTTGATCAAATAACAAAGAAAGTGAAATCTATGTAGGATGAGTTTCAAACACAAATGTAATAAATGCAAGAGGTACGGCGATCCTTGTTGGTATGTTTAAACTCCAACATGTTGTTGGGCATCATTAACATTTTGGCATGGGGCGTGAGGCTCATCCCACAAAGTGCATGGGCGCAACTTGAAAAAAATGACAACCTTGTTGTGGCAATTTGAGTAAGTAGAGTTGCCTATGCAAAACCTTTCAAAGTTGCATGGGGTATTTAGGATTGAACATTGAAATCCAATAAATGTAACCGAACAAAAAAAAAAGATGCAATATCAAATTATCACAATTTAAAAATTACTCATAGATGGTATGTTTGCATACTTAAAATGTTTTTTGCTATTAACATTGTTTGCATCTTTTAATTGGAATTTGATTTGTTTTAGCGTTTATTTTGTGTTAGGCTTTGAGGCACAACAAAAGAGGTTTTTGTGGCCAATGCAATTTGATTTGCGTTTGAACATTATTAGTTGTTCATTCATCATCATGTAGCAAAAGATCAAGTAATTACAATAAACTATCACACCAATATGGGCATTTCATTTAATTCATCCTCTTCAAATGGATAATCATAGATTTGTCATTGTATTTGAGTTTATAGTGAGGTTTTAATGTACATACCCACCATTTTTATATCAAGCCATTGTGGCTTAACTTGGCATGATATCTTTTTGTCAACATCATTTTTGTAGTGTGGTTACTTGAACATTTTTGTATCAATCCATTTGTTTTAATTTTGAAATCTAATTTTGAGATTTGTAGATTTTGGGATCACTTTATGCCATGTTGCACACAATACCCCCATCCACCACGAATGGATTATATTTACCATGAACCAAATGAGCAATAGCTTCATCTAATAGGGTTAACACATTTTGTGGCCATGTTAGAACATTTAAGCAATATTTTTATGAATGCAAGTTGAAGGTCGTTATTAAAATGACTAATTATGCAATACTTTCATTATGCTTATCATGACATACCTGCATAATAACCTTAAGGAAAAAATGCATTTTAATACTTTTATATAATTATATTGCCCACCTTCCTGAAATGATCCCTTGGTGCATACACCAGTTACTTTATGTGGGTATTGTAAACTCTTGATCTTCTATTGTTAATGGTTTGGGTTATTCATAAAACTCCTCAAGTTGCAATACCCACATTGTCAATTGTCCCATGTTCATGTTACATTACCTTCATTTAAATTTTTGCCTAATATTTACTTCAAGTAAATAGGGGGGACATGGGGTTTAAGGCAAACTTTTTGCTAACATTTATATTATTTTCATTGAATATTTTTTAAGTGAATTTATGTATTCACATACACGTATGTATAAAGAGGTTCATACTTGCATCATTTAACCTTTCTATGACCTAAATATAATTGGTAGCAAAAATGATATGGGAATTGCAAGGATTTTGGTTATTTGCATTTCAATTTTGTAATGAATGCCCCATCCCAACATGAGGGTATTATGAAAATTTGGTCCATTATCATTCAAATTTCATCACATCATGATTGGTCCAATGTATGCAATACCTTCAGCCATAATTTGTTATTGTGATTTTAAAAAAAACTTAAAAGAAGAAAAAGTTTTTAAAAAAAATATAATACTTGCATTTGAAGCATAAAATCATGGTTGGATTTCTTATGTTATAGGCAATACCCAAATGTTGTGCATAAAATATCCATTGTTAATGATAAAAAAAAAATGGTGATAGTTTTGAATTTTGTTATAATTTTAAAAAGTAAAGAAATTAAATTCATGATTTTGAGAAAAATAAGGAAAAATAATTTTATAAGGACAAAGGCAATAAATTTGTAAAAGGAGAAATCAATTTAACCAAGAAGAAATATAAGTTTTGCCAAGAGATAAAAATTTCATTATAAATAAATAAAAGTTTAATCAAGAAGATATATAAATTTAACCAAGAAGAGATATAAATATTGCCAAAATATAAAAGTTTAACCAAGAAAATATGAAAGTTTAACTAATAAGAGATGTAGGCCATTTTGCCAAAAGATATAATTTAGCCAAGAAGAAATAAAGGTTTTGTTAAGAGGTAAAAATTTAGCTAAAAAATATATAAGTTTAGCCAAGAAAAGATAAAGTTTAACCAAAAAAATATAGGTATCACCAAAAGATAGAAATTTTGCCAATAAATAAAGTTTAGCCAAGAAGATATAGAAGTTTAGCCCAAAAAAGACATAAATTTAGCCAATAAGAAATATAGGTTTTGTTAAGGGATAAAAATTTAATTAAGAAGAGAGATAGGTTTTGCCAATAGAGAAAAGTTTAGTCAAGAAAATATTAGAGTTTTGCCAATAGATAAAAATTTAGCCAATAAGATATAAGAGTTTTGCTAAAATATAAAAATTTAGCCCAAAAAAAAAAGAGTTTTGCCAAAAGATAAAAGGTAAGGGATTTGTTCTTAGTTTGTAAGCAAGGCTAAAATGAAGGTCAATAAGGTAGCTATGTGGGAAGATAGTATGGAGGTCAGGGTTGGGAAAAATTTAGCAACAAAAACAAATGGTCAAAGGTCAACAACCAAAAAAAATTGATTATAGTAAAATGTTGGTTAATGTGGGGTAAATAGGTACATGAAAAACATGGCCCATCATATGGACAAAATGGCCAACTAATGCAATCATGGGGGTTGATTCATCCTGGTCCAAAAACACTACTAATTTTTTAGTCTAATTTGGTGTTTTTTTTGAGGTTTGGGGGTTATCTTTTATCAATTTTGTGCTCATTTGTAGACAAAGGGTGTGGAGTGTGGATGCCTTATAGAAAGTTTAGGTAAGTAACATATTGAATCAAGACCTCTTTTAAATTAGGTGTTTTTTAAGGTTTTCGTCCATTTCATTGTAGAATATGCTCCATGTAATTGGTTAGGTTTTAGGTCTTAGAACATGCCCAAACTTTTTGGACGAAAATTTGCAAAAAAACATTGTGAAATTGTTTGAAGCCTCTTAAAATATCAATAGTAGGAAATGATTGATTCTGAAAAATAAACAATTGTTTTTCATTAGTCAACTACTATGATTGACCCATGTGATGAGAGTTAAATAATCTCTCATTTAGTAAAGTCCATCTTTTCATGTCCATGGGTTGGGATGAATGAAAAATTAAATAGTGTACATTGAATGTGTTGAGACTAATGTTGGGTGGTTCTTTATTTTTTCTAAAAACCATTGAATCTAGGTATTAAAATGTTTGGAAAGACCTGACCTAGTTTTTATTTTATTTTATTTTCATCTTTTAAAAACCTAGGTAGGGTTTCAAAAATTTGTAAAAAGTAATTTCACTTAAGTTTCAAAACATTGATTCTCACACATCTTATACTAGTTGATTTTCAAAGTTGGTTTTCACATATCGACTATTATAAATTTTATTTCAAACATTAATTTTTAATGTTTATTTTTTTTTAAATTGCACAAAAAAGTGAAATTTCATAAATTTATTTTCAACATTATATATGTCCACTATTTCATCTCATTCAAATGAACCTTCAAATTCTTCTAACTCCTTTTCAAAACCTAAATTTTTTCAAATTAATTTCGTTAAATTAAAAGGTAGTTTACATCCACTGCTAGGATCATTTGGCCAATTTTTGTTCACAAATATCAATTTCTTTAAGTTTTTTTTATTATAACTGGCATCTCCTTAGGTTTGTAAATATGCTTCCAAAAGATTTATTTTTTCTATTTCAATTTGTAACCCTATAAGGCTTAAGATTTGATAGGCCAAAAGATCAACTATAGGAAACATAGTTTCATGTTTTCCCCACCATTGAAAAAAACACTTGATGTCTTTGGGGTCCACTTGGTAACATCTGAAAATCAATAATTCCCTGGTGACAAGTTCTTTTGATGGTTGTTTATCGATGTAGTATATTGAAAAATATCCTTGGATTAAAATTTTCATCACTTGTTTGATCTACACATCCAACAGATTCTGTCATTGGGTGCAAATGATGATAACCCTTCAAAAACATAGGATACAAAGTTTTCCTATCATATTCATCCACAATATTTACACCTTCCTCTCGGCCAACAAAAAAAGATATTAAACAAAGGCTTTTGAATCTAGGGTCTAACATCAAAGATAACATGTTGCAAGTTTTTCTTTCTTTAAATTTTTTTAAAAAAGAAAGAAAAAAATCCAAAACACAACAAACTTCTCTTTTGATGTTGGAAGCAAACAAAGATAACTTAAAAGCTATCTCATATTCATCATCAATCAAACTAACTAAGGTAGATGGGATTGTAATTTCTTCCCTAAATTTTAAACACATAGTAATGGTAGATTGTAATGCATTGAAGAAAGTAACTAATGGCTATTATATTGGTTAGAACATAAGTAATCACAATAAGAGATAATTATTTTAGAGATTTGCCAAATAAGAAGATGAAATCTTCCATTTATTCTAACAATATTCAACCTATTATAATAAATAATAATAACATTCTTGAATTGTAAGGCTTCTTGAAACATAATATTTTATTCACAAATCTGCAAACAAATTTAAAATTCCAATGTTAAAATGTTTAACTAGAACAAATCAATAAGAAACAAAAAAGGCAATAGTTATGGAAAAAATTGTAAGGAAAAAAATTGTAGCAAATCAAATAATCACCTTCTCTTTTTTAAAATATTTAATTTGTTTAGAAACAGTTTCAAATTTGAACAAGCCTTGTTCCATTCTTGTTTATTGTTTCCAAATTTTTTAAGACAAGTTATAAATTTCTACAAATTTGACTAGGCAGATTTGATTGAAACAAACTTGAGATTCTTGCAAATTTTTTTGTCAGTAATAGCATGTTGACATGCATTAGAAAAAAATGGCCAAAACAATCTAACCTTGAAAACTTCATCCAAACCAAGGACTTCACATTTTACAACAAATTTCAAAACAATTGACATAGTATTTAAATTTGAACCCTTATTCTTAACATAAACAATGATTTTGTTTCTTGACCCATATTGATTAAACAATTTTGTCAAATTGTTGGTTATTGTTTGTTTCATAGTTTTTATCACTTCAAACAAACGACTAGTTATTTGTTTGGGTTGCTAATCAAATCCCCAAGAAATTATAACAAAAACAACATATCATGCACACCCTTTGACATCCACAAGTCAAAGCTTGTTGTGGCAAAAATACAATATGTTAATTTTGGCAAAACATATATTTGTTTCATTTTTTCCACCAAGTTAAGTAATATTTCCTGAAAAAACTATTTTTTAGAAAGGAAAACAATTTTAGGACATAAATGTAATATTATCGTTTAAACCACACACTTTCAATAAATTATAATGGTAAATTATTTTCATAATCAAACACTAGTAAAAATTGGCCAAAATGTAACCACTCTATTTGTGGCTATTTTGATGTTCATCTTTACATGTGAACAAAATTTAGTTTGGTTTTCATCCAAGAAGAACAATTTATGTCCCATTAATTACAAATGTAACCAATTTAGTTGTAACCTTATGAATATACAAAGGTGTATTTTGTGAATTATAAGGAATATAGTTGGGTGTATTAGGATTTATAAATGTATATTTTGAATGTATATGAACAACCATATTACACGTGTATTCAAGTATTATTATTAGCATAAATGGCTTTGATATTATGGTTACAATAACTAGTGTATATTAAAAATTTGTAAGATATTTACCAAATATATTGTGCCCATATTACAAATTTATCCACACCATTTTATTATACTTCTTAAAATGATTAAAAATGACATTTATTATTATTTAAATCCATATTATATTATGTATTTATATTAACTAAATTTAATAAAAAAATAAAATTCAAAATCTTCTTTGATTAAAATTTTAAAATAGGTAATCAATTATTAATTACTCAATGATTATAATCAATTATTGATATATAATTTTTATTTCAAGTATTATTATTTTATTATTTTATAATAATCATTATAATAGTCAGAATGGAAATCTAATAAATTATTATACAAATGCAAAAATTATTTTTGAAGGAAAAATAAAATTATTAAAAATATAAAATATTTATTGTGATAATTCATAAATAGCTATAATGAGTGAAGTAATAATATGAATAATAAAATAAATAATGAACCTTGGCTACCAACTAGCTACAATAATAATTTTATTAAATTCATTTTTATTATTAAATATTTATTTTTATATTATTATTAAATGTAAAAATGAAAATAATTATGGGAATAATTATAATAAAATAGTTAGCCTAAAGGTTTAGTCGCAAATGACTTGCAATTAAGAAGTTTATCCCATACGTTTGGGCTTTCATTTTCATCTTGAAAAGTATATAAACAATGTGTTTTGTATTACATTTTCATCTTTAAAAACATGGGCATATGGGATGAGCCAATAAAAATGATTTAACCCAAAATAAAATATAAAGATTCATGTACTTACACCTAACTATTTACTTCTTTAACTTACTAACCTACCTAAATAGATATTTGGCCTAAGTAAATAAATAGGTCTTATTTAAATAGGTGTTTAACCTAGATGGGTAGGTAGGTATATAGGTAGGTAAGTACTTAGTTGAACCTACATACCTAAATATTGATTTAAATTTAATTTGGAAAAATTCAATTAATATGTCATGTGGCAAATTTATATTGCATCACGTGTCACAATCTAAACCATCCAAACATAAAAATTAAACATTTTAGATTATTTCAAAATAATAATAAAATATTTTTAATTATCAAAAGTTGGGACACATGGCAACATATAACTTGTTCCCATTTTTCACTAAAAAAATTGCATCCTAGTTGCAAATGATAATATGTATATGACTAGTCAAAGGATGAAGGCATATTTCGTTGACTTTTTCTTTCATCCAAATTTCATTGTTGTTTGTGATTAGTGTCAATGCAACTTGTCCAATGCAACTATTAGGATTTTAGTTGCAAATGTCGTTTGTAACTAAAAATTAGTTATAAGGACCAATTGCAAAATGGCCATTTTCTATTAATGCAAAGGCCAAGGTATTGCAAAAAGTCTTTTTGCTACACATCATCCTTTTTGCAAGATTCTCTTAAGACATTTGGTCTTTTCTTTATAGGTGTTTTTCAACACTTTCTATTATTTCATTGTTTATTTTTTCTTCAAATTTCTTTGCAATTATAGAATGATCTACATCTACATGTTTCTTCAAAACAATTATACCATTGTGTAATAGGTTATTAAACCTTTCTTTTCCTTAATTCTTAGATTAAGAATATTTACAACATTATGATAACATAGAATACGTCTCATGACTTGATGAGATCTAATTTCAGCTTCTTTCCCATCACTCACACAATTAAAATGCCCAACATAAAGAATTTTTGTTATGGCCTCTCCAAATTTTTCTTTGAACATATAATTTTTTCGAAGTCTTCTACATTATTTGTTTCCCATTTTCTTCAACTCTACTATTTTCTATTTGCACATTTCCACTTTCCACTTTTTCCACATGTTTTTCAATGTTCATTTCATTTTCATTGGTCTCATTTTCTTCAATCAAAATTAAAATTTCATTTTGACTTGACTCCCCCATTTTCTACCAAAATATTACCTACCTTGAAGGAAAAATTAGAAACAAGTATGTTTTTTGCCAAAATAAGATTTTTGGATAGATTATGCTATCTATCCAAAAATCAACCCAAACATTTTTTTTTAATTTAAAAATAAAAAAAGATACAATGTGTATAATTAAATGTGCAATGTCCAAATAATTATTGCACACAACAAACAAACATTGTTAACCAAAATTTCCCCAAAAAACATGGATAATAAAAACATTCATCAATAAACAAAGATTGAAAAAAAACATCTCACCTCCTAAAAAACTTGAATTTGGACAGCTCCTACCACACTTGTTGAAAACTAAAAGGGGGGGAGGGGGAATACTAATATGAAACATGAGCGGTGAAAGCAATAGTGATCAAGCAAGGAGCAAAGAATAATAACTTCACGGCATAATAGAGAGGTACCTAAGCAAGTTGTATTAAAGACGAACAAATAGAGGAGAAGTAAGAGAAGCAAGAACATTGAGCAAGGGGTAGCAATAACATCGAGTAAAGAGCATCAAACAAGGAACATCAAACAAGGAACATCAAGCAACAAATATTAACTATTAACTAAAGCAACTAATCAAGCTAATTAATTTAAGCAACAAACGACAAACAAAAAGAGCAAAAATACTCACACATATTAAGAAAAAAAATTTGAAACACTTACTTTATATGAAGTGGCAAGTGGTGTTTGTTTATTGGCTAAACCCTAAACTAACAACTAATTATTAATTAAACATTAAACCCTACTAATTACTAACTACCTAATTAATTCTAAACCGTGAAACCCTAACCTTGAATTTATTTTAATACATTGTTAGGTTTTCAATAAAATATAAAAATTTGATTAGGGTTTCAAAGGCCTGGGTTTCAAATTACATAAAACCTTTTAGTCGGGTTTCATAAAGGGCATCATTCAATGTGATACCTTGAGAGTTTCAAATTGAAAATTGGCTTGAAACCTTATTCAATTCTCATTTTTTTAAATACCCATCCAACATTGGTTGAGATAGTGTTGGAATTGAGCATTCCCTTAAGTTGTTATTTTTACTTTGTTGGCTTGGACCCCATTGCATTCTTTTGCAACTCTTGTTGGTGTGTTTGCATTTTTGGGTGTTGTTTTTTGGTAAGATGTTGATCTTTTTTTAAAATTTTCCTTTCTTCTTTCAGATGGGTGTCTGTTTTTAAATTATGATTAATGTAGCTTGTGCTATTGGCTCAAGTGTGAGCACATCAAAGGTTCAACTGATTTTCCTTCGAAACCCAATTTTGAAAATTGTTTGAATTTCTAGCAACAAAATCCATTCAAACTCAATATCCTCCACACCTTAACTTTGAAAACTGTGAAATAGACTTTATTAAATTGAACTTGTTAAAGAACGCCCCTAAGTTCCAATAGAAATTTCAGTTTTAAATTTTATTTAATTTTCATTGAAAAAATATTTAATAATTAATAACTTGCAAACCATAGCTCCAAGTAGTTTCAAACCAAGTCAATGCACCCCTACTCATTAAGAGCTTTCCAAAGATACCAAGAGTGCAGCATGAAGCTATGTGGTTTGCAATTGGGACATCTCAACATGATAAACAAAACAAACTACCTTCCTTCATAGATAGATTGACAAGGTTCCATCATTTTTGATATTATCATGCACAATGGGGATGAGTTACCTATTTCATTTTCATAAAAACCTATGCATGTTTTGCCTTTGTTTTTAAGGGGAAGTGTTTATTCTACCATTACAATATTAGTATATGACAAACCATATATTTGTCCATGCTTGTCTTGACCAAGTTCCAAAGTTTCTTAGAATTAATTTGAAGCATTTTAGGTTATCATCTAAGTGATGGCACTACCCCTACTTCCGTTTCCAAGCATAAAAAATCAAGATTAAATTGCCATTACAATTGCAAGATATTCCATTTGAATCAATTGCATAAGGTTGAACATGTTCAACCAAACAATAATGTCCCCATACTATTGTCTTCAATATTTTCACTATCATGCTATGACTTGACTCAACATTATTAATGTCATTAATACTTGCACTTTGATCAATGTTTTTTTTCTCCTTCAATTTTGTGATGTAGTTGAGGTGGCTATCATCCATTAGTTGATTTAGCCAAATTCAATTATAAAAAATAAATGAAAAGAACATATTTAAACATGCTTATACATTATTCAAACCCTACTTGAGTCATGTATAGAAATATGGTGATCTTTATAAAAAAAAAATTGATTTTTTCTCAAATGTTGTTGATTTATTTTCAAAAAATCATTGAATTTGCAATAAAATAATTCCAAAATTTTACAATACTGTGAAATTTCACACTAAAAAAAGGGGTGACCTTGACCTTCAATTGCATCTTTAAATGGTTATGATTTCTTTAATTGCTAATTTTCTATTAATTTTTATAGGTAGTGAAACCCTAGAGTAGGATATTCAAATCTATCACAGTGTTTTCAAGCAACAAAAAATTGTGACATTTTAAACATTAATCATTTTTTGTTTTCAATATGGAGTTTCCTTGTGCTTCTAATCCTCCTTGCCCTTGGGTTTCAACCCTTCTATTGTGGATTTGATGCAAATAAGAAATGTAAAATAGGGGAATCAAGCCATTCCTGCCCCCTCACCCCCCCCCCCCCCCCCCCCCCCCC
>Ga0209611_10000383_pt1 | contig 63204 bp, 50 predicted proteins | sample S1TSphgellanicum_3_FD_187693 | JGI IMG/M metagenome (GOLD analysis project Ga0209611, IMG submission 187693) | Host-associated microbial communities from peat moss isolated from Minnesota, USA - S1T2_Fc - Sphagnum magellanicum MG (SPAdes) (version 2) | ecosystem: Host-associated > Plants > Peat...
CCCATAATTTTTAAGGTCAAAAACACTTTTGAACCAAATGCACACAAATGGGTTATAAAAGAAAATCATCAATTCAAGTCCTTTTGCCCTTTTAATCATCAGTGTTAAAATCCTTTCCAATTTTCAAAAGGAATGGTGCACATTTGGTAGAAAAAATGGATGTTTGAAAAAAATAAAGATTATCCATTTTTGAGGTTTGTGTTTTGAACATGCAAAAACATTTTTTATTTGTGTCAAGCTTTGAGCATGTAAATTTTGCAATTAATAAAAAATATTCCAAAAAAATTTATGACAATCTAAATTATTCTTTTTTGCTTGTGATCTTTCAAACATATAAAAATGTAGTTTTAAGGAGTGTCCATTCACTTAGGTGGCTCCTCTAAATGTGATTTTACCCAATTACCTTTACAACTTGAATTTTAGAATGTTTGTAACACACCCTTTAGTTAATTCCATCAAACACATCATTGATCTTGGTTGTGCCTCTAAACATTTGGTCAAACCTTTCATACCATGGCTAATTGAAGAGTGGTGTATTATTTATTTGAGTTTCCTTCTTTTCAAACTTGAATTTGTCTTTCATCTTGCTCCATTTGTCACACACCTACTTCCAACTTCACAATACCTCCAAAAAATTTGACTATTAACTATTTCATGAATTCCTTCCAATTTGTTTCCTTGAAAACCTTGCAATTATACCCCTAATATATTTTCTCACAAATATTTCGAAAAATTTAAGTGCACTACTCCAAAATCTACCCACATTTTCCTAGGCCGTTGTAATAGTAATTGAAAAAGGTTTTAAAAAGGAAAAATAATCTCCATGGTTGTCCATGAACATGCTCAAAAAACTTGGCAAGAAAGTGGGCAAGTTCATTTCTACACACAAAATAACCCTAACATGAATAACAAAACATAACTTCTTAAGAAACAAGAACATAGAAGAACATATAGAACATATTTATAGCTCAACAATAACTATAATGTTTGTTTATGAGAAATGGTGAATTTGTTAGAAACTTGGAATTTCCATGATCTTGTGTAATGAAGATTGGAGCATTCCCCAATTTGTGAAGTAAACAACCAAGCAAAACAACCTACAATTTTTTTCCACTTAATTATTATGCTGATGACACACCCTTAACTTCTTGCCAAGGCTTAGGAAATGAACCCCCAAAGGTCCATTCACAGTAAAAGGAGCCAATATAATTGTTGATTATGTTTAAAACTGCATTTATATCATTTTGAAAAATCATTATTAATTGTATCTAATGAATTATTTGTTCAACATTTGAAATTATGTTTGTGTGCTCATGAAATTGGAATCTAGTGAATTTGGAGTCATTTCAATATATTATTGGAGTCCTTTGTCATACACAAAACACTTGTTAACAATGTCATTTTAAGAACTCTAAATTTTGAATGTGTTTTTTGTTATTCAAACATCCACCAAATGTTCTCAAATGTATTATGGGCTATAATATACTTCATAAAAAGGGCCAAATGTGTTTATATTTTTAAATGCATATGTATTGAATCCTTTGAACGAATGTTGTTAATTTTGATTTTGAATGTCCTTAATGGTTAAAAAGGTTCAAAATTTGTAATCATGGTTAAAAACAAAAGTGTACATTTGACTATAATCTAGGTTGTCATGCAAAAAAACATTAATTTTCATTATAATATGGGTCATGTTTGGTCTCAAATATTAATATTCAATCCCATAATTTACATTTAAAGTATAGTTTTGGTATTAAATAGATTAATACATGCAAGACAAGTGTAAAATGCAGTCCTTGGTAAGGACTTCAACCTTGGCCCTCATGGATCCTTTTACCGTGTTTTTACCCCCAAATGGTAATAATGAAAAAAAGATCTAAAAGGGAGAAAAAATTGGGGGCATGTTCTTTAACTTTACACATTAGAGAAAAAGGGGTGTGCATGAACTCTAGCATAGGGACATGTTTATAACCACCTCACAGACCTTGTCACTTGCATAGGCTAACCAATGCATATGGTTAGTGAAAATGGAGTCAACTTTGGCTCATGGACGTGCATTGAACTCATTACATTCACACATTTTGAATTAGGGAGCATGCCACCACCTTCTAAGTTCCTATAAAATACTTGATGCCTCTTTGAAAGGGTTGCATTCAAATGACATTTTCTCATGGGAATCCCAAGTGGGAGTTTCAAAATTGTAACTTTTGTTGTTAGGAATTTAGGAATGTCATATTATGTTTGTTTCAAGCTTATTTTGAGCATATGACCATTCAATTTTATAGCTTTTGTCAAAATCTTTTCAACACCATGTTGCACACTTTCAGTAAAGGTCATTTGACCCAAGTTTTTTGGGTTTTTAAAATTGGGAATCAAACTATTAGTTTGATAATTTGACTTTTGGTCTTTTTGTTTCATTATAAATCTTAGTTCCTAGCTTCAAATGGAGAATGGGAACTCACTTTCAATATGTAACCTTTGAAAACTTTCAAATGGTATAAAAATCTCTTGATTTGTACAAGGTTTACCCTTTGCATTTTTGTTCCAAAAATTTAAAACATTTCAAGACTTTCAACTTTCAAAATGGTAGTTCATCTTGGGAGCTTTAATAATGTTTCCTTTTCATTCCTTCAATGTTTAAAGCCATTTTCTTGCCTAAACTTGTTTTTTGGCCCATTTTTTTTTTTTTTTTTTCCCTAACTTTAGTTGTAAGCCCAAAGGTAGGGTCACAACAACTAACATTACGTAAGTGAATTACAATGGGTGAATTTTTTGGCATATGGGGATGGTTTGCCATCATGTGCCCATGGCTAATATTATCCATTTGACCTTTGCCCATATGGTGTCATCATCGTATATTTTTCTTCATATATGTCACTAATAGAATTTGGCCAAAATGTAACCACTATATTTGCGACTACCTACGACCCTAAACCTTTTGTAACTACATTTTGACATTTTTGTAACTATTTCTTGTGTTGGTCATATTTGTAATTACACTACAACTAGTTTGTGACTATTTTGATGTTCATCATTACATGTGAACAACATTTAATTTGGTTTTCATCTAAGAAAAAAATTTATGTCCCATTAGTTGCAAATGTGACCAATTTAGAATCGTATACTTTTCTTCATGTTTTTCACTAATAGAATTTGGCCAAAATGTAACCACTATATTTGCGACTACATGCGACCTTAAACCTTTTGCAACTACATTTGGACATTTTTGTAATTATTTCTTGTTTTGGTCATATTTGTAATTACACTGCAACTAGTTTGTGACTATTTTTATGTTCATCATTACATGTGAACAACATTTAGTTTGGTTTTCATCCAAGAAAAACAATTTATGTCCCATTAGTTGCAAATGTGACCAATTTAGTTGCAACCTTATGAATATACAAAGGTGTATTTTGTGAATTCTAAAAAATATAGTCGGGTGTATTAGGATTTATAAATGTATATTTTGAATGTATATGAACAACCATATTACATGTGTATTCCGGTATTATTATTAGCATCAATGGCCTCGATATTATAGTTACACTAATTAGTGTATATTTTGAATATACTAAAAAAATTTGTAAGATATTTACTAAACATATTGTGCCCATATACAAGTTTATCCACACCATTTTATTATACTTTTAAAAATTATTACAAATGACATTTATTATTAGTTATATTAATATTATATTATGTATTTATATTAATTACACGTAATAAAAGTTTAAACTTTGACTATTTTTTTTAAAATAGTAATATTTTACTACATAATGACCATAATGATGATGATATTAGAAAGATAGAAAAAATAATTATTTAATTACTGAAATAATTACTAAATATATAATATAATATTATTATATTATCTTCAAATGATGAATGTAATTATTAAAAATTTACTTATAATAATCAAATAGCTAACCTAGGCTAGCTACAAATTACTATTATTATAAGTAATCAATTATGAAATATTACTATATAATAATAATTACCAAGAAATATTAATATCTAGTTTTAAGTTTATATATTTCAAAAATTAACATTTATTAATTAAGAATTACTCAATGATTATAATCAATTATAGATATATAATTTTTCTTTTCATTTTTATTATTTTATTATTTTATAGTAATTACTATAGTAGTTAGCATGGAAATCTAATAAATTATTATACAAATGCAGAAATTATTTTTGAAGGGAAAATACACCTATTAAAAATACAAAATATTTATTGTAATAGTTCATAAATAGCTATAATGAGTGAAGTAATAATATGAATAATAAAAATAAAATAGTTAACCTTGGCTACCAACTAGCTACAATAATAATTGAAATGAAAATAATAATTGGAATAATTATAATTAAAAAATTAGCATAGGCTCGGTTTTAATTATATTATTAAATTAAAAAAATTAGTACTCAATATTTATAATTCATAGTTAATATTTATTAATTACTGAATATATCAGTTATTATATTAATTTCTTGGTTACGAAATATTAATTAATTATTTATTAATAATTAGATAATTATTAAAATATTAACCAATTATTAGTTAATTAAATTGGCTGATAGATCATTATAATTTTTGTATGATTAAAATTAAATATTATTATTATTTATCTAGCTAATAAATTAAGTAATATTTAATAATAACTAATATTATAATTATTTGAATAATCATAATATATTGATGATTATTACTTTGAATAATTTTTTTTTGTTAATTAATCAATTAGCAAGTTAATTAATTAATTTTCTATATTTTATTCATTAAATAATTATTAAATTTATTAGTTAATTAGTTGATTTATTAGTTCATTAGTTAACTAATTAGTTGTCATTTACTTGCTTAATTTTAGTTGCAAATGACTTGCAACTAACAAGTTTATCCCATGTGTTTTGTCTTGCATTTTCATACTTAAAAACATGGGGATATGGGATGAGCCAATAAAAACAACTTATCCCAAAATAAAATATAAATATTCATGTACTTACACCTAATTACCTATTTCTTTAATTTGCCTACCAACTTTTCTACTTACTTAGCTATTTACCTAAATAAGTATTTGGCCTAGGTAGGTAAATAGGTCATATTTAGATAGGCATTTAGCCTAGATGGGTAGGTAGGTATATAGGTAGGTAAGTACCTAGTTCAACCTACATACCTAAATATAGATTTAAATTTAGTTTGGACAACTTCAATTACTATGCCACATGTCACAATCTAAACCATCCAAACATAAAAATTAAATGTTTTAGATTATTTCAAAATAATAATAAAATATTTTTAATTATTAAAAGTTGGGACATGTGGCAACACATAACTTGTTCCCATTATTCACCAAAAAAGTCACATCTTAATTCTAAGCGATAATACATATATGACCAATCAAAGGATGAAGGTGTATTTTGTTGATTTTTTCTTTCATTTAAAATTCGTTGTCATTTGCAACTAGTGTCAATGCAACTTGTCCAATGCGACTACTAGGATTTTAGTTGCAAATGTCGTTTGCAACTAAAAATTAGTCACAAGAAACAATTGCAAAATGGCCATTTTCTACTAGTGTTTTCCACCTAATTTTGCATAATTGTTTTTGAAATTTTAAAGATGATTTTTGAAGTTTTTACACATGAATTTGCATGCAACTTTTTGTTTAGGTTGTTTACACATGAATTTATTGTTAAAAAATTGAGTTTACACATTAACATGTGATTTGTTTTCATGTGTTACTTATATGTATCCTAAGCCAAAGAAGCAAATCATGAATGTTTTCAAAATGTAGTTCCATGAACATCACATGGATTTCTTCAAGTTTTTACACACAGGTTTGCACATGATTTCCTTTTCAAGTTTTTTACACACAAATTTCTTGCTAGAAAATTGAATTTGCACATTAACATGTGATTTATTTTCACATGCTAGTTATATTTAACCTTCGTAAAAAAGTCAAGTCATGAATGTCTTTGAAATGGAGTTCCACAAACATGTCAAAAGCAATTCCAATCTATCAAATAAATTTGTTGAACAAATTCACCTACTTCTTAATTTAATCATAAAATCTTGAACTTCAAAAAAAGCTCAGAACAATTAGGTTATTATGCACATGGATTTTTTCATGTTATTTTTGCACATGATATTTTCAAGGTTTTTACAATTTCCTCCAAGAAATTTGGGTTCATTCACATGTGATTTGTTTTCATGTGCTAGGTATATGCAAGTTGAACAAAATGAATGTTTTGAGTCTTACAAGTTGAACTTTAAAGAACTTGGAAACAACATTATGTTACCTCCTTTTGTGATCTTAAATAACAAGCAAATGGATTTTTAATCCAACACTACATCATCAAGGTATTCATTTTAAGAACATCAATTAGTTTGCAAAAATTGATTAAAGAAATTCATCATGTTCAAACATTTTTTCCTTTGATCAATAATAAGACATAATAAAATTCATGAATTTTTTTCTTTGATTGACTAGCAATACAATGTAAAAGTTATGAAACATTTTTCCTTTGATTACTAAATTAAACAATTTAAAATTTTTATAAAAGAAATTTCCTTTTGTCAACAACTAAAATATTTTTTGTTTATATGTATATGTGTATTTAGTACCCGTCTATTTATCTATTTTTGTGAGCAAAAGACTAGCATTCATGAACATGCTTTTGCATTAAATGATTTTTGCACATGTGCACATCCATTTTTAGTATTGTTGCCTTTTCTTTTCAAAAATGTTCATCTTCTTATCTTTGTTGGATGAAAATTTTGGATTTTAAATTTTTGATTTTTAGCTCTTGGCAAAGTATAGAGAAATGTTTTGTTGGCATTTCTTGTTTTCTCAACCCATTATAGTATCCCACATCTTTTTATTCTAACAAGTGTATGCAATGTGATTTAATTCAAATGTTGTGTTTACATGTCGTCAAATATAGGTTTCTTAGGATTGATTTTTTTTGACAAACACACAAAAAGGAAACAAGAGCACAATATTTGATCAATTTGTTGGAAGTTATGAATTATGGTTGAAGACATGAAAGTGTAAAAATTAAGGTGAAGTTGATATTACAAGGTTTTGTTGATTTAATATGTGTGGGTAATAGTAAAAACTGACCATTTGTGGGTTTTATGACATGTTTTCTTGTTTTGAGTGGGTTGGTCTTTTTTGTCTTGCTGAAAAATGTGCAACAAATAAAAGTGAGTTTCAAAAATGCATTAAAAAAAAAAGTGTATAATAGTATACTTCAAAGGTGAATGCACAAGTTTTTATTTATCATAAATATATTTAAAGCTTGGAAATGTTATTGTTGGACCCATTTTTGTGCATTCTTTCATGACCATTGTTATTGTTGCCTTCTTCCCAATTTCCCTCCAAATTTATTCCCTACAACAATTTATAATGAATTCAATTTTTTATTACAACAATGAGAAAAACAAAACTACAAAGAATATAATAGAATGGAACCATTTTTGTAACCATTATCCATCCCAATGTGCTACCTTTTCTTGATGAATGGTATTGGACAACAATCTCACATTTTTTTTCTACTTGTCAAAAGTCAATTTGTTAAGAAATTTCACATTTCAGACTAACTTATTAAGGAAAAATATTTAAATATTGATTAAAAAATTAAACATTATGGAGTGAATTAAAACTAATGTTTTGATATACGAAAGGTTGATGATATAACATGTCACTAAGTGTGAACTCTAGTTCTTTTGTGAATAGTTTGATATGCCTTTTTTTTTTGGTCCTGACCTATAACCATCACATGCATATTTAAAAAATAATGAATTTCTTCCTAGTTTATCAAAATTCATTCGTGAAAATAAAGGAAAATTTCTGGTTAAATACATTTAAAAGTTCAATTTCAAATTTTTAAAAAAAAATCATGGTTTCCATAGAAGTTACTTGAACATGATTGATGTGTAACATTCCCACATGTTCTCCAATATGAACAAATGCTCCATAAGATTTAATGAATTCCACAATTGCATTGAAAATAGAACCAACTACATATTCATGTCTAAATGAAATCGGTTCTTTCTTCCCATTTTCAATTTCCACGTAGGTGTGAAAAAAATTTAAACTTGTGCATGGTATTCAAAAAATCAATTATAATTGTGAAAAAATATTTTGCATCATAATCAACCAGCCATGGTAAAATAAAATCTAATTGTGATAGCCAATAGTAAACACATGTAAAAAAACATGGATTGAACAATATATTTCACAATAGTACACCTACAATTGTGTAGGTCTAGATCTCCTCCTTGACCTTTAGTCATGGCAACTACTTGTTGTTTGATCATTGTATCAAGCGCAAAACCTATGATGTGGATCTTCCAATTCCTAACACTCCCCATGAACACCCACAAACACATTCATACTAATGAGTTTAGATCATGGTTGGCAAATACCTTGTTTTGTGACATCAAATCCCATCTTTTCATATGTGCAACATATAATAAGAAGTTTTGCAAATGAGATTAATCAAAGAAAGCAAATACAAAGGCTATAATGAGCCATTATGATGATAGTCACCAAACTTTAAAAGAAAACTAAAGACCTCTAACAAAGTCCAAACATGTTCCAACATCATGAAAAGATTAAAGGTGGTAGTTGTAAAACTAGCCCCAACACAAAATATCTTAATGTAACAAAGTATAGAATAAAATTAAGAATGGTTTGAACTATAACTCTTCATTTATAGGACTAGTAATAGTAGCAAAAACTCAACCGTGATGTTGACTATGTTAGCATAACCTAAACAAGGACAAGAAGATTAAGAAATGCAAGAAGAAAGATAAACACAAAAACAAATAACAACAAAAAGGAAAAATAAAGAGGATAAGGAAGCAATGGAATCCTTTGAACAAAATATGAGAAAAAGGTAGATATAAGATTACCAAAAACATTAAAAGCATGATGTTTTAGGGTAAATGTTGAGCATTCAAAACACGTTCTTGTGAATAGGAGTTGTAGGAACCAGAATGGGTCATTTGCAAACCTACAAGTTGAATTTCCACCAAATTGTTTGTGTGAAATAAGATTTCTGAACTAAGCACCTTTGGTGGCGTGGTTCATTAAAGGTAATTAGTTCTCACATTGTGTTGTGACCTTAGGAATAAACCTCAAGAAGCTATGTACAACCATAGTTTTGGACCTACTTGACAACCCTAGGAAATTTTTGAAAATCATAAACATCAAGTAACACCATAAGGATATATTAATGTTAAGAAAATTTATAGAAGGAAATTTACAAGTGGGCTTAGCATAGTGAATCCAACTCAAACTTATCAATGATCTTTGCATCATTCATAACATTTGGTAAATCTTGCTTGTTGGCAAATACAAGGAAGACAACATCACACAATTTTATCATATAAGTAAGGTGTTTTGGTTATGAATGCTAAGCTAAGAAATAAACTCCCTTTCCATCAAAATATCTACACCTCTAAAAACACTTAGACAAGTGACAACCTCCTTTGCTAACTAATATTTGCACGATTATCCACAATTGCAAAATTACAAATACTCATGTTCAATGCTACCTCACTATTGAGCACTACTCAAATCCATGACAAGAAAACTACTATAAATGGGTGAGAGATGTTGGAAGAACCAATGAATGGTGTAAGTACCTTGTCTTGAAATCATACATCTTATAAAATGAAATTGATGTTTTTATACTCAACTATCTCCACATTGAAGCTGGTGAAATTTTCATTAACATTAGGTCAATCTTATATATACATTGATTATTTTGAACATTATTGCAATTGACTTGGGGACCAACAAAATCACTCCTACAATTGGATAGATCCATGTGTAAGGGAAAAACCAACACATGTTGGTTGACTTTGTGGTATAAGAATTGTTATTAATGTCTTCAAGCAGGATAATGCTTCAACTTAGTGACAAAACACAACATACTTTGAAATCTTGAATTATTCATTAGAGATGATTATTGGACCATGATGTGCTAAGGAGATTCCATACTATCAAAAAAACGAAAGGTATTCAAATTTGTAGGAAAATACCTTACCAATAGTCCAAGGGATATTTTAGCATTATGATTGGAAGATCTATTCTTAGATCATACCAGTCATTACAAGGATAAGGGATGACAAACTAGGGAATACAAAACATAACACGTTTTTATGCCTTGGTCATTTCATTTAAAAATATAACATCATTTCAAATCTTTTTAGTAATTCCATCATTTGTTTCTACCCTAATATTATTTAGAGAACCCTTGAATCCTTAACCCAATTTCCAACACAACAAAAGTTTTTGGAAATTTAGGAACCAAACACTGAAAGCCACAACCATCAACATTCCTTTCATAGGAATGAAAAGCTAGAAAAAAAACAAACTTTTATCTTGGAGAAACTTTAGTTACCCTTCATTTCTCCCCCATAAATGGTCATTTGAAACCTACCCAAGTGAAAAAATCATTTATTTGATCTTGTAAGCACCCACAATCTAAGGTTAGTCAACAACAAACTAATATCCATGGCTTTTCAAGGCACTAGTATGGTTAGAACAACATATAGAACACCTATTAGTCTAAATAGACCTCGTCAGAATATGGAAAGATTTCATGTGCTACAACTTCATTTGCACTCAAAAAGCTTTCTAATCAACAACCTACGACCATATGTGCTACCATGTTTTGCATATTTAATTTATTTACAAACCTTCTTAGTTTCTTCAAAACATGTTTAACAAAATGTTTCAATATGCAACAAATTTTTCAATGATGTTGCACAAATGTTAATGGCAAAGGCAATGAAAAGTCCATAAACACCACAATTTCAAAAAAGAAAGCCTTGTTACAAACAAAAATGCCATGAATGGCACCACATGTTGTTGTATAACCAAAAAAATGGGGCAACTGTAACAAATAGATGATCTAGAGTTTTTCAGAATTTAATTATTACCCACATGAGTACACATAACTTACAATCATGATCTACTATTGCATGATGTTTTTCATAATTCTAATAAGACAACAACAAAGCATTCAATTGGATTAGTTCATTCTAGATCACCTTTCTTGTAGGCTATCATGATCTTTTGATGTGTTTCTCTTTACAAAAGAGTCCACACTTTCTCATTATAGATCCATCCCAAACGTCAAATTGAATTCTAAAACTAACATCGAACAACATCCCAAGATGATACCAACAAGATTAAAACCAAATCCATGGTGGTCACATATTTTCCCTTCTTAACCCAAAATTCCCTCCCTTGGAATAGGTATATAGCTCAAAGCTCCCAATCTCTTAGGTACTCGATCCTCCCTTCATGTAAAACAATGCACCTCATTGACCATGTCTACCAAACATGGCCGAGAAACAACATCTAGATTAGCCTTATGACCCCTTGAGCTTGTCATCCTTTCAATTGAGATGCAACTAAAGACACTAAAAAATGTAAATGCTCATTCACTTCCTCAAATGCGTAGCAAAGATTTCTAGAATGAACTACGAATGGTATTTGCACAACACAAATTTTGGGCATTCATCCCACACCAAAACATAATTGACAATCATTAAGACAAATCTTATAGCTAAAATGAGTAGAGAAAATCACAACTGTTGTAGAAGCAAAAAGTGGTACTTAGCTAGTAGAAGAATTTGCATTTTATTCTCATCTGCAACTCCTCGAACTCCATCATCAACGCATCTACAACCACACACACAAGCAAACAACAAACACCCGAGCATATCCTTAGACTTTCGCTCTTTCATAACTTGCAACATCGTGGTCATTAGCTCCACAAATCAGCTCCACCTAAGTTGAAGGACATAAAAATTATGGTTTCTCTTCTCCAATGCTCGAATATGAATAGGCAACACCCTTTTCACACAGCAAACCCTAAAAGGAAAAGCCAGAAACAATTCTGGGCTACAGTTGCATCATGATCTTCTCTCTTCATTCAACCAACCAAATTATGTTTGTGACCACCATCTCTTGTACAACTGATGCAATAGTGTCCTATTTGGTGTTTCATTTAGAGTTCCAAGTACCTATAGCTTCAGGGATTCATGACTATTACTACTAAAATATTCCAGTCCATATTATCAGGTGTAGCCACATTATGACAATAAATGAGGCCTAGGGCACCTACACTAGTATCTTCACCTTCTTCAGTGAGGCGTCTTTTAGTGACCATATTAACTTCAGAAATGTTAGATTTGAACCCAAAGGTGCTGATTTAGTCTAAACTCTAAACAATGGGATGTTTATAATATTTAGAAGCAATTTAAATGAATATTGAGGTTTTTAGTTTCTACCATGGTACCAGTAACCAACCATTGTAGGTTCTGGTTCACCCAAGGCTCTTCCCTCTAGAAAAAGCTCATAAAAATAAATTTATAAATTTATATTTGTAAATAATTCTTTTACTGTCTCAGGACTGTGGGTTTTTGTGTGTGGTGAATTTTCGCACCATTAACATGGGATATTTATAATATTTAGAAGAAATTTAAATGTATTTTGGGGTTTTTACCATGGTACCGGTAACCAGTGTAGGTTCTGGTTCAGCCAAGGCTCTTCACTCTGGACAAAATCCAATAAAAATATATTTATAAAATTTTATTTGTTAAAAAAAAATTTACTCTCTGAGGATTGTGTTTGTTTTTTGGCGAATTTTGGCACCATGAACATTGGATATTTATAATATTTAGAAGAAATTTTTAATTGTAAATAAAATGTCTACTATCTGAGGATTTTTATTTTTATTTGTTTTTGTGGCGAATTTTGGCGACAAAAAAAGACTCCAGTGAAAATGCTACAAAAGGATTATTTTTAGAAAAGTACGCCAAATTCGCCATATTTTGAGGAAAAAAGAGTCTGAAGTCACCATATTTGGACAGCACATTCCTAGAGGTCGCCAAAACTAAGGAGGATTCTAATTGTTTTCTACTTTCTTGTCTGACTTGTAGCCAAATTTGGCTCATTCCTCTTGTGGATGATTTGCAAGTCTGCCTACCTCACAAAACTGGGGGAAATAAATAACCCTGCTCAGGCATCAGGTTCAGACAATCTAACTATGGTTTTCCCCCTAAATTTTTTGATATCGAAAATTTGGCCAATTTTCCAATAATTAGCAAAATTCATCGAATTTACACTATAAAAAACAAAGAGTTCCAAAAAATTCCCAATTTTTTTTTTGTCAGAAAAAAACTACGAAATTAGTCAGAAAATTAAAAACACTGAATCTAACCCTTTTGTTAAAGAACCACGGAAGTGGCTATTTAATATCCCAAAAGTGGCACATCAAGGGGCCCTCGAGTGGCCATTTACGAGTGCGAGCGAGAGAAGAGTGTAGTGCGTGTGCGTGCGCGCGTGGTCGTTTTTTGTGCGTCTTGTTCAGCGATCACTTTGATCCAATTGTGTCGAGAAGGAGATCTTGGGTTTGACGGAGATTCAAATTTCTTTTTTTGGTGGTCGAGGAATTTTTTTTGTGGTTTTTATTTTTGTGTGGTGAAGGAACCAAAATGAGAGGAAGAGAGTTGGTGGTATTGAGGAAGGCTGCTGCTGTTGCACAGGGATGCGTGAGGGCGTTAGATGGATCTTTGCGGCAGCCACCTCCTTCCAAGATGTTAAGTTATTGCCGCCCTGGTGTCCGGAGCTTGAGCACTGGATATGGTGCCGAGATTTGGCGATCGGATGACAGCGGGAAGGGATATGAGGGGGAGAGCAGAAGAAGCCTGTGGAACTCGAGGAGCAGATCAATGACATTGGTGGCGGCCGGAGCTTTCTCGCTCTCGTTTGCGGCATCGATGATGAGCGTCGCATCTGCGAAAGAGAGAGTAGATGACAAGTATGCGCCGCGTGAAGTCGTGCTCTATCAGTATGATGCTTGCCCTTTCTGCAACAAGGTGAAAGGTACCGTCTTCTGGCACCGAAAGCCTTTCTTCATATCAACATATTTTTGTACCTCTGCATCTTCGATTAGTTGCAATTTCGCGAAATTGCTGAAATACTGGTCGACTTATATGGAAAGAACCATCATTCAAGACCAAAGAAAAAACACGATCCACAGCTTTTGCATGTTCCTGAGGATAAGGAGACTGGATTCCTGTACTTAAAACACGCGCTTTGCAGTCATCCCTCTTGCACTCTTCCTCACATTCATGATGGTTTTTTGAGGTTTAGGTTTTTTGGTTTGCGATGGGAGCCCTTGCTGTGTTGAAAGCTTGGAATAAGCGTATGGATCCCAAGTGTTGCCGTTGCTAATTAGGGTTTGAGCTGCATTCCTTGCCATTTAGAGGAACACATGAGTGCAGCTGTTTTCTCAGTTTTTCGACTTACAATAACTTGTGGAGATGTTTGATGTGAGGCAGCCTTTCTTGACTATCATGACATTCCCTACAAAGTTGTGGAGGTGAACCCTCTAGGCAAGAAGGAGATCAAATGGTCTGAATACAAGAAGGTGCCAGTTCTTGTAGTGGATGGTGAACAGCTCAATGATTCTACAGGCACATCACAACACTGTATCTTCTTCTCTTTTCAGTAATATGCTTTGATAGCATGCCATGGCAGATCTGGAACTGCAAATACTAAGCAAAAAAGTGGTCCATTGATGGATGTGTTGAACAAACAAGTGATCTGTGGAGCATTATCTGTGAAAACATCTTGGAAACAGTCACAATCCTTTGCTTACCTGGTAGAGATGTTGTTGAAGGGATTGCATTTTGTAATGTTGGATGCAGAAATCATATCAACCTTACAGCGCAGGATCTATGGGGATAGCATTGATGCAACCTCAAGTGACTTGGAATCAGATGAAGAAGAAAAATGGCGCAGGTTCAATTTTGCCTCCTTTGACCCCACTGCTGCCTGATGCCTGAGAGTGTAATTACTAATACATCTCTAGTTTGCTTTCTTAAGAGGGAGATGCAGATTTTTTTATCTCTTAATAAACTTCAATCTTGTTGAGTGAATGTGCAACATATAAGTGGCAGCTTTTGTTATGTTTTGAGGAGCAGTGTGTTCCCAATGTGTAAGAACTGCATTGAGTTGGTGTATGTTTGTCAGGACAAAGTTTCAATCTGATTTTAGTGGATCATGCTGATTTTCTATTGTGGGGATGATCACAGATGGGTTGATAACCATTTAGTACATTTGCTGTCACCTAATATCTACCGCACTCCAAAGGAGGCCTTGGAAGCTTTTGACTATTTGACCACCAATGGTATGTATTCTTCTCAATCCTGTGCACATGAAGGGTAGTTGTTTGCAGTAGTTTGGTATCTGCCAGTGTTATGTGCTCTGAACTTGGGGGTTAAAGTGCAGGTAATTTCTCCACAATGGAGAGGGTGACAGGGAAGTATGTTGGAGCTGCTGCCATGTTTTTCATAGGGAAGCGTCTGAAAAAGAGGCACAACATCACAGATGAGCGCACATCTCTGTATGAGGCTGCTGAAGAGTGGGTCAAGGCTCTTGATAATCGCACTTTCATGGGTAAGCATTTTCTTCATTTGCAGCTTCGATGCAGTTGTTCATGCTACTACCCTTGTCCTTATTGGCTTAGGTCTTTATGAGCTGTTCAGGACCTCAGCATCTTTTAATGGACAAATAATGCTTATCCTTGATTGCAGAATTTCAGGAACCACATAGCTATAATTGCACTACTGTCAATATCAATGATAATGAGACCATGTTTAAGTAGCAGTGGAATGAAAAATTTCTTTCTTCTGTTTCCTCCTGAAAGATGATGTTTTGTGAATGCAGGAGGATCAAAGCCCAACCTAGCAGACCTAGCAGTTTTTGGGGTGCTTCGGCCAATTCGGCATCTCCGAACAGGTGAAGATATGATTGCTTTCACACACATTGGACAATGGTACTCAAACATGGAGGAGGCTGTTGGTTCTTCCTCAAGACTTCGGGATGAACCACTTTTAACTACTCTTGATAAGCCCATGAATGTATAAGGGGGACATAAATGGTTCTTACAGGTTCTAACAAACAAGCTTCAGTTAGAATTTATGGTTCTCTTGAAATTAAGGCTGGATGTCCTGACTTCCCAAGTTACTTGCTGCAAGGGCTGACTCCTGAGTAGAATCTGAAGCGGAAAAGAAGTCACAATATGCAATTTTGTTATGCATTACTCTGTGTGCACATTTTAATATTCAAAATGTGTTCAGGCCCAGGGTAACATTGTTTCTTTTCTATTGAAGGATTGGAATATATGTTTCAACCTAGGAGGTAGTCTAGCTCTCAATTAATGAGAGACAGTATTCCATGGTTGTGCACATACCCTCATTTGCACATGAAATGCAACTGGTCTGCCCCATCTACTTGTGTATGATGCCATTTTGAACAACTAGTAACCCAATTTTAATTTCTGATTTAGCCAATGCTATTTTGCTTTGACTTGTGTGAAATTCTCACAACTGAACTGATCAGCACTTCAACGCTCAGTTTAGATCATGTGCAAATTTGAAGATGTCGAAGACTGTGGATACACACTTGAAATATGTGGTGAAAGCTTCTGGGAGCAGATGAGGCTTGGTATTTTGAAGTAAAAGTGAGCTCCATGATACTACAAGAAGATTGATGATGGCAGGATACATGGCCCCTGATGTGTGCTTGTAAGAGTGGATTTGATAATGTCTGAGAAGAGATTACTGGGTTCATAGTTTGCAGTGCTTTACTGAATGAATTTTGATATGGGTTCACAATGCTTCAATGGTCTTTTCATGAACAGTCCAGAACTTTACAAGGGTAGAAAATTGCCAGTGGTGATTGTGGTATTACTGTTCTGCAAATGAAGATCACACTTTGCAGCTATTGTGGTTATCTGTCAAACACAGATATTGTTTGTGGATCTCTGTGGACTGGATATCCAAGTTCCCCCTTTCAAGATTATTATTCTGGATGAGGCAGACTCATTGATGAAGATGCTCAGGTATAACACTGATCATACTCTGCTCTTGATGTGCTCTTTTGGTTGCTGGATCTAATTTTCACTCAGCTATGTTTCTCTCTCTTTCTGTCTGCACATCAAAGGTTTTTTTTCTCATAAGATCATCTCTCCTGGAATTGTCATGAGGTCAATAACAGAAATTTGGCGGTATTATTAGGACAGAATGGAATACGGTGAACAATGGAGACCTATTCTGAAGTCACACTCTTCTATTTCATTATAAGCTGGTGAGTTATTTTCTTTCTTAATCCTGCCATCTCTCAGATTCAGTACCAGTGCATTGGTCTTGGAAAGATATCCAGAAGCTTGGGATGGTCCTAAACAACCAAGGTGCCATGTTTTCAACACATTCTATTAACCATGTTGCATCCTGCATAATTAGCAATCTCTTACCTGACCTCTTTGAAGGCAACATTCATGTGTACCCCATACGTCATTTCTTAAGAGAGGACATGGCAGCATTTAGGACATGTATTCATTGCAATTATATCATTCTATATTCTCTAAATATACTGTCATTCTGTGTCTTTAGTCTGTAAACTATTCCCATTAACAAGCTTTGAGGAAGAATATGTGACTCACTTATCTTGAGGTTTTCAAGCAGGTTGTGGATCCTGAGGTTAAGAAATTGTTACATTCTTCAATTTGTATTTTCATTGGTGGGTCTTGTAGGTCAAAGTGCAAGAGGATCTTAATGTGCTGCTAACCGGAGGTCTTCATGGTGGGGTTTTCATGAGAGTGTAGCAAACTTTTCACTTCTTTGGAGTGCCAAGTATATCCAATTGTGGGGCCAGAGTGAACCAGTGCACCATGCAAGATGATACATTTGTTACTTGATACATTTTACCCTATTTAACCCATACCGGCCTAACTACAATTTTCCTTTAAAGGAAAGGGTCAAGGTTCTAATGGACAGAACAAATTCAACTTACCTTAGTACTAGTTAAAATGTTCAAGTAACCAAGAAGTTCAAGACATTCAATATTTTCCACATTGAGAATGACCAAAATGGTAACCTTCATATTTGGATTAGCACCCAAACAATTTTTTGTATGTTCAAACAAACCTTTTAAGGTAACAATGTTGTATCAAAGATGAAAAAGACTTTGTCTTGGTTTTATCACATAAAACAACCAATCATAGCCCATATAATAGAACATTTAATAATATCATGATAACTATCAAAAATGTGATTCAAATGATTCAAAATTTTGTGATTCAAATGAGCAAACCCTTCCATCATTTATAAATTGCGTCTACCAAGTTTTTAAAACTACTATTTAATATTGTGAGTTTAAAGGGTTTAGGGTTTAAGCTTTGCATCAACAGCAAACTTGGATAGATTTGTGAATGCCACTGATTTATGAGGATGACACCAACATAAAACTTATGCTAGAGAAAGTTGCTATATATTACTAAACAAGATATATAGATAGGAGTGCAAGATTAAGACCTCTTGAACAATCAAAGCAAAGGATAATACATCAACACACTTATTGTATGGGCAATCTTGATAAGCTCTAGTGCCACATAGTAACCTACAAGATGAGGCTCTCTGCACATTTAGTTCATCACCACCTAACCATCCATTAAAAATTTGTAATTGAGGCACATTACACAACCACCAATGCCACATGTTATTATTGACATGAAATATAACATAGGTGTATGTGGTGGTACATTGTAACTTGGTTTTTTGCAACATAGAAAGTTACTTTTAAGAGGCAACCTTTTGTTTGAAAATTTGTAATCATTGGTGTCTAGGTCAAGGATGGAAAGGTTCAGCCCAAAATCAACCATCTTCAAGTGTTTAACATCCTTCAATAGATTGCTAGACCTCTTCATAGAATCATGACAACTGTCAAATTCAAGCCAATCCCTTCCCATCCTTCAACTTTAGCAACCAAATCAAATACACAAACATGAGCACCTTGTTGAATATATTCCAAGTCCATCCAATCAAACACAAAAATTTGTCAATTCCAAAAACTATCATTTGATTATTTTAAACATGTGTAAAGGCCAAGATGTCTTATTTCTATTTTTTTGTTTGTGGGAGCCCTTAAATGTGCCCAATACTTGATCAACAATTGTAAAAATGATCACTATGAAAACTAACTTGAATCGATCTCCATACCACATTAGAGTTGATTTCACATCATTGACGTGGAAATCACAAGCAATTGATGTCAGCCTTCACTTAGGTTTAAGGTCACAATGAGTAATGGCTTTTGATTTGTATTCATGCAAATAGTTCATTCTTTTGTGTTTGTGTCTTATCTATGAGAAGAACTAATAATACCTCACATTTGAAATTGAAAACATACCAAAATATATGATTTTAAAATGTGAGGTAGGGACAAAACATAAAGGAACCATAATTCACAAGCCATTTTCATTCTGCCAAGGAGTGTGATGGGAACAAATGATGTCCAAAAATGAAGCAAGCTACTACCTATCTAAAACTTTCTGAGAAAGATATTGGAATACCCATGTTCACAATATCAAATGCATAAGTCTAGTTACACCTTCTCCTTTAAATGTTTGGCAAGATTCAACTATCAACTCTTCCAATGTCAATGACATTTTCTTTCAATGATTGTAAATCTCTCCTTCCTCCTACCTTTTAAAAACAAGGTACCTTGTGACACTTCAACATTCATGAAAAAACTAAAAATGTTAATTTAAGTTTAGTTGAAATGGTTTCAATGGGTACAACACAACTTAGGTGAAAATTCAATGAAATTCAATGGCATTTCAAGCCACAATTCCAAGAAACTAGACGACATTGGATGATTTTGTCTTGGTAAAAGTTATGACCCACTTTTAAATTGTTTCTTATAAGTCATAAGATATGTATATCTTCAACACCTATATACCAACTTCACACCTATTGGAAAAAAAACCTAATAAGAGATTTCAAATTTTCTCAAATTTTTATTATTTATCATCGTTCATTGAATTTTTGGGCTCCTTGTTCACCTCAATTGTATACCCATTCTTTCTATCCCCATCTACAAATCTTATTTGGATAGTTCAACTACTTATAATTCATTGGAAAATGCCAACTTTAGCTCCACTTGTTTCCATTAGTTCAAAAATGATAGGATAAACAATAACTAGGAAAATACTTACAATCCTTCATACATCAAATCTTTGGTGAATAGTTCTTTCACAAATACTTTAATCCCAAGCCAAATTGCTATTTGATACTTTCCTTGTGCATGTGAACAAAGAACATGTGATCTCAACATGTCATGAAAAAAAACATATCTTTATAAGGCAAGTAAGACATAATTTCTTGGGTCTAGGTTCTAATAAAGATGAGATTCTAGATATAGTAGTCAAATACAAAGTGTCATAGTTAGCTTTCTTTTTAACCATTGAAAAGTGAACTTGGTGCACCATTTAGCACTTACACCTTCCAACATTCATTGTTGCCCATGTCCACAATGTTGGATAATGTAGTCCAAGCTAGTAAAAACAATATGGAAAGCATTTCCAAACCAAGGTTTTAACAAACAATACATATAAAGTAAAACAACATAGTGTTGTTGACTACCATATGGTCCACAACAATTACAACATGTATAATGGTAGTAAGTGTTGGATATAAGCCCAAATGTTTTTTTGCTCATAACTATTATTTTATGGATTTGTAGTTCACAAGACCATATAACAATCTACACAAATATGTGAAATAAAAAGAAATCTATCAACTACAAACACAAGTATGAATACATACCATGTTGCCCCAATGATTTGTAGGGTTCACATTTGCCCCTTTGTTGATTAGGAACTCAATTACTTTTAGTTGGCCCATTCACAAGCAAATTTTTTTTAAAAAATTAACAAGAAAAAAACACATTAATTGTTGACAAACTTGGAATTGCTAATGGAAAAAAACCCTCTTCAATGTCACTAATTAGACACCAAAATTGATTTGAAAACCACTACTACAATAATTATGAAAGAAAATTCAAAAATTTATAAATTTGCATTGAAAATCATTTCAAAAAAATCATAAAGCTTTCACCTAATGATGGGTTCAACTTGAATGTAAGGTTAAATATTTCAAGTTTGCACAATAATGGATGTGTAATATCATTAGATAATTTTGAATACAAAATGAATTTGATAAAAAAAAAGTAGCAAGAAAATGTTAGTTGGTCTCTAGTTATCACCTTCAAATTCATTTGTAGTTTAAGCTAAAATAATATCCCTAATCTTCATGCATGTGAAGTCTCTACCCTTTGGGAAAAGCCAATAAAATCTAATTTTATTAAGCTTAAGGTTATAAATCATGAAGGAGACATGACCAAAAAATTAATAATATTTTGCTAAATTGCTAACAAGAGCAAAAATAAAATGTTATCAACTATGACATTGTCTTTGCACTAAATGTGCATTGCTTTCTTGGGGCTTGTAGGTTGATTTAGAAAAACAACCACTTGTGCATGTGACAAGAAAAAAATGTCCAAATATGATAGATCTAGGCTTCAATTATGTGGAACCACCTAAATTCTTAAATTATAACTACACACCCATTGCATATGAGGTTGAAAATGAATTTGTAAAGCTTGTTCAAAAAAAATTCTTATACATATGTCCCATGATCTTCATTTCTCAACTATCTCCAAGGTGCACAATGTGTTATATGTTGCCATGTGCATTCTTGAGAATGGACATAAAACATGAAAGCATTGCACTCTATATTTCTATTAGCATTTATGCCATTAAATTCTTAAATATCGCTATTTAAATGCACTGTCACATCCATGTTAAAATCCTCAATCTTCATCTTGGGCATTCAATGTAAATCTGGCCAACAACTTGATGTTTAACCAAATGTTGTACAATCATTGCAAAATAAACAACAAAGCTATGTATGGCTATAAGCATCCTTGGGTGGACCCATTAGAAACCACTTCCAGGAATGGAAAAAACTAAGAAAATTGTCAAAATAATATTCTTAGTCTTTTTTTGAAAAATGTTGTCATAGTCATAAATTTATTTTTTCTCATGTTTATCCATTGCATGCCAAAATAATGATCTTAAATGATCAATAAAATTAAAAGAGTGAGAATTATTATAATTTCTATTTCTTACTTGCAATGGCCCTTTTCAAAATCCTCCTAAACTTTAGAAATGCATAATGAAATTATACCTATTCAATAAATTATATATTCAAATAGAATGCCTTCTAAGCAACCAATGAAAATTATTTCAGAATAAAAGAGCCAAAACATGTTTCAAACTTGTGTTCTTAACCAAAAAGTTCAAGAAATGGAAACCTTATGACATTCTTGAAACTTTTTCTAACTACAATAATTAGGAACATCAAAATACAAAACAATTTTTTTATTTAATTAAAGATTCAAATTCTATACAACCTAGTTAATGTAATCACATTTTTTTATAATCAAACCCTTCATATAATTGTTTATTATGATTTAATTTTTTTTGATAGGTCCAATAAAACAAAAGCCTAGGGTGACATTACTAGTGGGTCCACCCAAGGATGTTCATGCATGTGTACACATTGAATTTCACAAGATTTGATCTTGCTAGCTCACTCACATGGCCTTTTACACTTGCCCAAAACTTGCATTGCACCCATCACCCATTACTTGGTTAGTACCCCTCTTTTTTTTCACTATTTTTTTTTGCATATTCTTGTTCTTGTAATAACCAATTCATGTTCAATGACATGAGCAACCTATTTTGATGTTTCTTTAAGAAAAATTTCAGAATTGTTGGGGATGTGTTCAGGCTTGTCATATTTATGGCATCAACTTGGATTTTTTTCCTTCCCAATTTATTATCTTAATGCCATCCTAGATGGAAGCCACCATTGATCCGTTGGTTGCACACCAATATAAATCAATGGATGCAATGTTGGTGAATGAAAACCTCCTTTTCTTCTTCCACACTTTTTAGTGGCACCATGACTTAACCTTGTAGTCACCTTTTTTTTTCACTCCTCTTGAGATGGTGTGGATGGTCCCAATTTACAACTACCAATTGGGTACACTTTAAGATCATACTATTTTGATGTCAGGTACTTGAGTGGAATTACAATATTTCCAATTAATGGTTGTGTGGTAATCTATTTTTGTAAGTACATGGTAGTCACAACTTTTGTTTGGTAAAAACTTGGCATGCGGGAAATTGTGTCATGGAAAATAAACTATATGGAAATTTGTAAAATTTTTTAGAAAGATCTTTGAGAAATATGTTTAGAAGTTTTAAAAAGTTTTTAGAACGATCCTTATAAAATATGCTTAATTTTTAAATTTAAAAAATAAAAATAAAAAATAAATTATATATATAATTTAAAAACATTCTTAAAATTTTCATAAATAATAATTGAGAAAAGTTAATAAAATATGCAGTTAAAATAAACTTCTTTAAGAAGAATAGTTGGTGGAAGCTTTTAGAAGATGCTATAAGTGAAAGAAAATTTCTAAGATGTTATTAAGTAAAGAATTATAAAAAAATTATTTAGTGAAATTTTCCACAAAATAGATGATCTTTTAAAACATCCCATTTGATAATATAAGCAAAGGTCCAAAGGGCACCCCTTCAATCTTGCCAATGCAAGTTGTGGCCTTTGTATTTCTAGTTCATTTCATGCTTAATTTGTATCATGCTTTGTTTAAATAATAAAGTTTTTTAGTTCTTGTTCATCGTTAAGTTTTTTGTTTGTCAAATTTCTTAGTCTTTTCCAAGTTATATCATTGTTTTGTCCTTGACAAATTGCCCTTAAAACATTGCATTTGCCATGGATGGGAGTTTGTGTTTGTCCTTAAACAAAAGGCATGCTTGATGAACCATAAGAAGATCAATTCCAAACCTTCATGTCTACACTAAAATGAACAAGAAATTAAAAAGTGTGAAAGGAATTATAAATTGTTGCAACATAAACAACATATAATGAAATTGCCACAATCACTATAAGTGCCTTGTGATGAACCAATTGCTTTAAAGAAACGAAGGTCATGAGTGGATGCCAACATTGGCCTACATGATGTTCTATTCTAATGCAATACCATTAATGATATGTAATTCTATCCACACCATAGAATTCCAAGAGAATTCTTTGTACTAAAATAGGATCATCATTTTACTTGAAGGTCAATCATGAGTGAAAAACAATGGGTTAGTACTTATCAACTTGCAAATGAAAGGGATATGCTTCAAAGCTTGATATACCTCATTTCTATGTCATTATGTCTATATAGTTTGTGAAAAAGACACTGAGAAATAGACATTATATTAGGCTAACACAACTATGAAAACCTTTGGTTGAAGTCTATTTGTAGGAACAACATTCACATATGTTGATGTAGGGTGAAATGCATGTTAATGCCTATAATTCGACATTTCAATGCCATAAGCAAGCATAAGTATGATGAACCATCTTTTGATAATCAAGATAGTTCACATTACTTTGATTTTTTTAATCAACTCTTGGGAAATTTCTTGCCATGCTTGTGTGTGATTGTGAATAACACAATAGACTTGGTGGCCACTAAGAGGTGGGTCACAAAGAGGAGGCATGCTATATATGGACAGTGAGTAACATAAGGATTGTTATCCATTATTAGATCCCAACATAAATCTTGGATTTGTGATCAAATCCTTTGAGGAATCTATGTTGTTCCTATCTTTCACATCACCTAGAACTTTAAATGATTTCCAACTTGCTTCACTTAAAGTGTTTTTCAATCTCACACATAATGTCCCTATCATGTGATAATGAGCTATGCATCTAGAGAACAAGAGCTTCCATTCTTTCCTCCAAGGAAAATCCATGTGTAGAGACTTTGTTAAGGTCATAGAAGCAACTTTATATGTAATTGAACCAATACTAAACATGGTTTCAACTCACATAGTAGAATCAAGTCGAATCAAACAAGAAGACTCTTAGTTCTTGATATTGCAATTTTTTTGGTTAAAACCAAATTAAAAAAGAAGTTGCCAAACACAAAGATGGAGAAGTTAATCATCACAACAATACCAAGGACTAATAGCAAACCTTGGAAAATATGCAACAAATTGCTAAGATCTTTGAACCTTCTTGTAAACTTGTTCATTTGCTAGATTGAAGAGTCTTACTTTTCTATGATCAACTCATAGTTGTGTAAGTCTTTGAAAGGTCCTTATTAGCAAAATGTAGCAAAATTCCGAACATGTAGTAAAATTATTACATAGAACTTGTGCAAATCTAACCCAATTCTTTAGAGGAAATTGTGAAATGAGGGCATTAGATGAAGATGATGGTAACACCTACCACTTTCAAATATTCATATGCACATTGTGTTTGAGATCTATGATACATCTTTAATACATTGTTATGGAGACATGTAGTACGTCGAATGAAACTTATTGATACCCCTTGGAAAACATGTGGGCCCACCATGAATCTCTTTTTCTTCCTTGGACTTTAAGCAACATATGGTATCCAATTTGTTTTTCATTTCACGTTCACCATATTGTGTTGATTTCACATCCTATAATGTAAATACTACATCTTAATTCAAGGGTTTTCCTTCATGTATTATGGTACGAAAATAACACAACCATCAATTTGCCCTCATGTCACTTTGTTGTTCATGGTATTGATTTGGTTCAATAATAGCTTGATGTGAACATAACCTTAAAAAATGAAGCTTGTCTTTAATAATCATAAAACAGTGGTGTACTTCCAAAAAATGGTTGATTTACTAATAGTTTGAAGAGTCCATTGTGTTTTGGGAAGAAGAAAATTGTGAAGTTCATTTGGTCCAATGATTTCAAAGGAATCACGGGAAACGAAAGACAATTTTTGCACAAGTTTCAATTATGTTTGTAAATTAGGTCAACAACAACTATGATAGTTTTGATATAACCTTGTTTTGGGTTTTTGATGAATCAATGCAACACAAGCTTAAATTGATTCAAGATTCCATCCACAAAAAACAACATAGGTTTGAATTGCCTTCTTCTTGGCTTTTTGTTTATACTCAAAACCAATATGTGATCTTGTTTGGGGATTAGAAAATCCTTGAAAATTAAAAATAGATTTGTGTGTGGGTGTGTACCATAGAAAAGTAAAAGAGATGGTGGCATGGGCGATGGTGAGTGGTTTTGCAATGTTGAAGTTGTTCTAATTACATCCTTTGTGTTTTCACGATGAAAACAACTATGATAGGAAGGCAAACTGATGCTTGGGTGGTACCACTAGGATCCACCTCACCAAAATTCCAAGAAAGGTGTACCCACTTAAATATATATATATATATATATATATAATTGTGATTTTCACTATTGACTTATCACATGGGCTTTGTGTTCCCCACCTATGTATACATTATGAAAAATTGTAAACATTTACATAGGTTACACAAATTATAGATTTATATTCCTAAAATGTTTTTGGCATGTGTTCCTAAATTTTTTAATTTTTTATCATTAAGTGTTAAATTGCAACATTATAATTTTATTTTTATTTTTGATTTATCAATTATAGTCACTAAAGTATAGCTAAATTTTTTGATTGAAAAAATAAAAAATAAAAAATAAAAAATTTGTAAGCATGAATGCAATGAGCTTTCAAAACCTCTTCATCTTGACCTTAAAATATTATTCAAAAAGTTATGGTTGGCTCGATCCACTATCTATTAAACAAATAGAAAGGACTAGTTGAGAACCTCCTATAAATTAAATGCAATAAAAAATTGAAAAAAAATTCTTTTAAGTTTTTGAACAAAGGAATTCTAAATGTTAGTTTTTAAAAAAAAATCTTTGACCACTGATTTGAAATATTCAAGTTAATTTTTTTGCAAATTCAATTGAAGTTTCAAGTTTTACATGACTAGAGAATTTTTTTTGATATAAAATTTAAAATGAAAAATATTCCTTATGTAACTTCTATGTTATTTTGAATAAATAAATAAATAAAGTTTGATGTTGGATGCATCTCAAAATTTTGGGATGTAACATTCTTACTGGTACCACCCAAGGACGGGTTTGCCTAAAAATCATAATGGCATCATATGTACTACTTTGATTTTTTCTTCTCTCTTTGTGTTTCCAGCTAGATTCTTTCATTTGGGCTTGAAGCATGAAGTAGAATAACCCAACACTTGTGATTTTTCAAGGCCCATTGTTTATTTGTTGCAAATCTATTTGTTAGATGTTGGTTGTAAATTTGCAATGGTTTGATCGTTGAGAAAGTTGGAACTTAAAAAGAGATTTCCTAGCTTGAGATTTGGTGGAAAGGAGATTGTTGAGATGATGTTGACTTAATCATTGCTATTAGTGAAGATGTGCATGTTTAGAAGGAAGATGCACTTGTGGTCATAGCAAGGGTGAAAAGACAAGGAATCTCAAGACAAGCTTGTTGGTGGTAGAAGATGGAATCCATTTTGGTATTAGGGTTTTTTTTTTTTTGTGTTGCAACATCCATGTTGCAAAATAGTAAGATCCTTTACTCAAAGGATTTTAGGGGAATATCTCCCTTGCTAAAAGACAATGACAGGTGAAAGGAAGTAGCCAATAATTAGGGGTTTAGAATTTTAAGAGTAGGGAGGGAAGCCTTCTTTTTTTTGTTGTAATCTGCATTGTCAAAGTGCAGATTACAACAAGGATTTTAGTGGAGTAATTTTGCAATTTCAGTTGTCTTTGCTAAAGACAATGGCAAACAAAAGGAAATAGCCAAGAACTATGCATTAGGGAGAAATACAAATATTCTAAGAGTAGGAAGGGAAGATTTTTGTTGTAAAATTTTCATTGCACATTGCAAGGTTGCATGCCTCATGAAATAGAATCATTTATCACAATACGAGAGTCAGGTGTCATTGATTTGGTTTTTCCTGCCTTTTTATCTTGTTGTTTCATGATGGTGGCAGCATAATTTCATCAGTTGGAAACTTATTGTGCATTTTCAACAACCATCTTGAATGATTATTTCTGTTCAATCCTACAAAAAGGATGAGATCTATGTTGAGAGACTCAATATCTGAGACACGGAGAATTATGTTACTAAGTTTATGGAAAGGCATAAGATGTAGGTAGGGGCCAACCAGCAGCCATGGCAAGCACATTGCAAATGGTGTCTAGGGGAGAATGCCATGGTGTCTCCGCATTGACTCAAAGACATCTGAGCTTGGAAGGAATCCAGTTTCCATGCTTTTCCCTTTGAGCATCAAGGACTCCCAAAGATCTGAAAGGTACCATAGATTTGCTACTTCTTCAATATTTGGCATTCTGTTTTTAGTCCCTAGCTTTTGAGGTTTCGCATATGTCAGTGTTTGCATGCTATTAGCAAGTCTCTTCTTATCTGTGGAGCAAGTATTGAAGAAGTTATGCAGTCTTGCAGCAATAGAGAAAGCTGTTATCAAGTCTGACTTGGGCCTCACATCAAGCAATGATGGGAATGTGATCAGACTCAATGTCCGATAACTCAGTGCAGATAGGAGGAATGTTTATTTTTCTTCACATCACAATGAAGTGCTAATCTTTCTGTGCAGATAATCATTTTAGACTCACAAAGAATGGACATGTTGTCCATGGAACATTTGAGGAGGAAATACATTAAAGTATTTTGTGATGAGTTTCACACACTCAGGTGTGGACGCTAGATAACCAACTGCACACTATTGTAACCCAGATGGAATAACCCTTTGATGGATCATGGAAGCAGGCAGTTTATAATCTGCTGCACGGTATGCAATGCTGGTTGAATGTGGGCCATATGCATTGTTGGGAACTGCCATTAAGGCTGCATGATTTCTATTTTGCAGGAACTTTTGAAACTGGTCTCAAAACTTACAGAAGATGGCAAGGTTTGCTGCCTTCCAGGACAAGTAGGTTTCTTTGTTGGGACCATTTGATGCACTGCCATGGTAAATGATCCAATAGCTTCTGTGCAAGGAACATACACTTACTGGGGCTGCTGATGCTTCAATTGATTGGAGAATCAAAATACTATGAACAGATTTTGCAACCTGAAACTGGTAAGTCTTGTCCTCTTTAGGTTGTAGATCACAATGCAGGAAACAGTAAAGAATATTGAATATCTGTTACATTTGTAAGGGACTGTGCCACTGTTTAGCATGGATGGACAACCACTCTCCTCCTCTGAAAGATCCCTTATGTTACTCTCTGTTGAATTTCCTGAGTTGTGGAGATTTGGGAGTAATGGGATGGCAGGTGGCATTGTGAAATGTGAGGAGATGTAATCAAAGTATATGACAAACTTGAAAAGGTTGTTTTGCTTCTCTGTCATTTTTCTACCAGTATGCACTGTATCAGTGCACATACTTTTGTGCTGGCTTCTATTTGTTGGGTAGCTAGCTTCTTTGATAATTCATTTGTGGCAAGCTTAGACATGCTGCTTGCACCACAGGACCATGTTGTTGGATATACATGCCCAGTACTCTCCCATGAACATGACAGAATTCTTTTGCTCTGTCGGCAATAGGAAAAGAAGCTCTCTGCTGACAATGTGAAGGACTTGTCTGAGGATATCCAGGTACAATTATCAAGCTTTTTCATATTCATATTCAATGAGGATTGAGTATATTATATGTAATTTGGTTTGAGGATGGTCATGCTAGTGACACAGAGTTGCACTAGATACATTCGAATCATCACCTATACATTCTATTATGCGTATTGAGTGTTCTGAGGTGGTTAAGAAAATAGGTTTGTTTCATGCCCAAAATTAGACTACACCTTGAATTCTTTGTCTATCCACCAATGTTTCTGAAACTTACTGATGAGTACAGTGAGAAGATGGAGACCCTTTTCAAGCACAAGGAGAAGTTGACCTACTGCTACAACTTTCCCTAATAATGTTTCAAGAGGTTTGCTAACTGTCATCAGTTGACATGGCTGATCCTTTAAGACTTGTGAATGGGACTGGTGCAAAACCAGTCTGTGGTTCTGTACATCTTTTTGTATTGCACACTGCCTTGCTTGTGTCTTGAATTGTGTGGGAGAAAGAGAGACTGATTGTGAACATGATTCTGTTTTGCAGGAATTGACTCTTGCCTGAGAAAAACTGCCACCAGTATCTGGATGATGGCAAAAATCCAGAGACACTACATAAAGTTCAATTCTGATAGTTGGGAGGTGACAAGCAACAAGTTGATAAAGCTCACTGTGAAATGCAGAATAGCTTCCTGAATTCATATTCCCCTGATCATGTAGAAATTCAATGCACTTTGTTGTTGACAAAGCATCATCATGCACAATGATGATTCACTGTATTGGATGTTGAAAATCCAATACAGTATGTGGGAGGTAACAAGCAACTAGTTGATAAAGCTCAGTGTGAAATTCAGAAGAGCTTCCTGAATTCATATTCCCTTGATTATGTGGAAATTCAATGCACTTTGTTGTTGACAAAGCATCATCATGCACAATGATGCTACACTGCAAATGATGATGCACTGTTTGTATTGTTTGATTCCTGGAGTGTTGATGGAAGTGGCATGGTGGTGTGCATTGCTCAACAACTAGACTCTGAGCTATGCTAGTGTAGACAGCTGAAACCTAAGCCTGATATCTGAGTGAGAAAAAACCACAGAGAAGTTAACTATCCAAGCTCAGTTAGCAAATGCCCATTAGCAGTGGAACAGAGTAGTACTTAGGTTGATACTTGGAACAGAGCTGGGTCTTTGGAAGAAATCAATTTCAGTGTTCACAAAGGTTTTCATGGGGACAATTGTTTGTCAACAACAGGTCTGTCAGTGATTCTGCATCAGTCTATGGCCATCTCATAACATTGGAATCTCACACTTATTGTGGATTTGATCCTTTACTTCTTCTTTATCTGAATTGACAATTACATCCAAAGTGGCAGACTTGATACCATGTCTACAGCATTGATGCAGGACTTCACTGTTTGTGTTCAAACATTGAAACTGCTTCCACTGTTATCTTATGAATCTTCACCACAAATGTGGTACTTAGCACATTTTGGCAATTCCACAAATATTTGCAGATGCAAGCTGACAAAAAACTAAGTAGCTATTTACAGAAAGCTGCTATGGCGGCCAGAGTTCCTTGACAACTTGTGACAATCTGGTTGTTTGTAAGACAGTTTTAAGCACCAGGGATTTCTGGCTCCTCCTCATCAACTATATTTCCAACAGGTTGTTCAATCTTCATACCCACATCTTTACTGTAGTCTCCATCCACCGTACCAGCAGCAAGAAATGGTCACTTTGCTGTTTAATGGTCTAAACTCACCTTTTGAAAGAAGCTGGAAAAGCAAGGAGGCTTCGATGACAAACCAGACTGCCTCCTTGCTGAATCAACTTGCATGCATGTCATCAGATAGTCATGATTTCTACCAAATGTGAAGGATCAACATCACGATCCATCTGTCTTTCTTCTTCTTTCTTCATGTGTAGTATCGATCGCCGAGTCTCTGGAATTTCTTATGAGTAAAACAATAGACCGCTCCAAAACTACATACCCGATCTCGCTACCTGATCTATTTCTCGGGTTTGTTTTGTTCCCGATGCGCAGAGGTGAGAGACTTCCAGCGGCGGCAAAGGGCAGCACCACCAGTGAGCGAATTTCTACTGACATTTTCTTCTTACTCACCACCCTTCTTGCCTGCCCTTTGAGCTTCGCTCGTTCTTGCCTACTCTTGCTTACCAACATAGTGGCCGGCATCGAGTAGAGGAGATCGCTTCGAACTTAGCAGCAACAAACGCAGATACCAAAACATCGCGCGCGAGAATCTTCCTCCACGAAACCCTAATTTCCCAAAACCCTAATTTCACTCCTTCAAAACTTGCGCAGCCGACCTAAGATTTTTCTTGCGTATATGAACGGCTCCCCGCCGTTGCAGATCAATATGTTGAACTACACACTGTCGCAGTATTTGTCTTTAAATCGTTTTGTATGGTGGCTATTCTGGAAGTCTGTGTTCATGGTTTTACACTTCTTGTTGTTTGGGGTTGTTAAGGACCGATGATGTTTTGTATGCTACTTTCCTAGAAGCAGACTTAAATATGAACCAGTTCTCGTAACTTGCCTTCAGATGTGGATTTCTTATCTTGGGTTTCTGATGTATGGGTCCTGTGTTCTATTGTACGTCTGAACATTTGACCTTCGTCTGTGGGTCTTCTTGCTGCGGCTCTGATTGTTTCTAGAAGCCTTCTGAGGGTTTTTTCTGTTTCTGCTTGAGGGTACTTCTTTTGAAGGATGCAGAGCAAGTGTAGATAGATCGGGTTGGCCGATGATTATACCAGTATTTGCTACTCTTGATGGTGCATGTTTTTGGCACCAGCTGATTAGACACAATACCACTAAGATCGATGAGGCCTTATTGTGTTGGTCTTCTTACGGTTTCTGTGTTGATCTGCCTCTTCTTGTCGTACCCCAAAAACTGGGGTATGAAATAGCTGCCTATGAGGAAAAGAATCGTATCGATGTGTGTGCTTCGAGTCCAGTGGGACTGTGAAGAAAGAACTGATCTTCTCTCTGAGGCATTGCTATTCTCGTCTCCTGTAACTCTCTTCCACACCCTTTTGGTGTTCTTCTATGGGTTCCTTGGCTGGAGCAGTAAAGATTACGAGTGCTGCACAATGCTCCCCGGGCAGCTCTGATCTCTAAGGAAGAGTGCGCCCTAAGCATGTGCTAGAGAAACCTCCTGCTCCGTGTTACTTGCTTTGTGCTTTCTTTTCCACATCGCAAGTGTCTTTAAGTGCAGGTATATTTCAGTCCGCAATGAAGAAATCTGCAAGGATTTGTGTAGTAACAGTATATTTGATGATCATTTGTTTTGTGCATTTCTTGATCTGTAAGCTGTCATCGCATGCACATTTTGTAGTCATTTTTAAGTCCTCGGAAATCTTTGATGTTGTTTCCTTCAGTCTCATGCATATGGAGTCTTCTGTATTTCTGCAGCTATTCAACACTTGAATCCCTGGCCAAGTTTGCCAAGTTAGTCATGTGAAGATATGAATCGGTGTGCGGATCCATTGCAATCTTGTAGTTGAGAGAAGTGTTCAGACCGCAGGCCTAGAATTCAAATACCACATGAACTTCTTCTGTAAGAAAATTGGAGAGCCAGTTTCATTATTGCAAACCCCATGAAGATTGAAATTATAATCAGGAAATGATATAAACAAAAAAGAGTTCCAAATTACTTGCACCTTGTTTGACTGCAAAGTTCTTAAGGAGATCTCTTTATGATCTCCCATTGATCATATTGAAGCCCTGGTGCATCTTCTTCAATAGATTGCAAATTCAGAGGGCGGAGAATAGGTGCGCAAGTCTCAGAATCCCAAGCAACAATTTTGCTAATGCTTCGTTCCCACAACCCTCTTCGTCTGCTGTTTCATTTTGTGATATCTTCACCGTTTCTGTGTTCCCTTTCTCCTCCCTAGCAAGCGGGAAAAATATATCAAGTGTTAACAAAAGCAAGAAAACAGTTCATTCCTTGGTGTGAATGAGAAGCCTACCCGAAAAAGAAGTATTTATTCACCTCTCAAATCTTCTGAGCATGCCTGCGAATCACATCGCAAGTTCGATTTATGTAGGCAAAGAGATGGAAGTTTAAGACTGATATCCACAAAAGCCCTACCCTTGTATCTACTGTGCGGACAGGTGCGTGGCCAGAGAGATATGAACAGAAACGTTTCTCAACATTAAACTTCAATGAGGAGGAAACCCAGAAACAGGCAAAGGGCGCACTTACATCTTGTTGTGTATGAATGTGCAAAAGTTCTTTAACATGGAAACATTTCTGTGGTCTGAGGACATACTTAGAACTTCTAAAACTTGACACACATCCTGTTGTGCAAAAGTTCCTTACTATGGACACTTTTTCGAGGGTCTGAGAACACACTTAGATCCTGTAGTGTGTATTTCTATGCAAAAGTTGCTGTGACCTGCAACAATCAAAGGTTGAAGTGGGGATAAGAATTACCTAGAAATGCAGTTTACTGTCATTTCTGAAGTATCAGAAGAGCCTTTATTAAAACTCACTACTCCTTTCATGCATTAGCATGAAATTTATCATTTCTTGTTGTCATTTGCGTATCTGTATATTTTTGATTTGAACATTAGCTTTGCTTCTATGTTTATTTTCATTTATAAATGTTTTTCAAAATGATGAGGAATTCTCATTGAGGATGTATATCAACTTCAGTCTGTGTTGGTAGGGTAATCATCTGCTATAGTCACAACAGCACACAGTGGTTTACCTTAGTCAAGCTGTCAAAATTAGACCCTTGGACAACACAATGAGGATCTACTTCCAAGCCTCCACAACATACACACACGTTCAATTCAACATCTGGGGAAGCCTCTGGAGCTAGGCCACACCAATTACAAGGTAGTATATCCTTCTGCAATGGAACCAATGGTAGCCTATTCAATATCATGGACACACAATTGTGATCTTTGTACATTTTATTTTTTATAATCATTTATGAAGATAGTAAATGGTCAAATTAAAGATGTTTTCTTCATTTATAAAATATAACTTAGCTATTAATCAGTTATCAAAACCTACCGTATTTATCAAAAGATAAAGATATTAATCTCATTTATCAATAGGAATAGAATAATATGCTAGAAATAGAAGGGGTACTCAACAAATAGAAAGAGTGGCCTTGTAAATGCAGCCATTTGAAGTTCTATTTGATTTTCTCAAGGCTATCTCCTAACAAGATTGAAAAGAGGACAAATGGAAAGAAAAGGCAATTGAGCTTCCAAGTGTCCAACAAGAAGAAAGGGACGAAAAACACAGAAGAGAAAGGGGCTAGGTCACAAGGTGAGGTCATTGCACTTTTTCATTTATTAGTTTACGTTGTTTTATACAGTTTCACACGGTGTGTAAAGCAATATGTGTATGTATTTTATGATTTTATAATTACACCATTTTTCATTTACATGTGAATATATTTTTAAATACAGGTAGTGACTATTGACCTTGGTTTCATTACTGATTGCAGAGATAGATATGCAACAGGAGATGGAGCTCCTGGACTAGGCAAGAGATCTCTAGACTAGAGTTTCTGAAAGCCTTTTGAAACAGATCTGAAGAATGGGTATAACTAGCGTATTATGAGCAACGGGCATTCAAATGTGTTGTTGATTCCCATCAAGTCTGGATTCGTACTGGTTTTTTACATCTACAGCTTGTTTAATTTGTTTCTGCTGAGATCGTTGGTCAGTCTGTCTGTTTCGAGGAGGAGTTCGACATTTAATCTGAGTGGAAAGCTGGGGCTGGGGCTGGGGATCAGAACTATGCTACAATACTAATCTAATTTCAATATGAAGGTATGAAGAATGAAGACGATCACATTGGCGACTGATCTAGAACTTTAAAAATCCTTTTCTACTTGAGAGAGAGATTTGTAGAAATCAAGAGTTCTACTCCATTGCCTATGAGTGTCATGCCTTGACATGAACGTCTGTGTTGTCAAGTGCCACATTCTGCCGTCTGATTGTGTCAAAGATTTCCTTCACCTTGACTATGATGCAGATCCTTCGTGTGCAACTATATCGAGTTTGCAGATGAAGAATCTGCATCATAGACTAGCTGGAGGAAATGTGTCGATCGAGAGCATCCCTCTAACATGTGATCCGTTGCGACTTGATATCTGAGGACTAAACATTTATGCTTGGCTGCTTTTCGCGCTTCTGTATCTTGGCTATTCTGCAGATCTGTCTTTTACAAGAATCTCGAACCCATCTAGGGACTGCAGTATGTAGGTGAAGAGAAGGATCTGCACCATCGACGAGCTGAACAAAAACTCAGCTTCGCCGTTAACTGCACACGAGATATCTGTAACTTGAGATGTCGATCTAACTAGGACTCTAACATTTAAGGTCGCTTGAATGTTGGAAATTTCCTTCCATCTTGGCTATGATGCAGATCCTTCGTGTGCAAGATCTGCATCGAGTCTGCAGATGAAGAATCTGCATCATAGACCAGTTGGAGGAAATGAGCTATCGAGCGGTCTCCCTAGCTTACTATATGTCGTGGACATCTAATTGACATGCTTTGAGGATTCTAAACGAGCTTTGCTTGTTGCAGATTTCCAAGTCATCTTGGCTATGGTGCAGATCATTCCTTCGCCTGCAACTATGAATATGAAGAATGTCACACTAGACAAACTGTAGAAGCGTTGACGAAAGCACTAAAACAAATGTGAAACACATTCCTCCTACGTGATTAGCAGGAACGATTGCTTCACACCTACACAAACTACTGATCGCACCGCGGCCTTACACAATAGACGCACTAGAAGAAACTCGAGGCAAGTATGATCGATTGTTTCACACAACTGGCTACTTATAGCAGGAAACTGCGACACTGTAGAGATTGAAGGATGCAAATGAAAAGGTTTGGAACTATGATTTTACGCTCATCCTTCCGTCAGGAAGATTCAGCGTATGTTTCCCTGAAACAGACAACAACAGGAAAAGAGGGGGAAAAAAAATCTACTGCACCCTGACCAGATTAGGAGAATGGAAATCGGATACATTTTTCCTAGAATATTTCTTGTAATGAGATCCACAGAGATGGAAAAGTACTATCGATTCTGTTCTTATTGGTTACAAGCTGCTAAAAAGCAAGCTCTTAAAGATCATGCCCATTATACTATACAAGAGCTACGGAAGCTCGAGTTTCAAGCCCATGCTAGCTGGCTGGAGCCTCTGCCTGAAACATGATGTACAACTTATGTCGCAAGTTCTGATGTATAGGTATCAATGCACCCACATCGATCCAGTCCAACCACGAGTTCTAGCATTTGCGGTCCAGAAATATTTGTGTTTTGCTGATTAAATCCCAAAATGGAAAATCGTACTTCCCTCTCCTCCCCCAATATCTTCACCAACTGCGCACTAGGGCGCGGCCGTTGTCGTGGCTCCTGGAGTAGTCGAAAAAGCAACGTCAGTACACCAGCTGTGTTACCACGACAGTCTTGCCCTTTCCCCCTCCGGTCGGCAAAATTTCCCGCAAGTGTAGGCCAAGTATGTGCACCTAATTACGACGACGGACTAAGCAAAGTCTTCTTCTTCTTGCCGTTGCCCGGCATTTTCCAAAACCCTGGCAGCTAGCCCCATGTTCAACCACCCAGCTCCAAACCTGCTGAAAAATCTCTCTGAAAAATCCTCCGGTAAACTTGCTTTGTCTTTTCCAGGCTGCAAAAGGTCCCGGAGAAAATGCCCTATTTCAATGTCGAAATATGAAGAAAACCCAAAAGTAAGTCTAAATTCACACCCAAAGAAAGAAAAATGAATCAAATATCATCATAATCATCATCATCATCTTCAGATCATCAAATGCAGCGTCAAGCTTGCCCAAAAAAATTTATTTCGGACTTTCGCCAGGTAACAAGATTTTGTTTGCGCTAGCTAACTAGCAGCTCTTTTTTCTGCAACCGCCTGGATTTTAGATCTTACCCATGTGGCGATGCATGTGGCGTGGATGGGCTGTAGCGGCGACTGATTCTGAGATCTGTCAGTGCTGGCCTGTTACTAAATTGGACGAGCCGCTTAAATCGGACACAGCTAATTGTTTCTTCAAGCTGCACATCATCATCATCAGCACGCACCCTCATCAGCATCATCATCATCATTTACGCTGCTTGATTGATGATGCCGCTTATGATTTAGATAAGATGTGCGAGAGCGCCCGAGCTAGTGGTGCTCGCTTTCGCAAGAAAATCACTGGAGCCCACCAATAGCTGCTTCGTGCTTCGATCGAATTGCTCACTGGGTGGTGGTGGTAAAAGCTCTTGACCTTTCTTTCTCCCATAAGCAGAGGGGGGATCTGTGAGGTCCTCAAATTCATTTTAAACCTGAATTTGTTTTAATCATTTGGTACATGTAATATAGCATAGGTCTCTAACTCTATCGCTTAGCCCTATAAATTTTTGGGGTTTCGTTAGGGATATCCCTTTGTTGGTCTTAACTCATAAGTGTGGGCTTTAGTGACCCAGCACACACGAACGCACCATCCAAAAAACCCCGTTCTGGATTTTTTGGATGGGAACCTGAGGGTGGGTGAGTTTGGGGTGAGTTAAGGGTTTTTCTCCCTCACCCCTCTTCCTACCTGCCAGAGGCTTTTTTTTCAAAAAAAATCTTTCTGCCATTTCCTCCGACCTACCTACCTATCCTCTTGTGTCTACCTACCTCCCTCCTACCTACCCCCATTCTCGCCCTCTTGGCACCTCCGTTGTGTTGTCATCATCATCATCGTGTGCTTTCATTTCTCACTTTTGTCTTGTGCTCTCATTTCCATGTTGTTTTTCATATGGTGCTTTCGGCTTTCACTCTTGGTTTTTTTTGCTCTTGGTGTTCTTCGTTTTTGTTCGTGCTGTTCCTTTTTCTCGTTCTTGGTGTTTTTGTTCTTGGTGTTTTTTGTTTTCACTCCCGATTCTCACTTTTGATGTTTTTGCTCCTCGCTTTCACTCCTAGTGTTTCTGCTCCTAGTGCTTCTTGTTCTCACTCCTTATGTTTTTCAGTCTTGCTCTTGGTGCTTTTGCACTTGGTGCTTTTTGTTCTTGTTCTTGGTGCTCCTTGCTCTTGCTTTTAGTGCTTTTGGTTGTTTTTCTTGGTTGCTCCTAGTGTTCTTGAATTCTCATTCTTGGTGTTCTTATTCTTGGTGTTCTTTGTTCTCATTCCTAATGTTTTCGCTTTCACTCTTGGTGCCCTTAGTTCTTGCTCCTAGTGCTTTTGGTTTTCACTCTTGGCTTTTGCTCTTGGTGCTCTTACTCCTATTGCTCTTCATTCTTATTCTTAATGCTCTTGCTCTTGGTGTTCCTGGCTCTCGTTCTTGGTGCTATTGCTTTTGGTGCTCCTTGCTTTCATTTTTGGTGCTCTTGGTTGTGGCCCTTCATTTTTTGTTCATGGTTTTTGTTCCTGGTGTTCCTAGTTGTGCCATCGCCCCCCTCTTATTTTGTTCTACCATTGCCCCCCCTTCTCTCCTTGTTCTGCCATTGCCCCCCCTTTTTCTTAGTTTTGTTGTCATCATCCTCTTGGTAACACCTCCTTTTCTTTTGCTCTTGCTACCATTGCCTTCCTTCTCTGTTTTTGTTACCATCACCTTAAACCTTTTGGCAACACCTCCCTCCCTCTTTCCTGATGCTACTATCACCCTAAACCTTAAAACCATCCTAGTAGCACCATTTTCTATTATTGTTTTATACCCCTTTTTATTTTTGGTTTCCATTTTTCTCCTTATGTTGCTTTTTGCTTTTGTGTGATGATAAATTTTTTGGGTTATTATTTGGTGCATTGGATTGTTTAGTTGAAGATGGTGTTTTTCACAAGGTTGAGAAGGATGCAAAGTCCATGCATTGAATTTTAATTGTTGATGATAATAACAAGGTTGATGATTCAATAACTACATTGATTGTGGTGGTTGAAGGTTAAGATATTCCAAGTGAAGCAATGCTTCTTAATGCATTAATTGACCTTTCAAAATTAATGGATGAAGGTGAAGATCTTCAAAGTGTAGAAGTTGATAGATCCATTGTGAATGTAACAATCAAACCACCAAGTACGGTGGTTGAAGGTCAAGTTGTTAAAGGTGACCATTTTTTTTTGTACTAAATCGCATTACAAATTTTCATTTCATTTACTTTTGATTTTTTGTCCTTTTTCAAGGTGACTAATATGGTTCACACTAACGTTTAAAAACCTCCCCCACCCCACTTTCCTTGATGATTTAATGTAATATACGATCAATCATCCATGCTTTCAATAGAATATTCCCTTGATGCAATACCTTTGTCCAGGTAGTTACAATTATCTTCATTTGGGCATTACAAGTGGCATGTGTGAACAAATCCAATGGAAATGTAATACTTGCATTTTTTTCATTTGAACATCACAATGACCAAACGAGGGAACGGTCATACTAATGACTAAACAACTAGGTATGGTTAGGTGGTGTTTGGTAAGTACCTACCTTTAGGGCTTGTAGGTATGAAAGTGAAAGGATGGCATAATCATTTACATGATGAAATGCAATACTTTCATCAAATCTCATCATTTAATGATGCCACATGGATTATATGTCGCAACCTTAGCCTTGGGCTCGCGACCAAGGCAAGGGCTTGCAAGGTTGTGGGCCAAGAGAGAAGCCCAGGAGTGAAGGAAAGTGCGAAGGAATGAACCTTCATACTCCCAAATGAGCTTCCACTTTGGGAGTTGGAGTCCTGGTGGACTTTTGAATGTTCAGAGAGCAATTGCAAGGGTCAAAACCCAATGGCTTGAAAAGTTCTTTATACCATTGAAAAGCTATTGAAACGTAGATGTCTAAAATGGGCTCGCATGACCCATTTGGACATCTAAAACACAACTTATGGCCAAAAGAAAGGTCAGGAGTCAAATTGGTAGTTTGATTCCCGACCATTAAAAGTCAGGAATCGACCTGATTTCCTTGCGTGTAGGTGGCGTGCGACATACCTTGGAAAGCTCTCAACGAAGGCTATAACTTTGTTTTAGACCTCATTTCAATCGGAGGCCTGCACACAAAGTTATGGGGCCCCAAAATCATGGGAGTCCTAATTTTGGCAATTTTGGGACTCCCACTCGGGAGTTCTAGGACAAAAAAAATCATTTGGATGTGAGTTTCATGAAGAGGCACAGAGTATATTATAAGGGGGAAAATGGTGGCTTCCCCCAAGTCCGGGCCGTGGTGAGTTTTGTGAGTCCAAGTTGCCCATGGCTTGTCCTAGCACCAAAAGTGCTCCAACTATGCACTAACCACCTTGTATTGGTTTTGTGCAGGTTCGTGTGAGTAGTCAATGCTTGTCACTCTTCCTAATCCCATCCCAAAGCTCCAGCACGCCCTTTTACCCCCTCAAAGTGTTGCCAGCAGGGAACGTGCCTCAACTCCTTGCTCTTCCTTTGTTTTCAGTTTGGACTCACATTTGAGTCCATTAATGAGCTTGGGGGTGCGTCATTGTAATACCCACATCTAGTTTTGTCGACATTTTTCTGCATTTGTGTAGTGTCTAGGATGTTGGTAGGTGTGTAGGGGTAGATGGGTAGGTTAGTAGGTATATGAGTGCCACTTGGTAAGTAGATGGGTGGGCAAATAGGTAGGTGGGGATGAGATTAGGTCATTTGAAATATGTAGGTGAGAACATAGTTGAGAAAAAAAATAGGTTAGGGGGGTTGGTGGGTGGGAGAGTGGGGTTTTGATGTGGTCATGTGAGTCCAAAAAACATTGCAACATTTTTTTTTGGGAAGTCCAAGGGCTAAAAAGGTAAAAAAATAAAATCAAATTGTGTTAACTAACTTGACCAAGGTGGTTATCACAGGGATAGGAGAGGATAAAAAATTAACACATCCATTGGACTGTCCATCCGTTTGTGGGTGTTGGTTCAGGTTGGCCATATGTGTGTGTTCTTCCTAAGGTTCTTCCTAAGGTTATAGGGTGGGTACATTCCCTAAAGGAGGGGCCCATGAATAGTTTGGTCTTAGATATTGGAAATGACCCCACCTTTGGATTTGGTATGTTTTTAGTCTATTGAAATTATTATTTAAATCATGGATAAAAGTTTATAATTAGCCGTTAATCCATATATTATAATTTTTTAATGTACAAATCTACTAATTATTTATAATGACCTTCTAAGGTGATTACATTAAAAATACAAATATAATAACCAAAACCTTTATTTTGGGGGGGAATTTTTGCATTATGGTGACCAAAAAAAAGTCAACTAGGAATAGGAGATTTGGACCAACTAGCTATGGTTTACAAGATCTCAATGTGAGAAACAAACAAAAGAAACTACCTTCCTGAATAGATAGATGGTTGAATTTGTCATTGCATGTTTTAAGCACAACTTCAAATTCAACCATAAATTATTTAAACTACCTAAATTACAAGAGTGACTTATGCAATTTGAATCTTGAATTGCCCACTTCAACATGGGAGTCTTTCACCTCAAATAATGGCTAAAAACAACACTCAACTTTGAAACATCCAACCTCAATACCAAGCTATTACTCATGCCCACTACAATATGGGAGTGTTGCACCTCACATAATGGTCAAAAGCAACACCCAACTTTGAAGCATCCAACCTCAACACCCAAAAAATGGTCTTGCCCATTATAACGTGAAAACCTTGCACCTCACATAATGTTTAGAAGCAACACTCAATTTTGAAACATCCAACCCAAACCCCCTTATCACTTGAACAATAATTTACAAATATTAATTGTGACACCACATTGACATATGTAAACCTAATTTCAAATTTGCAAGAAAAACACATTCAATCTTAAATTTGAAAAAAAATTCCATTTAAAAACAAAAAACTTCCCCTCATGTAAGGGTTAAGTAGAATTTGAGAAACAAAAGACTACGCTACACCAAATCAAAAATATTCAAACCTAACTACTACCAATATACTTGATATAACAACTTCAACTTCTTTCATATTGTAATTGCATTACAATATGAATTAAACAAGGTGAAGGAGTTTTGCATAAGCATGTGAACACAAAAATCCAAATTTATGGTCAATCAATTTCATAGCTTGCTTTTCATCAATTTGAAATTGTTAAATGTTTGTCATCTTCAACAAACTTGAAACCTAAACTGTGACAATCTCCACCAAATTCATGTACATTTGAATAACTTATGTGACAAAATGGAGATAACACTAGTCTTTGACCACATTTTGGTAACAAGGTTTAGGTTATAATGTTCATGTCATAAATGCTCAACATTATGATCGATAAAAAATCAAAAAACAGAAGATTACCCATCAAATTTTCAAACGATCAAAAGTTCAACAATGCTAACACCACAATTCCTTTGGTCTTCCTTGGATAAAAAATTTGCCTTGATAACAACCAATTTTAGGAAGTGGGGATGACCTTTTTCTAGCCTTAGTTGCCAAAAAATATTGAATGTAAACCAGGACCCATGGCTTTCATGGTCCCATGTTTTGGAAATTGGCAATGTATTTCAATAATCAAAGTTTGGGCAACCTTTGTAACACACCCCAACGCTATTACAAAAGGTTGGTCCATTTCACTAACCAAATTAACTAAGGGTCTTCAAAATGAATCAAGATGTGCCATTTCATCTTGGGTGAAACTTGAATAATTTTATTGCAATCATGTCTAGCTTTAATCAAAGTAATTCACTAGTATTAATTTATAATTTATTGAAATTATTATTTTAATCATGGATAAAAGTTTATAATTAACCATTGATCCATATATTATAATTTTGTCATGTACAAAGCTATTAATTATTTATTATAACCTTCTAAGGTGATTACATTAGAACTACAAACTATAATAACCAAAACCTTTATTTTGGGGGGAATTTTTGCATTATGGTGACCAAAAAAAGTCACATGTGAATATTACAAAAGGGTTTTTTTGGGAATGTTTTTGCAAATTCGCCCTGTTTTGAGGGAAAATTGTGATACATGACCAGATTTAGACATTGCATTCACGGAAGTAGTCAATATAAAATAGAATTTTGAAAAGACCTACTTTCTTGTTTAACATGTGGCCAAATTTCGCTCACTCCTCTTATTAATAATTGTTAGTCCACCTATTTGAAAAAATTAAAAAAACAAGAAACTTGATCATACCTATAATCATAAATATTTAAACTATATACATATTTTTAGTTTACAATAAAATATTTAATTAAAAATTTTATAAACTAAAAAATATGATAACCTATTAATTACAATATGAAAATTTACATGATTGCGTAAATTACCATACTAAATAAAAAAATTCTTACATACAATTTTTAAAAACCAATTTTTATTTATTGTGCAAGCCTTTTCATTCAAATAAAATGAAAAGAATTTTTAAGAAGCAAAAGAAGATGAGATCATGATTATGTAAAATCAAATAAATTTTAATATATAAATTTGGATTATATTCTAAAAAGAAAAAAAATTGTATGTATTAAATGTACATCATTGACCCGTCATATATATATCATTTTAATAACATGTCTAAAAATGAATAATTGAAAAATATAAAAAAATATGACCAATAATATTTTAGTCATCTTGTTTGTTCAAATGTTAGTGATTCACCAACCAAATGTTTGTACCAACTAGTTGCTAATCATTAATCAAGGGGTTAAATTTGGTCAAATGAAATGGGTGTGATTTCACTACAAAGTTTAATGAAACATGTGGTGAACTAAACCCACTTTATTTGTAGTAATTAAATTTGGCAAGATGTTTCACACGTTAAAAAAGTCTTTGAATTCCCACCTTTGTAACACAATATAAATCAAAGGCATATTTCTTAGCTCCCAAGAGAGAAATTAAGGTGTGAGCTTCAAGATGGGATTAGGACAAACTCATAAGCAAAAATTCAAAGTCAAATTAACCTACACAAACCAACAAAAAAGGTAGTTAGTGGAAATTGGAGCCAAAATGGTGCATGGATGAACCTTGGGTGAACCAAATTCACAAAACACACCATGGCCCAAACTTGGAGAAGAGTCAATATGTTTTCTCTCCTTATAGTACATATTGTGAGCAACAATAAGGGTTGTTTCAAATTGCCAAAAACTTCTAAGATTCAAGATTTTGAAAAGGGAGTCTTAATTTTTTTATATTTTGCCAAGTCATGAAGTTTGTTGAATTGTGAACTCATAACTCCTAGGTACAAGTTCTAATTGAAGAGCTCTCTAATGCAATTTTGTGACCTTTGAAATGACCTTTTCATTATCACATCACATGTTCAATTTGAAAGTCATTTAACCCTTGTTTCTTGGGTTCTAATGGTCAGGAATTGACCTTCCAATATGACCATTGACATTAATTTGTAACCCACAACTCCAAATGGAAAATACAAACCTTTTCAAAATATGTGTTTCAAGACCTTTTTAGCATTTTATTAGGGCCTGATACTACTTGGATTGTTTTCCCAAATATTCAAGATCCATGGGACTTTAATTCCCAAAGTGGGAAAACTACTTGGGAGCATTGAAACTCATTTTCATGCGCTTATGAAAGTGTGTTTAGTCTCATCCCACTCTCTTAGTCCATTTTGTTTCTTTATGTTTTAGTTTTTGTGTTGAACCCAAAACTAGGGTTGTAACATTTTCCCCCACTAGAAGAAGTAAATGTCCTCTTGGACACTTAAATTTTTAAAAAACTAGGATCCCTTTTGAATTTCACAAGTCCAATTGGAATTATGTCATTTTATCACATGGCCATCTCATGTTGACTTTTGTAATTTGAACTATGCATCAAGCTAAATTTGGCATCCTCAAGTTTCCAAAAAATTTCAACAAGGCCAAAAAGGGCCTTTCAAAAACCCTTTCCCATGGTTTTATTAAAATACCTAAACTATTTTAATGAATGAAGCCCTCACTTATAAGGAGATTCTTTTAATCCCTCCCAAGTGAGAATTCAAGTCAAGCTCGCTCTTGACCTAATCTATTTGATATGATCCATTTCATTACTTTGTGCCTTCTCAACCAATCAAACCTACCAAAAGGTTTATCCTATTTAGGTACGAGGAATGATGCCCAAGTTTTGGTAATTTTAATCTTTTAATCATAGTGCATGACCAAGGTCATGATGTTTTGTGATGGCCATTATTACCAACCAATTACCCTTTGGGATGCACTTTGAAATAGACTTGTGTTGCCATAGCTCACCTTTCTTGTTTTTTCTCATAGAATCAAGGTTTCCCTTTGTTTTGAAAGACAAACTCAATTTTGGTTTGAGCATATGCAAAATAATTCAATTCATTGATGTCATTTCTACAACCTTTATTCTAACATGCATTCAGAATTTTTATCATAACATTTTCCTAGAAGTTCATAGATTTATTTACATGCAACTTGGTACAATTCCTTTGGATTATGCAAACTTTTCTTCCACTTTAAAAGAAAGGTGATGTTTTCATCACATTTAAAGTTTCCTATGTTTTTTTGCCAATCAATTATGGAAAGCTTCTATGGCTTCTTGGGCATGATCCAAATCAAATTTGTTCACCCAAGAAACCTCTATCACATGGTAATTTTTTTATTTAACCAAATACTCCCATTCATACCCCCACAATTGCTTTGACTTGAATATGAATTCTACCTCAAATTCCAATTCATTATCAATGAATTAATTTAAAGGTGACCTTGATTCATGTTTTCGATCATGCCTCAATGGATCACAGGTGATTAGTTTCGAAGGAAAAAACATGAAATATGGGGTGAAGTTCTAAAATTTTCAACAATTCTAATTTACAAATGTAAGATTTTTATTTTTTTAATAGTTTGAATAATCTTGCATGAGGCCCTAAAAGCTTATGATTTAAGTCTTGAAGCAAGTGAAAATGATTATGTTCAACCGCATTTTGTTTCTCTCCTCAAAAAGTCATTTTGTAATGCATGGGATTTGTCCGCATAGCCCATACATCGCTTTTGTGCCTTTTGAAAGTTGGCCTTGCCAACTCCCACAACCACTTCTTGTCCTCATTGAATTGAATTGTCACTGGAACTTCCTCACACACATCATTAGGAGGCCATTAATTCAAAACACAAGTCACAAAAAACATTTGGTGATTTGGCGGTCACCATTTGGAAAGATGTTCGTGTCCTAATTGTAAAGTGTTCCAAGTTATTTCAACCATGTCAAGGTGATACACCCAATTTTATTAGACTGTTATAACATAACTCATTGGATGACTAAATTCACCCTCTTAGTTCCCCATTATTTTGGGGTAAAAAATATGTATTAATTTTGAGTCCTCACCTTTTTTCACAAAACATGCCAAAAACTTATTTGTGAATTCTGGGTCATGATCAAAAATAAAATCCTTTGGAAGGCCATGGTGTTTGAACACATGCAAAAAAAAATCCTCTCATTTCCTAAGCCAAAGGAGTCCATAATTTGAATGAAATGAGCCATCTTCTTCAACCTATTCATTACGACCATTATCATGTATTAAATCCCTTTGAAGGTGGGAGGTTCACCATGAAGTCCATGGACACACTTTCCCAAGGCCTATCTGGAATAAAAGGAGTTTACAACAATCTTGCTTACTTCCTAAAAATTGTTCAATTTTGTTGGCATGTCAAACAAGTTTTGACATACTCTTTTGGCATCATCCTTCAAGTTGAGCCAATAATAATTCTTTTTTAAGAATGTTGTGATGCACTTTGCATCACCATTTCCCACAAGTAATCCATTGTGGTACTCCTTCAAAAGCTTATTTCCCTTCAAAACATATGACTAATTTTATTTGTACCAAAATAATCTTTGAATTGGAAATGTGACTTGATTCTTTTCCACAAGTCCTCCATCAATTGCTTCATCATCATTATCATCATTATGAAGGGTAGACGCAAGTTATGGTGGCTCAATTTTTACATCTTTATGGATTTTTTGCAAAGTGTACTCTATTCAAATGCCATAAACACATTGTAAAATTATTAATTTGACAAAAATATTTATGGATTAAAATTTCCAACATGAATAAGAATATTTATTGAGAGGTGAAATTCAATAAACATACACTAATCATATAGTAATGAACTTTTAAAGTGGACATATGGAATATAGTCTGGGTTTTGCATTAACATTCAAATGTATTTTTTATTATGATTTCATCTGAATGTTTTTTATAGGGATTCAATACATAATACATGATGGGAAAAATATATGGATTGAAAAAAATTACAACAAAAACTCTAACCAACAAATAACAATGGACTTTTGTATGATCAGATTTGGACCTTATTTTCAAAAGCCCCTATTTTGGTCATTTTTTGTTGGATTGATATTCTTTCCCTCATAACATGTATGTCAAAGAATTTTCTTGATGGGCATCCTTTCCTATGGACTTTGTTAATTGATTAATCACCACATAGGGCCCATTCAACATTGGTTTAATTTTTAATTATTTTTTCCATTTTAGTGTTAAGATATGGACTTTTAAGATTGGGACTCTTGCCACTTTTGAAACACCCTAACTTACATCTACCTTAAAAAATTTGCCCATTTACCTAAAAGAAAAAATGGTTTGGGGTAAATAAGATCTAAGCATGCCATTATTTTCACATTAAAACCATGTTGTAATCCTTGTATTCTTTATTTGCTCAAAGTTTTAATACCATTGCCAAATTAGTTTAGTGTGTCAATCAAGTATGAATAAATGTTTTCTTTTACCTTTGGGCTAGAATGAAATGCCTTTGAAACACAAAATCATTACACCAAATTGAAATTAGGGAACCAAAAGCCAAATGGTGGAAATTGGACAAATGGAATTCTTGTTATGGATGGAATGGTTGTGGTAGTATTGATCCCTTGTAATCACTATTTAAAAGTGGAAACAGTGGCCTTCCAATGAACAATGTGTTTTGTAATGTACCCAACCAGCTGGGTGATGATAGTTTTATTTTCCATTGATTCATGCACAAATTTTGCATCTAATTTGATAATAAGACCAAATTAATTTAGCCTAAGAGAATTTTCCCATGCAAGTGTCTTAAAACATATTAGACTTCTAATAAAACATTTTAGGTTTGTTCAATGAAGATTCTTCTTCACTTAAGCAATTAAATTAGCTTGGGAATGAGATGGGATATGAAGGGAAAGCATTGAGGATTGTGATCTAGAAATGTTTGACCAAATTCATTGAAAAACAAATGAAACTTGAAGTTCTCAAACACTTGTAAAGGCACCATTAAATAGGTGAAGGACACAATCATCAAGGCTAGTTGCAAAAGACAACTAGTATCATATAATCCAAAGTGCACATTGCAAGGTCTAAACATAAGTGAAAAAAATGGAGCACATGAAAGTGTAGGTGAAAATGTTTTGGCCTCTACAAAATCAAAGTCTATAAATGTGGATCAAAAGATTTTGTGCATAATAGGAATTATTTAGTTGTGATAATCTTCCTACCCATAGCATTCCATTGCCATTAACACTAAAAATGTTCTTTCAAATAGTTTCCTAATCACAACAAGAAATTAATTCTATCAACACAAAATGCTTTGAAAAGCAAATAATTCATGATCTAAGTTCCAGCCCAAAACACACATGCATAACCCTATCACATTGCACAATACATGAACCTTATATTGAAATGTATAGACTCCAAACTACTTCCATACAACAATGAGAATTAAAGGTTCAATGGGCTCAAGCTTCAATGGCAAGGCACTCCAATGATGAAGAACACTAATCAAAATGGGAAAGGTTATTTAATAGGTCAACTACTAAGAAAAAACAAAATGTTCAACTAAAAACTCTAAGCAAAATGGGTTAGAAATAATGTTACTAACAAGTCCACCATTGCAAACATACTAAGGCCAACAAACTGAAACAACCAACATGGATTCACAAGCATCCTCTCACACACACAATACACATTCACACAAATTTTATGTAATGTGCAAAATTCAACCATGTGCAATCATATGTCGTACACACATTATGTTCACCAAACTACAAATGCACACCTCTAACTAGATGCATCCCTCAACAAATTTATAATGCTCCCCAAACCCAAAAACCATTTCACTAATGAGACTATGAGAAATGTGAAAACTAAACTAACCTATCAATTGAAAGGTCAAAACTAATTTGAACCCCGCATGTATGAAAAGTTAGAAGTAGATTTACCTATCAAATAAACTTATTATTTTAAAAACTTAGTCCCAATTTGAAAAAAGAAGGTCATGAAGTGGGTAGGTTCTTTTTTTATATCCTCAAATAAGGATATATAAAATTTTCTAATTTATTTACCCATCAAGTAAAGGTTTAGGGAAATGATGGTTCACCTTTAGTGTTTATTGATTTTTTTAAAAAAAATTGATTAGATGAAGTTTAAAGCTAATTTAATATACTTAAAACAAGCAAAAATAATTCAAGATGTGATGTCCATACATTACCAAAAAAACTAATTGTAGAAAGATTATAAGTGTGACTACAATTTTGGGGGGGCTTAATGTGTTGTCACCCTATTCACATTTCCATCAAGTTGGGATCTAAATATACAAAAAATCAAATTTATGGTAGATGGGTACCCATGATCAACGTACCCCTTTATCATATACTCTTTTTTGGGGTAAAAGGGTGTAGTTTTGTTTATTTACTTTAAAATGAAAAAATATGTCCACATTTTGGAAATTTTTAAATGAGTTTGAGAGGCCAAATCTAAAATGTTTGTGTCATCCTTGATTAACATGAAACTTTTACAATATGTTAGGTTTAGAAGAACATAAGTTACCCCATCACCATGGATGGGAACAACTTTTAAAAAGTTTTGATCTCAACTATTGGTGGTTGATGAAATTTTTTACATCAAGAAGTGTTTAGCTTTGATTTTCATCCATTTTTCTTATGGGATAGATGTTGTTCATTTATTATCAATCCTTTGTTCAATTTTAAGATGCAAATGATAGGGGCATATGTGTTTGTTAAACACGTTTTCTAGCCTCTAAGGTTCTCCTATTTTGAAGGGCAATATCTATTTCATTTTAATTCAAATGATGCACCATAAATGATGTTGGAGTGCCCATAGGTGCTCTACAAAGTTCTTTTGGACTCCATTGCCAACCGAATTACATACAAAACAACCCATTGTCAAAATCTTTAAGAGTTTTATCACCAATCTACCTAGCCCATATGGTATTTTACCCAAAGTTCTTTCATTTTCACCTATCTAGTTCAGCCCAAGGGGAAGCATTACATCATCACATAGAAAATTTCATTATGGGGAGCTTCCAAAGTTTTTTAGGGGGGGGGGGTAGGGGGGGTGATGTGCCAATTAGTAGTTTCTGTCTATAAATTGTATAAAACCTAAAAAATGGTTTTTTCAGAGGTGACATAAATGGAGTCTATACTAACTACACCTACTTAATTTCATATAAAATATCTTTCAACACATTTTAAAGCTAGTTGATAATGTTTCTTTGTGTTTAAAATGCAATGTATAACAAAATGGTTTAAGCACAACCTAAACACAATCTAAACATAATAGAAAAATATTAAAACATTGTCACAAACATGATTAGAAATCATCAACAATTATTTTTACCTTTTTTTACCCAAAATGCATAATCATTAAACATTAGTGAAAATTTAATGTTGGCATTGTACACTAAGATAAGTAGCATATTAAAAATTGAACATAAAATTCCTTTGAACATCAAAATTGTTGGCAAAATGAATTTTAGTCCTCAATGTATTTTTTCTTGCTTCTATTTTTAATCTCAATCCCAATCTTGGTTTAATGCCCAATGTCTATGATTTTATGAATAACTTCCATATCATCAAATTCTATTTTCCTTTTATTGAGACTTCATATGATTTATTAGTCCAACCCATCAATTATATATCACTCCAAAGGCTTTTCTTTTTAAAACCATGTGAAATGACATATAATTTTTATATCAACCAATCACATTACTTACATCAATTTAAACATTAAAGCTTTCCATTGGATTTTCTTGGTAATGATTTTCACTATTGTGTATTTTTGTGAGAGGAATGTGGGAAAATGTGTGATTTCATTATAAGATGTATTATCAAAAAAATGTTTACCATTTTGAGATTTTAATTAAATTTTTTTGAAAAAAATAGTGGGGTCTTCATCTTAAATATGGTAAAATTGAAAACACTTCTATACCATACACCAAATGTGAGGTGGGGAGAGGGGGGCAGGGAGTATTAGATCCAATTTGTAAAAAGTGCTTGCACTTTTCTTTTCCAAGCAACTTGCAAAACACACATGCAATGTGTGTTGAAACATGAATTATTTAAAATTTTGCCATAGACTAGTTGCAAAAGATCCTCTATTAAAAAAATGTAGCATGCACGTTAAAGTAGTTGAATAAGTTATGAGATTCCAAAACTTCCTCACATTTTAGTACAATGAAATCATTAGAAAGGGGGTCATCATGTTACATTCAATTGAAATCAATTGGTGAACTTGAGATCCAAGTTTCAAACATCAGACATTCAATTTCAAGGTTGGCCCAAGAAGATTTAAGGTTTGAAATAATTTTTGCAACTACATTGGCCACTTTCCACACCACTTGTGTAATTAATCAATAAAAGGTTAAATATAAAATTTTGAATGGAACAATTTGTAGTCCATGGAGTAAGGCAAATTTTCATTCTATTTCATAAGTTCTTATGGCAAGAGATTCTCAAGCACACTTGTTCCAAATCTTCCATGTCAACATTCTTCTTTGGTTGAATATGGACTTAAGAAATATTTTTTTGTGAAAAATGCTAGAGTTCGCCTAGGTGTGCATATGCATGAAAGGACATCATTAAAGTTGGAAAAACCATATCAAACATATTAGCCCACCTTTTAAAAGACCATTGGTGCAAGCTTGGTACTTAGCCAAGGCCACAATTAAGTAAAAGTTTCCAATATGTGTCAATAACCTAAAATAAAGGATCCTTTTTTTTGGTGCCTTTTATTAGTAGTGGTGCATGATTGCAAATGATTGTCCATTTGAATATTCATGTCCAAGAATGTTGAAGGTACAATGTAAATAAAACGCATGAATCGGTCTTGATTCCATACCAACAATTCAACTCATTTACTTGGTTCCTAGATTGAAAGCATTGTTCGATGGTAGTTGTGAGAAAGAAGTTGTGTGACATCAAAAAGGGAGGATAAAGATTTCAAATCTTCTCTCTATGTCTAAGCTATTGCAAAAGAGAAAAAATTCACCTCACAATCATTTTCTTGTTTTAAAATAAAAAGAACAAAAGAACAAGATTGAAGGATTTTATTTGTTCCTTTCTTGCTAAAAATAAACATCAAAATTCAAGGACCAAGTTCAAGATTGCAAAGAACTTTTTGATAACAAAAAAAGAGAGGATAGTGGTCCTTCCTACCACATTCTTTCTTTCTCCTACTCTTCAATATTTTTTTATTAATCACAAAAGTATAAATTTATCCACAATTTTTGGCTTCAAGCCATTCATGACATTATGACATTATTTTATACACCCTAGAAAATCTTCCAAACCATACCATCTTACACCCTTCCTGTGCCAACCTACATGGATATGAAAAGGCACATTAACTTTACCTTAACAACTAGTTTTCAAATACCTTGTCAAAACTTCCACCTCTTTTACCGTTATCTTTATTTCTTTTTTAATATCTTTTCACAACTTCCCCTTCAAAGTGATGTTAAATGACCATAAAATTAAAATGATAAAAATAATTAAACTATGAAATAGATTCCATAATTTTTCTTAATGACTATTAATTTGATAAACCTCCACCTTCTTTACCATTATTCTTACCTCTTTCTAAAATTCAATTTGAAAACCTCCCTTTCAAAGTGAAGTTAAATGATCAAAAAATAATAATTAAAGATTAATTTAGTTATTAAAATACATTCCATAATTTTTTAATGATTATAAATTTCATATTTATTCTAGTGATGATGGCAATTAGTAACACCAAAGCTAGTATAGGGTAAACACATTTAGGTTTTAGTGGTTGTTTCCTTAGCCATACAACCTTAAAGTTGTAGTTCTTAAAGTACCTTAAAGTCTTGAAGAGGTTTTCTTGAACATTGTATCCCTTAGACCCTTGAAGATGATCCACTTCAACCAACAACACAAAGGTCCACTAGTCATGTTTAAAATCAACTCTTTGCCTCTCATTTTTTTTTTGTAACTTAAAGAACTAACAACATATGACCCGTTGTTATCAATGAAAAGAGAACCAGGACAATCAAACTCTTGTGCATTGGCATGGAGTTTATGCACACTCTTCCTTGGTTGGGAGGTTGTTATACACCCCTCATTGAACTCTTCTACAATGCTTTGCATGATTTTGTGCAAATTGCATTACATGGTACATGTTCTCATCTGTTTTATTTAGCCCAAAAAAAATATGCGTCACATTTCATAGGGTGAATGTAACCATATTTGAACCTAATAACCTCGTAGCGAAAGGAACAAATCACTAATATTAGCCTAGTTTGATACATTACTCTCCAATTGTTTGTTAACCCCTAAACACTTGGCAACTTTTGAAGGACAACTCATAATTCAATGTCATCAAACATGAATTATAATGAATATAAGGTGGATTAGCTGTGATAAGTGCTCCCCCCCCCCCCCCCCCCCCAACTTAAGGGTTGTTGCATCCCTTATGTTTATCACAAATCCCCCCTAAATTGACATGAATTTCCTTGGTCAGCATGTCATTTGAGCCTATCATCACCCTACAAATGGCCCAAATTTTCATTTGATAATTTCATTTTCTTTTTGCTAGTTGCATTAATTTAAAATTCCAGAAAAACCATTTTTGGCTTATGAGGCATTTAGGGGTTAATCTTCAGTTAGAACACAACCATGCAGGTGTCACATTAACACCCACAAGGCTAGATTGGGGATGCATAGGGTCTTTTATGTTTGGTTCCATATGAGGCACTCCTATCCCTACAAAAGATGGGGGGGGGAGGGTGGGAGGGTTTTGCAAGGTAGGTTTGGGACTAGGGTGGCCTCAAGCCGGTTACTGGACATAAACAATTGACATGATCATCTGGTTGATTCTTGCATCCTACCTGTCTACTCTCTTGTTCTTGTGAAGGGTCATATCAATTAGTTGTTATGTTTGCACCTTGTTTTGAGATATCATCCATGAGGGCATGTCTTGATTTTGAAATTTCCTATTCGTCATCCAAGAGCAAGAGGGTTTTCAGATATCATCCATGAGGGGGGGGTTCTAGGGATTAGTAGGTGGGAAATGACTAGAAGGTCACAGATTATGGGTTCTGACCCATGTCCTCTCAGCCAATCAGGTGAGGGAGACGATCGCGTCAATTGTTTATGTGGGGCAGCCCTGAAAACAAGGTATAATAAAGTGCAAGGCAGGTTGTGTGGGAAGTGTGATGACCACGTACTTAGAAGACATTATTTCAGTGACATGTCTCTATTGTAGGCAATATAAAGGTACTGCCTGCTTCTTTTTTTCCTTGTTTGCCCTTGGCCAACTCAACTTTTTCCCAAAAGAGATAGATGTGGACATCTAGGTGTCCATTGCAGACCTAAAAAGTGCATAAGGGGACCCAAAAGTGTGTATGGGTAGCATCAAGATGTGTTTGGGCGGCAGCAGCAGAAGACACATCTTGTTCAGCAAATGGGCAGTCAGGGAGAAAAAAGAAGTAGGCAGTACTTTGCAAACAAGGGGTGTCACATTGTGGCCTTGCCATTTACATTAAAAAGTATCTTAAGCCAAAAGAAGAATTATGAAAATTCAAATATTTCACCGTGCAAAAATATAATCTTCAAGAAAATCCGCTAAAAGATACCAACATCCTTCAAGATATCATAACTCAACACAAGCCAAAATATCGTTTTTCAAAAATCCTCGTATAAATAGACCTTTTATTACCTAGGGGCCAAAATCTCTTAAGCTACTATACTCTATAATGAATCAAAACACAATATCCTTGCCTTGGTAGGCAAGGCCAATAAAGACATGTGGCTGATTTTAACATCTTCCCCCACATACACCAAGTCAAACTGTCAGGACAAAAAAACATTTGTTGTGAGTTTCTCCCCTACTAAAACTAAAGTGCAAAAGGTGAAGTCTATATAGTCCCCCTTGATCTATGCATTTTGTGTATGTTTGGTACTCAAGGTGCTTCTTTCCCTCTCTCTCATTGCTGCCATGCATTGACTGTGGAGTTTTAAAAGTTTAAAGTAGATGGCACAAACACTCGCCCTAACTTGCTGACACAAATTCTCTTTTGGGCCCATTGTGATGCACCCACAAGAAAAGAAATGGGGCCAAAGTTTGGTATCCCTACATTCTAGAGTCATGTGGAGTTTCAAGATTGAGGTTTAAGGTCTTGGTTTTAGACCATATATGTTAAGCCGGGGATAGTCATGGCAAACCATGTGGGTTATTCGTCCTCGAAGCGACGCCAAACATCCCAACCCTCCCAACCTTCCCAACAAGCACCCAATAGAAAGCCAATAATCAGCTTTACCCCTATGCCCAGATGTACTCCAGCTTCCATCCATATGCCCATCATTCCCATCTCTCTTAGTTTACTTTAGCCAATGCCTTCATCCTTTCTGGGTTCGTCGGCCCCCTTTTCATTTCACTCACCACACCCACTAAGAGCGTCTCTTGTATTCGTCATGCAATGCTCTCCTCCATGACCCCATGTTCCCTATCCTTCTTGTGGTCGTCTATTCATTGTGGGGGGGGGTTAGCATGACACCAACTTTCATGCATTGCTCATAGGCAATTATTTGTCTCAAGGGGATGTTGCCCCCAACTTTGTTATGTTCTCCTCCCTTTTTAGCATGGACATGGATTGCATCCACAAACATCATTGATGTTTTCCATTTGGGTTTACCACGTCCTCATTCTTACCATCATATCCCATATGCGCTTCAAGTTGATGTTTAGCGAACGTTACATATCCCTTTATTTCAATTAACATCTAATCCTTCTAATGTTACAACATGGCATTTTTTTTCTTATGCCATCATTGGTGTTTGTCCTTTCCTTCATAGGGTGGTGAGAAATGCCACCAAGATACTTACATTCATTTACATCAATACATGGGTGGTGACTAGGAGGCATTATAAGAGGAGCACATGATTAAAGCACTTGCTTTAGTTTTTCGCAAATGTTTGGAATTGACTCCAAATCCTACCCCACCTCCATTAGCATGAACTCATCACACATGAGCCCTTGCTCATGTAGGGGAATATGTTCGAGCAGTACGCACATTAACTCTAAGCACACCTACAACCCCATTTAATGCAACCACAAGAATCCTTTGCTTTCTCCACCCACTTGTTGAGGTTGATATCCCTCTGTTCATTGATGATTTCCATCTTGAGACGGAGGTTACTTTAAATCGAGAGGAATTTGTCTTTGCCTTGGCTCATTCACCACATCTTTTTTCTAGTGGCCCCTAAGGTATGGTGTATGAACTTTTACAAGACTATTTTGTCCCAGATGATTCTACAAATGGTTTTGACCTCTTTTTCAAGGTATGTGGGCACATTGCTCACGGTCATGTTCCACCTTCAATATCATGTTTGTTTTTTGCATATGACTTTTAGCATTGGAAAAACAGTCTAGAAGCATACGCCCCATCACGATCGATGAGGTGACCTATCATTTAGTTGCCCGCACTCTAACTATTCAGTTTAGGGATATTTTTATGAGGCATTTTAGTCCTTAGCAGTTTGGTGTAATGATTCATGGTGGGTGTGAAGCAATGGTTCACAACATTCAAATGATGTTAAATTTGCACCCAAATTGGGTGGTGTTATAGGTGGATGTTTGTAATGCCTTCAATTTGATGTCATGGTTAGCCATTTTTCAAGAGTTACGGTCTTTGCCTAGTTTTTTAGATCAGCTTTTCCCACTTGTTCGACAATTCTACACACGCCCATCCCCATTTTTTTTTTCAAGTTTCCCAACATGGGGATTTTAGTCATTTCATCAAATATAGGTACACAACAAGAGGACCCATTGCAATGAGCATTGTTTACTTTGGCTCACCTTCATGATCTTCACCTTACAGCAATAACCCACCTTACTTGTGTTTTCCCTTCCTTGGCGAATCATACACATATAATAGGTCTTGCATCAAATGTGGTTCCTTCATTTTTATGATTGTAAAAGGATTATTAACATTAATGCTTTCAGTGCAGCTTAGTCTCTTCAAGGGGGTAAAAACACACTAGGGTGTCACAATTTCGACAAATTAAAGTCCTTTTTCAAAGTCTTTTTTTAATGTAATTGAAAATCGACTTAAAATATGAATATTTAAATGATATTGAAAGTAATAATTTTTTCCATTTCTAATTTCAAATCATGATGTTATAAAACATATTTTTTAAATCACAAAAGAATTTTTTTTAATAATGATTTTAAAATGCGTAAAATGGCTTTTAAAATAATTATAATTTTTGGGATTTCAAAAAAATTATAACATAACAAATTAAAATCACATTTCATTCATTCAAGGGATATTTAGTTTTTAAAACATGATTCATCCAATATCCCAAAGTTTCAAACACATGAGACTAACATTGTAAGATAAAAATCCATATCCATGAGTTTTGTAGGTGTGACAAAAAAATGTGGGCAAAATTCAAAGGTCCATTACTTGTTAGCTATCCATGATTTTGATTTGATTTTCTCATTTTTTGAAGGTTGATTATGATAGTTTTAAATAAGTGACTCCATTTTTTATTATTTCAATGACTTTTTTCTTTTTTGCATTTAAAAAATACAAGAAAAATTGCCATTGTGACGTCCATATAAGGTCACTATAGTGTGCAAACACCTAGGGGTTGGAACATTTTATATCATTTCTTCTTGGCTTTCTTACTTTCGATTTGGGTTTTTGTATTTTGGCCACATTGTTGGGATCCACACATTTGTTGAGTCATTTATGGTTCTTCATGAAAATCTTGGGATGATATCTAATTTCCCTATGCTTGCAAATCCTTTGGCAGCTTTTGCAATGCTTTCATTGTGTTACGCCCAATGCCCAGGCTACTTACTTCATATATTGTTCCCATATTTAAGTATTTTGTAACATTATGTTGAATTCAATACTCATACCATAACTATGTTGGAAAAATTACTTGGTGTGGGATCTTTTGGTGGTTATATCAGTCACCTAACTCATCGTCACACCATTCTTCTTACTTCTTCAGGCAGGTTCGACCTCCCTTTGATGGTTCAGATTACTACCCCTGCATATTTGGGGTGTTGGGCACTAATTGTTCTTGCACTTATCATTCATTTCCAACAGGATGATCACCTTATTCTTTTAGATGCAGTAGCACATGTTGAGACCAACACTTCCCCATTTTAGATGGCATTACAAGATGTCCAAGCCATGTTACCCTAGGTTGTCCGTTCTTAGGTCCCACCCTTTAAAAATCTAGTGGTCCAGTCTTATCCCCGATTGCAGGCTTTTTTGGTAGATCGTTTACACAAGTAGGAGTTTGCTTCTCTTTTAGTATACACTCCTTCAGATATCGTGCAAACATGTTTTCACTCATGTTCATGTCCAAGGGTAGGCACTTGGTTATAGTTCATCCTACCACACCAACATTTCGTTTATCATCAGCCCATTTTCTTACAACACTATGCACTCATCTTGGCTTGTCACATCCTATAGTTGCCCACCTTTCACAATGTTAATGTGGTCATATCATTGACAATCCAGGTACCCATTTACTTTGGTGACCTTGTGGGAGTGAACGTACAATAGCCCACAACACACTTCAGGATACTGTTGCAACTATTGCTTTGAAAAGTGGAGCACATGTTTAGAAAGAGGTCTCCCACCTTTTCCTTCACCACATTTAACAACGAATGGATATCCTTATCACCAAATACGGCTTTCGAATTTTGATGGACGTTATCATTATTGACTTGACTTGCACATATATGGTGCAGTGAACATCAACAACAATAGCACATGCAAAGATGATGGCTGCTTAAGAGAAAACTCAATCCTACACCAAACAAACATTAAATGATGACTTTATTCCCCTTGCTATTAAGACATATGGGTGTCTTTATTCTTGATCGCTTGTGCACATACCACTATTGTGTGTCATGAACAGTCTTCTTTAGTCCCTTTGATGTTTGTTTCTCACTATCGATAATGCGTGTCCATAGCCCTGCAACGTGCACAAGTCATAACAATTCTTCAACGGGTTGCTACACTTGGTTAGGGTTCCTCATCTCTTCCACACATCATAATTAGTGCACCTCCGTCACTAGCCAATTTGTGACAGACGACAACTTTCTCATCTTAGGTCTTCTTTGTTATTGTTGATTGTCATTTCATTGCCGTGGGTCCTATTTGCATAGGGTTTTTTCCTTATTTTTGGTTGATTGTTTGCTTTTGTTTTTTCTTTGGATTGTGTCTACTCATGCTTTCATTTGCCTTCTACTTTTGATAGATGGGTCCCCGTCCTTTATTTTTATATACTTGGGGTTCCTCCATTTTACATGCCAACTCTATAAAGCACAACATAAAAAGGGCAAAAGGGAAAATGGGGACCACCAAGAAAAAACTTCCAAAATAGTAAACAAGTCCCACCTGAACATATACACCTATGGACTTATTTTAAGTGATTACAGCAGACATATCTGGGAACCACTAATATTTTCAAAGACAAAAAGCAGAACTATATAGTCCAGCACCAGCAAAACATCGCTGATTCACCAAGGGGGTCCAATGGCATGAAATTCCCAACAATCAAGCTGAATTCATTTTGGCCTCTTGATATATATATATATTAAAAGTGGATAGTCCTATTCCAAAGGAAGGGGTGAAAAATAGGCGCCACACTTGGTCCAAGTTGAGCAGGGGTTTAGGGTTAGGGTGGCCTTTTGTACAAAATTTGTGGTGCCACTTCCACACACATCCCGCCCACTTTTCCCCTTTTTCTGTTAGATAGTGTTTTTTTTTTCCTTTGCAAGAATAGCCAGTCAGTTCCCACACATACACATAATGCTCACTTTCCCTTTTTCTGTCAGTGATTTTGCAAGCATGGCCGAGAAATTGCCACATCTTGAAACACTTTTGGAGGTGGGGTTCAGCCATCAAAAAGTACCAAGGATGAGGAGGCTCTTGCAATGGTCAAAGTGGTTGTGAATGTGTGGTAGAAGTCTCTATATGTTTTCCCAAGTGGGAAGAGAAGTTATCTTTATTTTATCTTTATTTTTGTCCATTGCCCAATTGGGTGTCTAAATTCTTTTAAGGTTTTGGGAGAAGATTATATTACCGAATCATCATGCCTGGTTGTCAAACCTTCAAGTCATTATCCTCTTGGCAACAAGTTCTACGTGATTTGGAATGTAGAATATCCCATGAGCAAACATGAAAATCTTGGAGTGCAATTAGATTTGCCCATTCAACAAAATGTGGAGGCAGTTGCATTGCACTCCTTCAACTACATTTTTGTGGATTGGTGGCTTTTTAATTCACCAATGACACTAGTTTGGACTTGAGTCTTGGTTTAGGGACACACAACAAAGGGGGGGAAAAAACAATAATAGTACACCACAAAATCTGCTCTACTCATTTGTGGGGACAAAACTTTTGGTTAGGTTGGGTGATTGGCCTCTGTGGACCATAGAGAACATTCTTATTGGAACTATTTGGAGGCTTAAAAGTGGGGTTGATGGGTTCAGCTTTATAGATCACTTGGTTGTTGGGCATTTCAACATTGAAACTTGCAACCAATTAGAGAACCAATGAACATTTTGTTTAAAAAATTCATATTTTATCATCAACACCAAGCTAGTTCTTGCACCCACTTTTGATCAAAAATGGCATCTCAAAACTGGATGTGGATGCTGAGGCAGAGTCTTGGAACTTCATCTCTCATATAGGTATGCACCAGCATGAGGTGGGTACCAAAATTTTCTCCAAACCCCTGCTGGGTGTCAACTGGGGTATATACATGCATAACCGGCAGGTGTAAAATTCCCAAAGAGCTGCAGTCAACTCATACCTGCCCTTTTGTACAATTGTTTTTTGTCACTTCCATTCCAAGACCATCACCTTCAGAAGCAATGTTTGAGGGTTTAGGGTTTGTGAAAGCTTTGAAGTTTTCACCTTATGACTTGTATCACCTTGTTGCCTTGACTCTGAAGCAATTATGTGGAGGGAAGGTGGGAAAAATGCAAATACCAAAAAGGAAGGCAAAATTGGGGTTGAGCTGCAAATTGCAAGTTCTGTCAACTGTCATCGAGCTTTGGCCTTCAATTTCTTTCCCATTTCTCTATTTTTCCACCTTTCACCAAATCCCAATTGTCTTTCTTTTAGTGACTTTGTGAGCTTTTGTTTTTTCACCTCCGGCAAACCCCCCTTGTTTGCATTTTTTGGGGGTGAAAAGTTGTGAACTTTCAACAAGTTTTGTATGGGTTCCTCAAGTCTTGTCATGAAGAATATAAATTTGTCACCCAATGAGGAGATGGTCCAAATATTTGTAGGCCATGATAATAGCATTAATGTTGATACTCTGTTGGAAGCAAATGGAAAGCTTCATCCTACTGAGATTATTCCTATTCCTAGTGATGATTCATATGTATTAAATTTGCACATGACAAATTTGAGAAAGCAAGTAGTTCACTCACAATCATAATTCACCAATGTGGGTTTTTCTTTTTAAGGTGAACAACAACCAACCAATTGACCTTTTTCAAATCAAATCATGCAGTGCATAGTCTGTCGTAGTGAAGTCATGGGTCTTAAAGTTTTGGCATTATGCATTGGGTTATGGAAAGGTTTCATTGCTTACCATAAATCAAATGGAATTACAAGCATGAAGAAACATGTCAAAATTGAATACAATGTCATACTTAAGAAATTCCTTGACAATGTAACTAATGCAATTGTTGCTCCCCTTGCCTGTGAACCAGCCAAAAAAAGGACACATGTGACACCATTGGCCATTTTTGAGTTTTTTTCTTATGTTAACCAATTCAAGAAAAATAATGAAACACAAATTGGTTCCTTGGAGGATTTGATGTTTTTTGACGCACTCCCAAGTCCCAGGTTGAACCCACTTGAGGGTCCAACTATGTTGAGTTGCGGAAAGTTGGGACTTGAGGGGCATTCCCGACTTCCAGCACTAAAAGGGGGTAGAGGGGCGTGCTAGAAGTCCCGGAATTAAACTAGGAAGATGGATTAGAAGATCAAGCTTGAATCTGCATCCAAGAGGGTTAGTTCACATTCGGGAACACCCTTGGGTGTTGAGACAAGCCACGGGCACTTTTACATACAAGACTCACCACGGCCCGGACTCGAGGGAAGCCACCACCTAATCCCCATATAGTATACTCTGCAACTCTCCGCCGAGGCTACATCCAAATGGGTCTTTTTCCCATGACTCCTAAGTTGAAGTCCCGAAACTGTCTTGGGTTGGAGTCCCGGGACTTTGGACGGTCATAACTCCTCGCCCCGAACTCGGATCGGGACGAGGTTTAAACCAAAGTTGTAGCTCTTGTCGAAAGCTTTCCAACGCCGTGTTGCACTCTTGAGGTGACATCGGGAAGAGGTCGATTCCCGACTTTTAATGGTCGGGAGTCAAATTGGCAATTTGACTCCCGGCCTTTTTTGTGTCCATAACTTGGGCTAAAGATGTCGAAATGCCAATGAAATGCCATTTTGGGCATCTACGCTTCAAGAGCTTTTCATTGATATAAAGAACGCATCAAGGAAAGGAGATTTGACCCTTCAAATCGTCTTCTGAGTTTA
>Ga0209611_10000384_pt1 | contig 63170 bp, 49 predicted proteins | sample S1TSphgellanicum_3_FD_187693 | JGI IMG/M metagenome (GOLD analysis project Ga0209611, IMG submission 187693) | Host-associated microbial communities from peat moss isolated from Minnesota, USA - S1T2_Fc - Sphagnum magellanicum MG (SPAdes) (version 2) | ecosystem: Host-associated > Plants > Peat...
TGTACAATAGACGTGCATAGTCTCAGCTATATCTGACATCCCCTAATAAGGCAAGAGGAAATCAAGAAACAGAACGCAAGCAGGAGCAAGGTTGAATATGTTTGTTTTCTTCCTCTTTGTGTCAATCAGGATATAAGCAACCGTCGCTGAAGACAATGCAAATGAAATATTGCACACTAGCATCCCAAATGCCAACTGTCAACCTAAATGTTCAATAGTGGCAGGAAACCCTGTGTTATATTTCAATGTTGAATAGAACAACTCTCACTACATGATGTGATCTCCTGTATCCACAGTACCATAAACTCCACTTACATTTGGCACTCCTACACATATAACATGTCTGACTCCTTCACTTGAATTGCATGTCTCCAGCAAATTCCAGTTCCATCTGCCCATTATACATCATCCTGTGCTTTACCCTCTGATCATCCTGCTCCTGTGCTCATTTACTTGCCAAAGGATTCAGGCCCTTGGGGACAATATTTGCCTGGCACTTACAACAGTTGGTCCTATGGAATCAACCAAAACCTGTTACACAGTGTTCACAAAGCCAAAACCTAAAAAGCAAACCTGTTTGCACCAATGAATGCCCGACAACAATTTTCACCAATATCCACAATACTATCCTACTGTCCTCTCTGGTAGTGACAGAACTAGTATGACCAACTCCAAAACTTGGAACACCTGCTGGAAATCACAAATTTGATAGCTAGCACGAATCAGCTCCAATTCCACCACACTCAAGTAGTACATTTAACCATATATCAATTGGTGGTCTGACAAGCACTCAGCACTGTATAAATTAGCAGAAGAGAATGGCTTCAACCATGTTATTGAAAACTACAGTAAGGGTTGCTGCACCTGTAACAATCAGCAAGATCCTATTACATTCTGGTAGTTGAGCCAAAGAAAGTGTCGCATCATGACCACAATGTAGCAAAAAAGCAACGGCACACAATGGCAGCCTATTTCTAGCTACCAAGGGCAAGTGTCTACAAGCTACACTGACATGGAAACCCAAATCTGTGATTCTTGATAAGTACAGACAACCTAGTGCAAGATTTAAAGGAAATAATCCGGAGTACGCCTTGTCACATCTGGTTCTCCTCGTCTTGGTGCAGGTTCAAACTGGCACATAACCAACATCACTCCCACCAGGTCACCTTCTTTGCTCAAAAATTCCTTGGATTAAATACACATCTGAGTTATGATTTAGGTTGATGGGGGGTTCTGAGGGGCATTTACAGACAAAGATGAGAGGTTTGCCTCCTATCTAAATTGCCACTACCTGGCAAGAACCAAACAAAAGTGACAACCTACACCTTCAAACTTTTGAAAAAAGTGAAGCAATTCTTGGAATGGGATTGACCTGGATGAAGGTGTGCCCCATGTTATCATCTACTTCCAAAATAGATGCCATGTTACCTGCAGAAACAAGTACCAAGATCAACCACATCTCCTGCTCACCAACTGAACACATCTGTTCATGTCATTTGTGAAGCACTGGATGTGAAAAAATGCTTCTTCCTACATCACAAAAAGAGACTGTGCAGAGGGCACAAAATCAATAATGGGAGCTGGATAAAGCCTAGTGACTTACCACAGCGGTAGCAGTAGTTGGGAGCACTAAATATTGTCACCACCTTATGGTCCTGCCCCATAAAACACATTTTTTCTCATTGCCATTGGGAATGACCAGATCAGCAAAGAGTAAACATTTGGAACAAGTTGCCCAAACAATAGTGGCACAAGAAGGAAAATACCCAACCACAAATATAACAAAAAGGTACATACATGTCCCCAGTTGTAGCCCTCCATAACTAGTTGATGTGCACGTGCCACCAGCTTTAAGTTGTTATTCTGATTGAACTGCTCTGAAATATCCTGCAGTGAATACTTTCATTTCTCCCTTCAGCAGTGCATTTCCTCATTTCATTTGAGAACACATACACTCAGAGTTAGCTTGCAAATCTCCCTCTGTCCAATCCCTCTTCCCCAACACATCCTCTTACTAGCCTCACCAGGCCCAACAGATGCTTGCATGGTTGCAATGCAAGTTTTCTACAGTCTTGCAAATCAGCCTTCTCTTGGTATATAACTCCAGATGTAGCCCTCAAGAACTACCCAACATGCTCTCTTTCAGCACAACTGTCTCATAAAAGTGATGCTACCAGGACATGGGGAGCTCTGGTCAATCACTTGTTACTTGGAAATGTCAGAACAAACAGACGAAAGACCAAAGTGCAAAGCATAAATGCAAGCATGACAGCTCCAAAAACATGACCGAGGCCAACATTTTGAAGGACTACAACACACAAACTAACACTTTGTTAAAGAAGGTGAAAATATCTATAATTCACCTGCACTGCAATGCACTCCCTACCACAACTTCACAGAGGAAACATAACCATCTGTTATTCCAAGGAAACATTCATAACAGACTCTGCCACTGAATTCAGACAGTTGAGCTTCTGTGGCAACCACTCGCATATCTGAGTTGATTCAAAAAGGAAAGAGCAGCAGGAAGGCAGTCCTAACCTGGCCAAAGGTATAACCAGCACCACGAGGGGAAATCCCCCAGCCACAGCGATCATCAGGATCAGACCAGAGGAGGTCGCACATAGGACCCTCATGTGGCACCTCCTGCACTCGGTCAAGCTCACGAATGTGGTCCAGTGAATCAATACTTGGGGACAGCCCTCCATGCAAACAGAAAATTTCTGACTCCACCTGAAGCAACAGAGTTCCAATTAATCAAACCATTTTCTGAATCTAGAAGAACTACAATATTTTGTACTATCTATAATTCATTTCTCTTTCTGCAAATGCAACCTGTATGTGTCAGTCCCAGGGTTAAAATAGCAGTTGGTATGATAAACCATACTTTCTGGTGCAATGCCACACCCGAGACTTAGAAACCTAAGAATGTTTGATGGGTTGATATTGGACATGCACAATCTCCAGTTAAGATGGAGCACAACATGAAACCCACAAGATTCCAAGGGTGATGATCACAAGATTATAGCCACAAAGGCATATATGTTGACCCAAAATTCTCTGCATGATTTATTCCATATTTTGCCTTCAGGGGAAGTCCAGAGAGATCAACCAAAATCAAGAGCAGAGACAGCTTCAAGCTACTATTTAGGCACCTTTCTTCTCTTCAGCAGTCATTCCATTTCAACCTTGACTTCTCTATCCTGTTCTGTAGATGGATTTTGTCCCTTGGTGTAGCAGGGTCGACCAATACAGACATCAATTATTTTTCTCCCCTAGCCAAACACTATCCACGTCAAGTTGTGTAGTTGGTAAGACTTGTCTCAACCTGGAAATTAACTACACAAAATCTTACCAGTGCAGTTAGTGGGAAGTAGTCAAAGAGATCTGTGAAAATCTTCCACACATTAGCATTTCCATACCTGCATGCAACCAACACATGACCTATTTGAGTCAAACTAGTGCCTGCACTGTTAGGAAAAAGATGACACAACACATCAGGTGTCTAAACATTACAACTCATGACCATCTCATTCACTCTTAAGCCACACTGGCAAAGATCCGCTGAACTAGATCTAGAATTTAAACACGAATAGCTGTCAAATAAACACAGTCATGCCTGAAGTGATTGCCAGGAGGAGCCTAATTTCAAGACAAGGAATTGCTGCCATCACTCACTTTCGTAGGCACTCATCATAGAAGCCATAGACTTGAGTAATCTGCTCAATCCACAAAAAAAAACCCCCAATCAGTACATTGGTTTCAACTTCTCTTCAGGAGTGGAAAGTGCAATTTTGAATTTCTTTTTGAACCATAGAAGCTTTGCTACAACACCCACATTGCACTGCAGACAAAGAAGATTGCACCTGAGTAATTAATATAGTACTATATGACAGGAACAGAGACAGCAGGAGATTGAAAGGTCTGAAACAAGAAAGACAGGAGAACCTGCCTGCCGGCTCTCATGGTTGCCCCGCAAAATGGTGATGCGGTCTGGATAACGCACCTTCAAAGCCACCAAAAGCTGCAATCATGAGCACCTTCAGATCAGCTGAGCAACACTGTATCCCTTCACTTGGGCCAAGCTCAATCCACAACTGCCCACATCTGATGTCCTGCTAATGCAAAGAGCTTTGATAACAAAACATAATGGTGCCATACTTTTGCCCTGATGCAAGGTGCCTTCATCTAGGCATAATGTCACCCAGCAGAGAAGGTGAGTGGCAAGCAAATAGGAAGATAGCAGAGGGATAAGGACTTTGCTACCACATAGACCATGGAGGTTCAATGTGGGTTGATCTGCTCCTTGGCAGTCAGTTGAAACTCCATTGTCCTCTCATGCATGATTTTCACATTACGGCTGTCCCTAGTTTTGTTGTTCTGCTGGATAATTTCAATTGATGGTCTGCAATTGGGGGAAAATAGAAGCAGACAGGACGTAGGCTGATACTCACAGAAGCAGTTTCAACAGAATAGTAGCCACGATCAACATAATCCCCCATGAACAAATAGTTGGTGTCCGGGCACTACAAAACAAGAATATATGTGAGCTAAAAACAAGAAACAGAGGACAAAGGAAAAAAGCTAACAAAACACATGTGCAATACCAGTTACAACCTCTGTACAGGAGTTATGCAATGTACACCAGTCAGACGGAGAGAGAGAGACATGTGCAGAGAGAGAGAGGGCACCACTAACCTTCCCTCCAATCCGGAAGAGCTCTGCAAGATCATGAAATTGACCATGTATGTCACCACATATTGTGACTGGACATTTTACTGGCTGTTACCCATCCCACAATGTCCACACATACTCTTCAGGGTTTGCTTGATTGGTCACCTAAGAGCACTGCCTGTTAAATGTCATGGATTAAGAGCTAAAATTCAAAAGAAGCATCCTATAGCTTGTCATGAAAAAGGGTCATAGAAAGCACAATTTCCAGAAAGTGGCAATATGCACAGAAGAAGAAGAAGAAGAAGAAGAAGAAGAAGAAAACCTGCACATTATTTTCCTGCATTAAAATTTCCTTTGCCTTTTCACATAATGACCGGACCTGCATCATCATCACAAGAGAACAAGCTTTCTGAGCACCACTTTCTCACACACATATATACACAGTCTAGAATCGTTTTGACAACAGCAGAAAATGAATCTTGTTTCTCTTCTGCTCACTCCTTTGAGACAGCATCATCATTTTGCCTGGTAATCCTGTAGTGCTTTCAGACATTGGTGACCAAGACCATGCCTCAAGCTTGCCATGGCATCATCAATCAAACCTCCAAGGAGACACATGAACCTCCCATGTTGGACAAAAGCAACACAAGGAGTATCACAACATGTAAACCCTAAAATACCAGGCTTCGAGCTTGCCGCAGCATCATCAATCAAACCTCCAAGGAGACACATGAACTTCCCATGTCAGACAAAAAGCAACACAAGGAGTATAAAAACCTGTAAATCCTAACATTCTCTGGAATAGAAACCTCAGCCCTTGTGCAGTCGGTCGATGGTGTAGGGTACACAAATGAGATTGGAGAGAAAGAAAACTCAACAAAAATTCACTTTAAAGGAAACAGTAGTGGTCAGTTCTGGGTCAAACTCTAATGTGACAAGAATGAGTGCAGTCACAAGCTTGTAAGTGTGATGATAGTGTTTCATAGCTTGCTAGTGGGTGTTAGTCACAGAGTATAAGGACACATCAGCTCCATCATTGAATGGCAGGGACTAGAACGCCGCTGAGATGAAAGCAAAAGACAAACCCTAGTAGAGAGAGGGATTGGGGATCGGGGAAAACGGAAAAAAAGAACCTCCTGTTCCGGAAGTGGTTTGCATTGTATGAGCTGTTCTATCTGTGCATCCAACTGCCCATGCACATTGGAAGATACCTGCACCACACTCATCGCTCCCCGTTTGATCTCCCCCATTCCAAATGCCAGTCGCTTCCCCTCTCCCCACAAAATACTCGGTTTCTTATTCTCCCTCTACTCGCACTTCCACCACCTCTGGATCGCTCGTGCTTGTTTCCGTTAAACCTCTCCAGGGAAACAACAACAACAACGAGGGGATCAAGCGCCGGGACCCAACTAGAGCGCACGCGTGACGTGACGCGCCGCTCCAGAAACCGTGCGCAGGACTCGCGGTCCCCGGTAAACAGCGACAACGCCAAAAACACAAACCGGAGGCACGAATTTCAAAGGGGGTGGCAAACGGCAAGCCCGGTCTGCGCCTCAACCGTCCGATCGGCAACTGGGACTGTCCAGATCCAAACTACCCATGGAGCCAGCCGTGTTTCCTCATGCTCTTGGGTACTTACAAACTATCACAGTTGCTGCTGAAGAGCAGCAGCAATGGCGGGTGTTGTGCAGCGAGCTCGGTTGTTGTGGCGGCCCTTCTTCTGCTCTGAAGGATTGCATCGACTCTTCTGCGCAAGACAGCATAATGCACATCCGTGTATCTCCTACAGAGAGTGGTACATTCTCTGCATTTTCATGACAGAAATCTTCTTCTTCCTTCTTCTTCTTCCCTTCAAGCCCTGGAATGATGCGTTGCATGAATTGGAAGAAGGGTCCAGCAAATGACTGACTGACTGGACTAACAAAGATGGTGAGAGAGAAGATCTTCTAGGGTTTAGTTTGTCTATGATTATAATTCTAAGTTTGTTTCTAGCGGATGTGATGATGATGGATAGATTATTGTTGCATATTCCAACTCTCTCCTTCTCTGCATGTGTGTCGTCGGACTGAAGTGTTTTCTGTTTTTGGAATGGGGAGGATGATGCTTCGGGGTACTTGCTTGCTTTCTTGCCAGAATGCTGTGGGAGTTTGTAGAGCCACATTCTTCACTAACAGTGTTGTTGATTTCAGCACAGGCACAAAGAAAGGTATGTGGGACTCTTTTCTTCTCTGTTCTCTGTTTCTTCACATTTGACAGGGTTGATAGTATCATCTTCTATTCAGCCGTGTTCCTCTTCCTCCTCCTGCTTTTTGCTTGTGAATTTGATATTTTTGGCTGAAGAAGAATTAGTTTGTTTGCATGAAATTGTATACTCAGTTTCAAACGTTTCTAATTGTAACTCTGCATCAAGTTTTTTGGTTGCAGGAAAGGGTTGACAAAAGCAACAGCAAGCAGAGTCTCAACCAGAGGACTGTAAGTATCATGTGATGGTGGAATGCGATGAAAGGAAACATCAGTTGCTGCAAGCAGCAATTGCACAAGTTACCAAACAGTATGGCAAGGAATCAGTCATGTGGCTTGGCGCAACCAGCATGTACATGTCGATGTGATCTCTACTGGATCTCTGACACTTGATATCACTCTTGGTGTCAGTGGTCTACCCAAGGTACAGTCGCATCACAGGAGCTGATTTAGCAGTAGATGGTTTCAGGTTTCTGCCATGAAGAATTGATTTCTGCACAAGAGCTGAAATGCTTCTTTCTTACTACATTTTAAAGACGTTATGGAGTCTTGTCTGTGCAAAACATGAACTCTTTTGGATGGAGCGTATAGCTACATGATTTGAACTGTGATGGGAGATTACTTTAGGATCTTCCTGTAGTGAAAAGTCCCAGTGGAGAAAGTCTCCAATGTTGGATTATGGATGCTTGCAGAAGACGTACTTCATGTCGGATTATCAAATGCTTGCAGAAGATGATTATATTCCTCAGTTACTGGAGATGTATCGAATTTGTGAGGTGAGGTGCAGCTTGAGCACATGGATTAGGTTTGAAATGCTGAGATTGCCATCTTAATTGACAGGGGCGTGTGGTAGAGATCTATGTGCCTGAAGCTTCAGGGAAAACAACTCTTGCACTTCATGTCATTGCTGAAGCTCAAAAGTTAGGGAAGGGTATGTAAATAGCTTCATGATTCAGTGCCTACTCCTTGATGCAGCATCTTGATGACTATACACCCATTTGCTGCTGAATCCTGAAGATTCTGCACATAGTTCCGTTGCCCAGGAGTAGTAGATGAGTGCATAAGTACTGATTACATCTGATTGAATCTTCACCTAGTTCCTTGCACAGTTCTAGATATAGGAGTCAGGTTTCATACTAGATGTAGAATGAAATAGCAGTGATACATGCACTTATAGTCTCAGCATAAAACGCCCTAATTTTACCCCTGTTTCCCTCCACCTGGGGTGTTGTGATGTGGATCTTCAGGCTTCTGTCTTTTTGTTGATGCGGAGCATGCACTGGACCTGCAGTTTGCAGAGGGCATTGGTGTAAATACTTGAGACCTTCTGTTTGTGCAACCCGATGCAGCTGAGCAGGCTTTGGAAACTGTTGACACCTTTGTGCGATCAGGCACATTTGATGTCATAGTCATTGACAGTGTATATAGTCCACTTCCCCTCTCTCACCCACTCTTTTACTTGCAAGATTGTTGGTGGCAAGTCTGTACAAGGTTGGTGATTTCAGAAGGTGTTGCAGCTAGCATAGTATCCATCCTACCACCTCATTAGTTGAAATTGGGTATTCTGTTGTATCCTGAGATTTTGATAAACGTCTTTGTCTCTGGAGTATAGATATGTTGTCAGATCATTAGTGATGGGGTCTGAGTGGCATGTTGCAGCTCTGGTACCAAAAGCAGAGCTGGAGGGGGAGATGGGGAATTCCCAAATGGCACTACAGGCACGTCTCATGAGCAAAGCTCTGTGCAAGCTTACCCACTCTCTTAACTCAGCTCAGACAGTTCTCATCTTTCTCAACCAGGTAATTACATCCTTATAGATTATGCAGGTGATTGACAAGATGGTTAGATATTCTATTGCTTACTGCATGCAACTTTCCCACATTAGAAGGATGAAGAGGCAGAGGGATGGAAGTGCAGTTGCCATTTACTGATTGAGATGTGTGCTTTGGTGCAACAGACACGACACAAATTGAGCACATTTGGTGGGATGCCATCTGAAGTTACAGCAGGAGGCAATGCTCTCAAGTTCTATGCATCAGTGCGTTTGAACATCAAGAGAAAATCCCAGTTTAAACATGGTGATGAGGTATTATTCTAGACATGTCTGTACATTGTCCAGGTGCCATACAGTAGGTTTTTCCCTCACTTCAGGATATACATTAAAGCTAAGTGAACATGTAATGGCATGCAGGCATATGGAAACGAAGTCATTGTCAAAGTGGTGAAGAACAAAGTAGCACCTCCTTTCAAGACAGCAGAGTTTGACATTGAGTTTGGCAGAGGTATTTCACGTGAAGGTGAAATTCTGGACCTAGGTGTGAAGCATCATCTTTTGAAGCTTTCAGGTTCATGGTACTCATATGAGGAGAAGAACTTTGCAAATGGGAAGGATAATGCAAAGAGGTACTTAAGGGAGCACAACGAGTTTTCTGATAGCTTGATGAAGGCAATCAAAGACAAGCTTCTTGGTATGTCAAGTGAGGTCAACAGCACTGGAAGAATGGAAGGGGAAGAAATTGCTGAACAGGAGGGTACTTGGGAGGTGGATTTTGAAGATGAGGAAGAAATTGCCCTGTGACAAATCTGATAGCCTTCTCAGAATCTGACTGCCAATATCATGGACGAAAACCAGCAACTTGAAGATCAAATCATAAGTCAGAGGTGAAGTGAAGCCAGGACTGAGAAGGGGCTTGTGGTGCTGACAGGTTTGAAAGCAAGCAACTCCAGGGCCTCACACTGAAAATCACACCTCCATAATCTCAAGTCGTTGTAGCGTCATTGCAATTGCTGAGCATTTGAACTTCTTGTCAGACCAGCGCCCTCAGTAGCCAAAGATGGGTATGTTTTCAGCCTAAATTACTGTGAGCAAGCTGTCCATTGTAGGGACATTGTTTTTCTTACGCATATCAGTGAACTGTTTTCTCCATTGCTGACGTGCAACATAGGAGATCAGAACATAGATTGAAGTATCATGTGTTCAAATCTCAATCGGAGAACTTTGTAAATATCAGGATCATGTGTATGAGCTGCTTTGCTTTAGCTTGTGTGCCACATATGATAATTATTATACTCTAGTACCTTCCTTCAATCTTGAAAGCAAAACAATTGCTTGTGGTGAGTCCACCAAGATATCTTGGCGTGCACTGAAATTTTCCTCACTGCCGATTTAAATCAATCTGGATGGAATTAGAGGCAATAAGAATGTCATAAAAATTTCAGATCTAACAACATACCAGTGAAGAGGAAAACCTGGAAGCACTGATGAAAACTAGGGACCGACAAAGAGGGAGAAGATGAGTGAAACCAATAAGAAAGGGGAACACAAAGACAGTAGAAGAGAACATCAAACCAAAAAACAGCAAGAAATGAAAGAGAAATGACTATGAATTCTTTTTACACATGATCTCTTGTTGCAATTTGTGTGTTGACTTAAGAAAACCCTCATGACTATGGGAGAAAAAAAAAATTCTTGACATGCATTTGCACTATATGGCCACCATTGAGATCTTTTTCAATAACACCACTATTACTCAATTTACTTTCATCACTCCAACATGACTCCTGAATAATTGGGACTCCTTGAGAGTCTTAGCTTCCAAAGTGAGTGCGATTTGTAGGTCTTATGAGTATTCCCCTTTCACTCCCACACATCTTTCACTTTGTGTGGAGCTATGTTTAAATTCCTTTGGTTCATGCAACGTCATGGGCTTGTTTTCTTTCTTCTTGCCTAGCCTTGGTCACCAACTCAATGTTAAGGTCACAACTCACAACTAGTGTTGGCCAAGTCTAGGTTTCCACCTCAGTCTAGGTCCGGTGTAACAACTAGATTCAATGGGTCTACATGGGACCCAAACCACCTTAGAATTGGAGCCCTATGCATCTATGTGGACTTGAACCCACCTTAGAACTAGACCTAATGGATCTTAAGGGTTTTTTGTAGGGTTGTAACCATATGTTTAGGTAAAAGCTTGGGTCCTAGGTTTAGATAGGTTTAGGGTTTCTAAGGTCCTAGGCTTTTTATGTTGGTGTTTGCAACACAAACTATTTAATTTCTACAATCTCCTAAAGGTAAAACTTTCAAAGCAACTTTTGAAAGGGAGTTTTGTGCTTGTTAGATGTTCCTTGCAAATCAAACTAGTGAATCCCAATCATATATATTAATTCATTTGGTCTGTGACGATGGGCCAGCACGGGCAGGCTGGGCACGGGAGAGGTTCAGGTTCATCCACAACAAGTTCAAGTATCCAGTGGATGGATGGTGCGCCGGTGGGTGCTGAATCATTCTGGCCCAGTGTGATCCGATGGAAACCGGTGTTTAGCAGCAATTGGAAAAATATAAAGAACCACCGGGTTCACACTATGGTTTCACATAATATATGGAACCTATTTTCCTTCCTACCTACCTACCTATGTATGAACCAGTGTTGGTTCCAGTTCTTTGAATTTTTTTCCCCATAATCAAAGAATCACCGGTTCCGGTTCTTTCAAAAGAAGAACCAAAGGTTTTACGAAAGAACCGGTAAAAAAGCGCACTGGTTCTGTTCTTAAACTTTCTTTTTTTTTCCTGAAAATTTGGGAACCGTGGTTATATAGCCACACCAATTGTTTGAAAATTTTAAAAAGTGACCGCTAGGTGAATGGTGCATACCCAGTATGATAATCGGAGGGCATCTTTCACTTGGTATGTCTATGACAGTGATTTCAGACGGACAGTGGCCACGGACAGTTGTTTAAAAAGAAAGGTTTTTTTGTGACAGTGACTCCGGACGGACAGTGGCCACGAACAGTTGTTTGAAAAGAAAAGATTTTTTAAAAAACCAAAAACATCAACCAAACATTGTTGAAATAACACACCTATGCATTATGCACAAGGTTCACACTAGTTCTACATAATTTGCAAAACTTTTAGAACTTTTTAGTACTCCACTTTGCACGATTTTCTTCAAACATAAAAGAAAGGTGCAACTATGATGCTTCTAGCTCATGGTGAAATGCTTCATGTGATCTTCCATTAGTAAAACTTGCAAATTTCATGAAGATTGTTTCAAAAAGATTATCCAAGAAAGAAATAGGATTGATCATAGATGTTATAACACCATGACAATTTAATATATTAATTCAGCAAGTCTGTCTATCAGTTAGTCAGTCTGTGACGGTGGGCCAGCACGAGCGGGCTGGGCATGGGAGAGGTTCAGGTTCATCCACAACAAGTTCAGGCATCCAGTGGATGGATGGTGCGCCGATGGGTGTTGAATCACTCTGGCCCAGTGTGATTCAATGGAAACCGGTGGGTGCTGAATCACTCTGGCCCAATGTGATCCGATGGAAAACCGATGTTTAACAGCAATTGGAAAAATATAAAAAACCACTAGTTCCATTTTTTAGTTCATTGATTTTTTGAGAACCGTGAGTATGAATGGTAAAAACCACCCTTCTAATAACCCGCTAATGGTGGTTGGTTCCAGTGTTGGTTCCGGTTCTTTGAATTTTTTTCCCCATAATCAAAGAATCACCGGTTCCAGTTCTTTCAAAAGAAGAACCAGAGGTTTTACGAAAGAATCGGTAAAAAAACACACTGGTTCTTAGACTTTCTTTTTTTTTCCTGAAAATTTGGGAATTGTGGTTATATAGCCACACCGATTGTTTGAAAATTTTAAAAAGCGGCCACTAGGTGAGTGGTGCATACCCGGTATGATAACCGAAGGGCATCTTTTCATTCATTCATTCATTCACAGAAGCGCCCCACAGTGATGGGAAAGCATGCGTTCATGCCATGCTGTGCCTTGCAGGCATGGGTTACCACTAGTTACAAAATAAAAAAGACAACATTTTAGTAAAATTCTCAATGACACATGAACATCAAGGAGATATAATTTTGTCATATTTTAGAAACAATTGTTGTATTCAATCCGTTTTTTTAAACTTGCATTTGTCGTTGCCACAACCATTTGCATCTACTATTTGGGTAAAATCGTGGTTAGATGACTTGCTTTTGACATTTTGAAAAATCTACATCTTGCATTAGTTAAATTTTTTGGAGTTACAATAATTATCAAACTATGAATTTTATAATTAATTCTTATGTTTTTATAAAAAGTATCGGTAAACCACCCTCTAGATATCACTAGACATGTGAATGGTGAAAAAAATCATGTGAAAGTTTGAATATTTCAATGTGAATTGGACTACAAATGGTAAAAATGAAAAAATTCATGGCATTTAATTTTTTTAATTTCTGAATTTTTGACATTGAGAAGTTTTCAATGCATATTATTCTTAAATTCTTGATTTGATGGTTATTTATTTGTAAATTTTTATTTTGGCATTTGAGTGATTTTTTTTTTCTATTTGCATAACAAATGTAATGTTATCATTTCAAAAGTTCATTATGAATTCATTTTAAAAATATAACTAATCCATTTTTAAAAGTATGATTCTCACTAAAATCTATTGCAACATGGATAATTCAATTTTTTAATAATGTTAATGTTGAATATGACTTTACATTTGTAATTCATTTATAATTTTTAAAAAACTACAATTGTGAGAATCCAAATAGTCCTTTTAATTATGGTTTCACCCATTTTCCACTACCATTAAGGGGAATAAGAAAAATAACTAAACCCCAAAATTGATAATTTTGATTTTTAAAAATATTATCAAAAGTTCAGATGATTTAGCAACATTTGTTGTTTCCATTCAAGAGAGATGTAAAGATAAACAATTTTTGACATTTATGTTGGGGAATAGGAAAAGGATGATTCAAGTTGGTAACATATTTGATTTAAAGTGAAACCAAAAGAAATTAAAAACATAGATAATAATTGAAAATCCTTCTTCAATCCACCAAGTCTTATAAAACTTCTTCCAATTTAGAAAGAATTTATCTATTTCTATACCTTAAGACTTGTAACCAAACCAATTATTTTTGTTTAACAACAATAATAATAACAAATTTAATAAGCTTTGAACTTTGATCATGAAAAGACACTAGATCCATAATTTTTGCATGAACAAACATACTATGTAGGAAATAATGTAGGATGTCAACTACTCAAAAGTTGTCAAAAGCACACATAGCTACTTATAGTTGAAGGGATGCTCTATTGAACGAAAATTTACACAATTGTCTCAAGCTTGTTAATCACAACTTCAAATTCCTACACCATTTCAAATCACAAGTCCTTATTCATGCACAATCATTAAATCACAATTGCATGCACCATATCTATAATCAATTATTATGCAAGATGTAATTTTATTTCGAACCACTTGACCCACAAGAATTTCTAGCCATTGTTCATTCAAATGCATGATGTTTGGTTATAATTGAATGCAAAGCAAACTAGTTTAACAATTCCCACATGCTAACAATTTATAGCTAGACATATGCCTTTAAATGAAGCATTTTGAACTACCATTACAGCAGAATGTTAGCTTACATACTTTCAATTACATTTCATCCTTGCACTAAAAAAATGTAGGTTTAGAATACAAAAGAAGAACCTTGGTACAACTTGCAAACATGACCACATCTTTCTATTGTTGTGCTTCAAAGACCTATATGAGCTTCTAAGTGAATGAGGAAAGTGCATTCATATGATAGCCTTGTCGAGTTGAATGCATTGTAATTTTTCCTTAAGTTATAAATGTTGAAATGGGTTGAATTATGCACTTATATATGTTGATATTTTGAGCTCGGAAATTTGCTAGTGGAAAGTTGAGTGATTAGGAACATGACCATACTACTTTATGATGTTGACTATTGTGACATCACTATAGAACACAAATATTGCAAAAATATGTATCATGCAATTGTGCATCTATGATTGGAAACAAATATACAAGGCACATGAAGTGCACCATAAGCATTAAACTTGTGGCAAGCGTGGAATGCCACTTGGCAAAAGGCTTAAAGTTTGTGATTTACTATTTGTTGCATGCCACTTGCTTAAAATGTGCATGCATGATAATTTGTTGCATTAGTTGAAGTGTGAAAGTTCCAACTTGATAATTTGACAACTTGAAAAATGCTTTAGTTGGCCTACATAAAGAATCCATGCTTGGTGGTTATATATACTCAATAAATCACACCAAGTCATAAACTCCAAATTATTGTACAATTGATAACTAGAAAAACCAATCTATTTACTTGGAGATGGAAGGTTCCCAAAAATACCCATTGACATTAATCTTATGTTCTATTCATTCCTTAGTTAGCATGCATGAAAAAATGTGAATTTCCCCACAATTTCCCAATGTCTTTCTATACCTACCATGTAGACAAATAGAAAGACTTAATTCTAAACTATTTTCACCCTGAAAACAAGTTCCCACTTGTTCTCAAAAGTGTTTTATAAAAAGAGCTACTTACTATTTGGTTAACAATATGATATTATCAAATAACTTTTTTAGATTTGATTCTAACATTGCAAGCATGTAAGGATTTGGCATTGGAATGATTTGTGAGTTGAATATTAGATAAACTCATGAAAGACCAATGTACATAATATAAGATTTGGGGCAATATTTTATATTATTACAAGTTCCTCCCCCTAAAAAAGAAAAAACTTAGGATATGGCCATGTCCATCTATATGATTAAATGTCATTGGTGAACAAGCTAAGAAGGGAAAATGATTGAAGAAAAGGTGTACCTTACCCTCCTTAGAAATGTGCATTACAAAGCCTTTTTTGTCATATGGGTAGTCAAACATGCCTATAACATACAAAGATTTTTTCCTAGATTCAATGTTTCCTTGAATGATCGACATCCTTGTTCTTTCCACAAGCAAAGACAATACACAAAATACATCACATGAAAATATAACTTTAAGGATTGAGTAATATATTAGTTGTTTCCCACATTACTAAACATAATATCTTCATGAATATAAATTATCATTCCACAAACCATTGTCAATGTGTGTGTGGATATTATGTGTAAGTTAAGGGCTACAAGGCAAAACCAAATATGACCCCAATTATGGCAAGATTTCTTGATGGTTACAATTTAAAACTTATGACCTATTGACGACCAATTTTTCTACCATAAACCCCCATTGATCTTTTAAGTTCTTGGAAGATGTAGATTCACAAGATCTCATTTTCAATCTCATAATCATATGTCATAAGATTATGTCATTATGTAAGAAATTCAAGTGTCATTATATTCCTTCGCAAAGAGAGTCAAATGTCAAATACAAATACCCAAAATAAAGAAAAAGTACAAGGTTTGAAGTTTAAGAGAAAATATAAGGGTTTGAACTTACCTACATTTGTGGTACTTTTGGACATGTTGTGACACAATTTTGGATGCTCATAACTCTTGGAAATCACATCTATTTTGAGCATGCAAACATGTTATTTTGTAATGCTTGAATTTTTTTTTTTCTAATGCCATTTCAAGCTCTTCAATCATTAGACTCAAATCACCTATAGAGTGAGTAAGAATAACTTTGACAAGTTCGTCTTAACTTTTCAAACCTTCAGAACTTTTGAAAACATATATTTTTGGCAATTCCAACACGTTATCTCATGAGATCTTTCCAATGGTCTACATATCACTCGGTTCTAACATGTCTTACCCTTAAACTTCACTTTAAAAATTGAGACTAAAAAAGTTCACTCCCTGAAGTTGAAATATTTCTTGGGATGTTGAGTACCTTTCTTTTGACTTTCACACAAAGTTAGACTTGTTTCACTTTCTTTGCCTTATGCAATGCCATAGACTCTCTTTTAACCCTAGTTGTTTTATTATGCCTCGTACTTGGTCACAAGTCCAAGGCTAGAGTCATAACCAATGTTGATTGGTTTTGGGTTTGGTGCTGATTCCAATCCAAGGTACGAGCCAATTATCAAGGCAACTTAACCATTTTGCATTAGTTTTTGAATTGTAACTTGTTCTTCATCTATGCAATCATTTATTATGAATAACATCACAACATGAGCTTTCCCTTCATGTTTCAACTATGTCACATTGATCAATACAAAACTAATACAAGGAAAGAATTAAGTTTGTTGATTTCATTTCCCCTACTTTAAGTTTACAACCTTGCGACCAATTTTAATGTGCCATGACCACAAAATCTATGAAAAATAAAAAATAAAAACCAAGATAAAAGAAAAGAACAACACATAATGAAACACAACAACAATTTGAACACAAAATCAAAACAAAAATAAGAATGTAAATATGTTCATAAAACTCGAAATTCTAACTTGCCCATAAAGGAAATCAACACCTAGATGTAGAAACCCAACAAGGTTCCTGAAGCTTAGCAATTTTTCACATTGACCCAAAATCACAAATGTCACCCAAACCAGGCATTGAAGGTTTCTGCAATTTGCATAGATGAGTATACCATAAGCACTCAATTTGTACATTCAGTCCACATTCAGCTTGCATTCATGAATTTGACTTGGGTTATGTGGTAAACTCACAAGCAGCAAAGGACACTGTGTATGAGCTCACCACAAAAATCCATCTTTTGATGGGATATAAGCAGAGGGGAGAGAAAATGAAACATAATAAACATTGTCACTTTGAATTAAGACTCAAAAGGCATATGTTAAGAGGAGAAATCACAATATGGAAATGACAGTAGTACTACTGAACTGTACATAAGACATTTCTTGCTGCTTCCTTCCCACACCTTGTAAGTACCCCAGGACACTGCCACTGGCTAGTCCTCCGAGCATGCCATTGATCCAATTGTCAGAATCCGCAGCTCACAGCTCTCTTACAAGCTCCCAAGCCCCTAAACACATCCAAGGTGTAGCTCTCTTGTCATTTCCACAATCCATTGAGCCTCTCTAAGCTGCTGCTACATAACACCCTTGGGAGTATTGCTGTGACTACTTTTGGGCAAAAGGTGTAAGGTTCAGGGATAGACATAAGCAAGTTACATACCATGCATGACAGAAGCAAACATCAAGAATCTATCACAAGATGGAATCCACTTTTGCAGACCCCATGCTAAAAACCAAGGGAAGATTTTTCTCTTGTTGTTCAATTCCTTTTGCAGCCATGAAGACTGCCGATTGAATTGAACAGTGCAGGGGTAGAAGACTACAGAAACGAGATGTACAACAGAAGCAGCAGGAAGCAAGACCAAAATTAGTGCCTAGTGTTGCTGAAAAGCAAACAGTAGGTTGTCCACACACAGCTCCAATCAAAAGCCCTGACCCTGCACCTAGAGCACCTGCACACAACCATTTCACACACCACTCTTTCACAATCAAGTTCTATCATATTTCCTGTGTATCATAACCCCAAAAACCAGGCAACTATGACTGGACTTCTCAGAATGAAACATTGGACAAGAAGGGACAGTAAGCATCAAGGCAAGCTTCTTATGCCAACACATTGCTTGAATCCTGCTATCTTTACAACAAAACAAAATACCACAAAAATACAGCATCCACATACTGGAACCACATAAATCTGTGCCCAGAGACATAAAGCCCCCAAAAAAAAGGGCAAAAAAGCAAAGAAATACATTGCTTGAATCCTGCTATCTTTATGGCAAAACAAAGATAGCACAAAGATACAGTGTCCACATGCCAGAAGCACATAGATATCTGCCCAGAGACATAGAGGCAAAAGCAAAAGGAGGCAGCAACTTTTCTTTTTAAAAAAAAGAAAAAAAGAGGGGAATTGTCAAATTCCCCTCTTTTTGTACAAATGAGATTGTCAACGTACAAAGTTCAAACAGCACAGAGAGAGTCAAGACAGAACCTGCAACAAGAGTTGTAGAAATGACCAAGAAGCCTAGCCTTCACTGCCATGGTAGTTCAGTGGGTGCGGGGCGCCCTTCTGGAGTGAGCAAGACTTGCCTCCTGCTCCATGTGCTGCCATCATCACTGTCATCATTCTCTGCTGCCATTCACAACTCTCTGTCTTCCTCTTGCTTCTTGTTGTTGTTGTTGTTGTTGTTGTTGTTAGCTTTCAGATCAAACAGACTAGGGTTTCTCTTGATTGTGCGTCAATGCTTGTGTCTCTCTTGCAAACTATGTATGTACTGCAAGAACGCTGCTCGAGAGTCAGGCCATCATCATCACCTTCAGCATCATGAATAGCAGTTCGAAAACACAGAGAAATCTCCACAATGTTAACAAATTTGAAGGTAACATGACAATAAAGTGCAGTCATAAGCTTATGAAAGTCCTTGCTAATCAAAATGTGTCAGACCATCATCACCTTCTTCATCACAAATGGCAGGGACCATCCACAACAACCCAGTTACAATCATGTGTAATTTTTCTCTGCCTGCACTTGAAGTATGTATTCAGTTCCATCTCCAGGACTTGCTCGCTTGGGACACATGAGCCTGGGTGCTTCATTTTCACAAACAAAGTGTAGTATCTTTGTGCCAGAAAATCATGGTGGCAAACCACCAGCAAAATCTTAAGCATCTGATGTTGATAAACCTGGATCCCGATTTCCATCTACCTTCTTCTTCATCGTCATCATCTTTGATGCGATCCCAAAACTGTTCCACAAACATCTCCACAACATACTACCAAGTTTTCTTCTCATCAGTTGTCAAGACAAAAACAAAACAAAAGACTAATTCACGCACAGAGTGTCTTTCCATTGCTGCACAGCAAGGAAGCTCTTTGTTCCAACAGGAACTCTGAGCATCTTGCAGCAGGAAGACAAAGTAACAAAAAGAGAGCAAGAGGGACGTGGTGATCCAGGGAGAGAGGAAGTACCCATGCAGAAGAGAATTACCACAGAGCGTCTTCCATGCTGCACAGCAAGCAAAGAGCTCTTTGTTCCTACATACGGTCCGAGCATTTCAGGAAGCGCAACAAACACCAGACAGAAGGAGAACAATGAAAGGGTGGTAAAATTTCTGGACGGACTGCCATCCAGAAAATGCCGAGAAGAAATCAATGCTCGAAACGAAGAGCACATAGAAAGCAAAACCCTCGTCCTCAAGCCCATAAAACCCTAAACCCTAAACCCTCCTCCTCCTACCCGTGCGTGTTTCTTCCTTCCTCTCCGCGCGTGTTGTCGCGGTGGGTATTTGCGCTTTGTTTTTCGCTCGTGCTCTGATAGGGGAGGGGAACACAAGCGCGAGGATCATCATCATCATCATCATCACAGAGCTTACGGTGCGGTGGAGGAGAAAGGCAAGGGATGGGGATATTTGAGCCCTACAGGGCACTGGGATATGTCACGGATGGGACGCCTTTCTCCTTACAGAGGAGAGGCATGGAGAATTTCGTGACGGTGAGCGTCGGAAAGGCTTGGCAGATCTACAATGTAAGTGGCGCAATGTGGGATCCATCACTACAACAACTACGATGTCTTGTGATCCAGTCTCTTGTTTTTTTTTGTAGTAAGTCGCTGTGTCGCTTCTCGTTTTACTGACGGCGCTATTCTTTTTTGTTCTCGTGTGTGTGTTTTTTTGTATCTGCAGTGTGCAAACCTTGCTCTCGTCATTGTAGGTAAAACACGATTGTCCCAAATCTCTCCAGTGAACTTTTCTGCGTTCTTGAAGAATTGTTTTCCCTCAGGTGGTTCTTGCAAGATTGTTTTCAGCTTGCCATGCGAGGGAGAGGTATTGGTACAACAACATCATCTCTCATGTTGTCTGATGTTGTCTGATGTTGTTGCACAATCTTGCTTTTGATGCAGGGCCACAATTGGAAAAGAAGATACGAGCATTGGCATCTCTCCGGGACTACACATATGTAGCCACAGGACACCACATTGTGGTGTTCAAGCGAGCTCACCAGGTCCGTTTCAATTTTTCACTTCTGAATCCCTATTGTGTTGCAAGCTCACTTGTCCCCCAAAGTTATGCAGGGTTTAGGTTTTAGGATGATCAGAGCTTTGGTGTGAAAGTTAGCATTGAGATCCATTCTCTTGAATGTAGTTTTTGTGGTTCATCTGTCTGGATGTTGCTCCACTGTTTTTGGCATTCTCAAGTATTGACAACTAGTTTTCTGTTTGCTGCAAATATGTTTTCAGATTGATAGTTTTCATTTTGTGTTTGCTGCAAAACGCACTTCCTTATTGATAGTTTTGCCACAAATGTGCTTTCCAGATGGATAGTTTTGTGTTTGCTGTAAATGGGTTTTTGTCTTAAAACAATCATCAAGTTGTAATGGTATTTCTTGCACAATTGCAATAACTTGTGTATACTGATTACCTATCAATCTGTCCATCATTGCAGGTAGCAACATTAAGTGGTCATAGTGAGAAAGTGATGCTGCTTTTGCAATTTGGGCAGCACATTTTGAGTATTGGAGCAGAAGGCCGGTTACTTGTTTGGCCAGCTTGTGGGAGCGAGTCAGGTGCACAGGTGGAACCAGTTGGAGAGCTTTTGTTTCGGAATACCTTCACCCCAACCTGTCTCATGCACCCTGATACTTACCTCAACAAGGTAAGTTTCAGTGCACTGCAGTTTCTTCTTCTTCTTCTGTTAGTTGTTTGATGATATGTTTGACCACTTGACTACTGTCAAGCATTGAACCTGAAGTTGGCAGTACATGGTGGCAGATTTTAATTGGCAGTGAGGAGGGCTCTTTGCAATTATGGAACATCAGCACCTGCAAAATGATTTATGAGTTCAAGGGTTGGGGTTCAGCTGTTCGTTGCTGTGTCTCATCTCCAGCACTTGATACAGTAGGGATTGGATGTAGTGATGGGAAAATCCATGTACACAACCTTCGGTATGACGAGACAGTTGTGTCATTCTCTCACACAACTGGAGGACCCATCACATCTCTCTCTTTCCGCACAGGTATGTTTCCCATGTTTCTGTTTTGTCATGATGCTGGCATTGACTTATCCTAGATTGACTGGATTAGATTGACACTCCATCTATCTATTCAAGGAGTTTTGGTGTTTGTCATTCTATCTGTTGATGAAATTGTCTATCATCTCCTGAGTCAGATATGTCTTGCTAAACTCTGTGCTATTTTCCTTTGCAACTAACAAAATTGGTATACCTGCAGTTGTGTTAATTCTCTAGAAATGTTTAATCATCAGTCATCAATTGGCCTTGAGTTCAACAAGTGTTTGCTGGAAGTTAAGTTATCTGGTTCTACAAAATCTATGCTCCAGAGTGTTAGGCATGGCTGTTACCAGCAACCCTGGCCTGTTATATCTCTTCCTGATTCCATGTCGAACCCCATTTGGTTGATCAGTATGGAAACCAGTTTTTATGAGATTGGGTTGTGATAAGCTGTTAGATTAACTTTGGCTTGGCAGATGGGCAGGCCTTTTTGGCAGCAGGAGGGATCTCTGGTGTGATCAGCATCTGGAATTTGGAGAAAAGGAAATTGCAGGCAGTCATCAAGGGTGCCCATGAATCAGCTGTCTCTTCCCTTCAATTCTTGGCGAATGAGCCTGTATTGCTCAGTGCTGGCACAGATAACTCATTGAAGGTAACTTCCCTCTGGTCATGAGGTCCTCTACTGAAACAATCTTGTATATGTCTGGTCAATGACTACTCGCACTTAAGACTGTGACGTCTTGCTTGTTACAACCTTCACTTTTTCTGCAACTGACTGGGTGTATGAGGAGTCTGTATTTTTATTTGTTCAAGGACCCACTGCATGTAAAGTGCTCAGTCACAGTGAAGCATAGAAGAAACTTCTCAAAAGCACATCAGTGATTTAGCTGAAAGCCACTCTGAAGGCTGTGGTAATAATGATATTGGAAATTCATTGCTTGATGGAGCAGATGTGGATTTTTGACACCAGTGACAGTGAGGCCCGATTGTTACGCTTCCGGAGTGGTCACAGTGCACCTCCTACTTGTATCAGGTCAGCTGCTGTGTCTCTTCTGATCCTTGAAAACAGTATTCAACTGGTAACTTAAGTGCCTTATTTTATGGCATCATGTGGGTGAATTGTCATGAAGTTATGATGCACGTCCTCTCTGGGTTAGACAGGAGAAATGAGAAAATCAGGCCCTTCCACTGTACAGAATTGTCAAGATTGCTGTGTTATTGCTGTTCTTATCTTTTAGGTATTATGGAAATGGGGGTCACATTTTATCTGGTGGCCTGGACCGATCTTTTCGTGTCTTCTCCACTATTCAGGTGCTATTCATGAACACCCAGCTTTATTCAAGAAGGATGTACAGTAGTAATCTCTGTTTTACAGATTTTGGGTGAAGATTATTGGAGATTGAGTAGATTACAATGTGCTCAAATTGTAGTGTTGATCTACCTCCATTTTGTTGGTTAGGAGGTTTGACCGAATTTACAAATTGTGCTGATGTGAGGAATTCTGTGGCTTTGTACTGCAGTTAAGAGTGCTTAGCTTTAGGTAGTAAAATTTGGGAGCTTTTTTCTGCAGGATCAACAAAGTAGGGAACTCTCACAAGGAAGCAAAAGTGCACGGAAGATGAAATTGAAGGTATTTTGCCAACTAGATTCTTTGTGGACAATACATGTTTCTTTCCTGCAAGCATGAATGGTGCAGCAAGTCAGCTTTGATCCACCAATATTTGCCAGCTTTGATGCCTGATTTGGGACAAAACCCACAAGTTATATGCAAACAGTTGCATGGGTGCAAGATATGCCAGTCAACCACCAGTCCTGAAAACTTCACCCAGGGAGTCAAATTGGAAAGTTTCTTGAGGATATCTGTTTGTACAGTCTCATCACAGATTTTGCAACTTGATAGGAGCTGGTCACCCTGGAAATGACCAGTCTAGATGACATCAGTTTGTTGAATGGGGATGAATGTGTTTCTGGTCTTCTTATCAATTTCTTGCTCTGAGAATTTGTAGCTGATGGTAGTAAGAAAATGCAGGTCTATTGCATTGGATGAAGTGCTGTTGATTTTTTCTTCTTTGGGTTTTTGCTTGACTTCATCGTGGTCCAATGTGGCAGGATGGAGAGTTCAAGTTGCCACCAGTGGTAGCATTTGATGCAGGTCAAAACGTAAATTGCGTGTTGAATTGCGTTTCAAATTAATTGATGTTTTGTGAACCAATTCTGGTAGATCCTAGCAAACTTGGAAATAATTTCTGAGTACTGTGTTGGGCTATGCAGTTGAAATTCGAGAACGTGATTGGTGTAATGTGGTCACCTGCCACATGGATGAAAGTGTAGCCTACACTTGGAGTCTGCAAAACTTTGTCATTGGCGAGCATGTCCTCAAACCTTCTCCGGATAATCCTGCACCTGTGAAGGTTTGTTATCAACTATTTTGTTGCTTCATGCACACTATTGGCATTTCAGTACATACAACTACCTCGTAGTGACAAGGCCAGGATCAGAACATCCTAGCAGTCCATGTTGAGCATTGAATGCTACTCACACAAAGATTTCTTTCACACCAACCTGGTGCCTTGTAGCAGGCTGTGCTTGATCATGGATTTAAAGGAAAAGGGATCAGGAGGGATGTATCAGAGGTTTTTGGTTCCTTGTGTCTTACACAATGTTATAGAAGCTCTGCTCTTGAGAATTATGTATGCCTAGAGTAAAGACAAGCACAGTGAGAAACTTATTAGTCAGGGTGTGTGGTGTGCAGAGCTGTGCAATTAGTGCATGTGGCACTTTCGCAGTTTTGGGAACAGAAGCAGGGTGGATCGAATGTTTCAATTTGCAGTCGGGGATAAGGAGAGGCACATTTGAAGATCCTGCAGTTGGAGAATTGCGTGGGCATAATGGGCCTGTCCTTGGACTGACTTCTGATGCAACCAACTCATTGCTCACAAGCGGTGGCTATGATGGATTCATCAAGGTCTCCTGTTGTCTTATTCTATCACATTGTCTGTGAGCATTGGAAGAAAGAGTGCTTTTAGTGAAGAAAGCAAGGTTCTATGTCACTTATTGCCATCTGTGCTATATTGCTATATGCCTCTCATGATTTGGTATTATGAAGTTATGCAGGGTTCTTGTTGTTAATGCAACTGCATTGAAATGGTTGTATACATTCATGCAGGTTTGGAGCTTTAAAGGACGTGAACTCAAGTCCATAGTATCTGTTGGATCTCCAGTGCTGAAGATGGTGACACACCGAGGAAATGGTTTGTCAGCTTTCCTCTCATCATATATCTGGGGAATTGCTCCCAAAACCAATGCAACCTGATAGCAACTTTTGTACATGGATGCTGTACAGTTGTTTTGGAAGGCATTTAGTTTCATTTGGAGATTGTTTCTTGCAAACTGTCCCCCACTTACAAGCTCTGACATTCCTGATCTCTTTATGTAGGCCTTGTAGCAGTTGCTTCAGATGACAGGTTGTTACGACTATATGACATTGTGGCTGCACGCCTTGTGCGAATTTTTGAGGGTCACACAGATCGTGTCACTGATTTGTGCTTCAGTGAAGATGGCAAGTTGCTACTGTCAGCAGCTATGGATGCCACTGTGCGTGTGTGGGATGTTGTTGCCGCCAAGCAGATCGATGCCATGCATGTGGGCACAGCTGTGACAGCTCTCTCACTTTCACCAGGCATGGACATGCTGGCCACCTCACATGTGAACTGCAATGGCATCTATACATGGTGAGTAACTTTCTTGAACAACTACCCTGGCACTGCTGAGACAGCCCTGTCTTGAGGCCTTATTCAGACATACCACATTAAGTGGGAAGTTGTGGCAACCCATCACTGCTATTCATGATGAAGGTAATGGTCTGACACTTTGTGAGCATTTCTCGTAAGGTTATGACTGCACCTATTGTTGGGTTACCCTCGAAGTGTTCCCTGGAGTTTTTCTCTGCAATCTGAGAGATATATCATTGTATTTCTATTGTGTGGGAGCATGAGGGCCAGACAACACTCTTTTCACAATACATTTATTCTCTTGGTGTGTATGGTGCTGAATTTGTTGAGTTCTCTCTTACTGTGCACAGGGCAAATAGATTGCTGTATTCTGGGTTTGCAGACTTAGTAGTCCAAGGAAGTGGGAAAGCTGTGAGAGACATGTCAATGCCTACTGTCTCTGCTTCAAAGGATGGTATTATTGATGAGGTGGAGAAAATGCCAGAGTTGCCAGCTGAAGATATTATGACCTCTGCTAATGACAGTCATGATGAGACCATCTCGGTAGAAAGCAAGCAGATCACACCAAACTTGATCACACTTTCCATGCTCCCTAAACCTCAATGGCAGGGCCTTATCAATTTGGATACAATTAAGGTGGTCCTTGTCTCTTTCTTCATCTTCTATTTTGCAACTAGCTGCTGCTGCTGCTCCAGGGTCTTTCTCTGGCATGACCAGAGTGTTCCTTGCTGTTGTGAACTCCTTCATTCTGTAGGCCATCATATTGAGCTCTGCATTGGATGCTACTAAAATCTGCACTTCTTACCATTACCACCATGGAGGGATATACTTAGTGGGACATCAATGTCAAGAGCTTGACTTCCATGGCCTGCACAGAGAGGTTGCCAAAAAAGGTCATTAACAATTTTTTGTCTCTTGATGGCAGATCCGAAACAAGCCTATAAGCGCACCAAAGAAACCAGAAAGGGCACCTTTTTTCCTGCCCAGTTTACCATCACTTTCAGGCAAACCTGAATTTGTAGTTGCAAATGGAAAGGAAGCAGGGAATATTGGAAATGGAACAGACAACAATGTGGAGATATCACACATAAGAAGATCAGGGCGTGATGACTTCCAGACTTTTTTCATGCATCTCCTGTATGAATGCAGTGAGAATGGAGATTGTGCGTATTTCTGACCTCTTCAGTACACTGATATATCTATGTTTTGTACAGTAGCATTTGCTGTCTTCAGAATTCATCACATGAAACTTCTTGGGGTTCTGATGTTTAGCTTGTGTTTTCCAGTACTTAAATGGGAACATGGCTATGGTACAATTTGTCATGGTATGAGTTGTGCAACAAGCTCATGCTCAGTGTAATTCTTTCTGTAAACTATCAAGCTTCCTTACCAGGGTCGCTTGTGCATGTGATTCTGCTGGTTGGGGACAGCTGGATCTCCATGTCTAGATTCCTTCTCGTTTGTTCTTTAGACACCATCATGCATGGGCACTGAAATTTTTGTCTGGAAATGATGAACAGACTCCAGCTTGGTTGTACATATCAAGAGCATGTCGCCCTCAGAAGTGGATGCAGAGTTTAGGGTTATGGAGATTGTAGATGATGACATTGACTCACGGAGTCAGGAATTGCAAGATATTGGCATGGTGCTTGACTTTCTATTAGCAGAGCTGAAATCTAACAATAACTTTGAGTTTATTCAAGCACTCATGCAGCTCTTCCTTGAGGTAATATGTGTGTGTGACTCTGGAATCTTGCTCTGTTGGTTATATGTAAAGAACAAATGTGAATGTGGTGCTTCAAATTCTGAGGGTGAACCTCAAGAATGTCAGCTGACTTAAGGTGGAAATGTCTGCAGATTCATGCAGAGACAATCCTTTCTCAACCATTCTTGCAAGAGAAGGCAGCAAAATTATGGCATCACCAAACCACTACCTGGCGACGATTGGACACCATGTTCCAAAGAGCTCAGAGTATGATCAGCTTTATCAGTAAGACTCAGTTATAGAAATCACATCCAATTGCTAAAAGAAAAATCATTACTTTGTTTTTTCTCTGATACAGTACTGGGGTGACAATTTCTTACATGCTGTTAAGTAAAGAGCCCCTTGCTGTTTTCATCACCAGTTCGGTATGTTTGCACTGTTGTCATGTATGCAAGCAACAACACAGTGAAGAATGTGGCAGCCTTCTAACTTGGGTTTGATGGGAGTCCCACCTAACACTGGTTTGACAACAAAGACTTTCATTAACATTTGCTCATGGTCATTTCTCTGATCAAGATTAGAAATATGTTGTGCACTTGAACATTGTCGTAAAGGGCAAACACATGTATATATGGAAACACACCAACACCAATTTGCCGACAACCCTATTGAATTTTTTTGAAGATGATCAAAATCAACAAATGAAAGATTTGAGAGAAGCAGGAAAGATAGCTAATTTTTTTTGTTTTTGGATGCTGAAAAACAAAAGTTTCATCTAAAACTCGATGGTTTTAGATGCAGGAAAACAGAAGGTTCATCAAATGAATGCAATGCAGATTCCTATTTGCAGAGAGAGCTAGAGATGTGTGATCAAAACATGTAGTGATCATAAGTATGTATCATTGTCAATAATACATAATATGCAAGCAAATCCATGAGAAAACAGAAAGCAGCATGGAGAGAGGAGGGAGAGTCATGGAATGGATCATCAAGCACAACAAAATGCAAAGCAAATCCATGTTCAAACAGAACGAACACACACACATGCGCACAGGGGAGTATGTTGTGCGACCTGACAACACTGGGAGTGTATCCTAAACAATGTAAATGGCGACATTGTCGAACAGCAATGGCAACAATTTGAAGAAGCTTTGGGAACTTCAATGGGAAACCACAGTGATACTGTTATGCTCGAACACCAAGTGTGTTTGCAGCATGATTGAGAGAAGCAAAAGGAAGCTGAAGACTTGTTGTGTACCTCTTCTGCCTCTGTGTGTCTGTGTGTGTGTATCTCTTTCTCTCCCTCTCTCTTTGTGAAGTCGTGAACAAACAGGATTAGGGTTAGGGTTTGAGGCAAGACGAGTGAGGAACAGCATGTGAGACTTGGTTTCTAGATCGGTGTTTTTGGGGAGGAAGATGGCAGGGGCGACTGGTGCAATGGAGAGTGGGAGTGGAAGTGGGAGTGGTGCAGCAGCAACTGGCGATGGGGTTTTCGATGTCGCACACATTGGGGAGGTGAAGACATGGCTGCGAGGAGCCTTTGAAGCAGTAGGGAAGGAAGTGCCGGAGTTCGAGTATACGCCTTCGACTGTGGCGCACCTCCACAGCCTTGCCACTTTGTCGCAACATCGCACTCATGCAGCCAATGTGATTGCCACCGATCTCCGGCAGCAAGCTGCCGAGTACCGCAGCCAAGGCCAGAGATAGCTTCTTGCTGCTCTTGCATTTTCTTTTTTTCAATTCTTTTGTTGGGCTTTACCAACAATGCTGATTATGCAAATGCTTCTGGGGATGATGGCACACTTGCAGCAGCCAGGCTCCGTGAGATTCTGGAGTGCATAGGGCTATCACAAGAGAATCTATCGCAAAGTGGGGTCATGGCAGCTCAGACACTTGCAAATGTTGCTCACTTGCTAGATGTGAAGGATACTGAGACCAGTAGGTATGTGTGTTTCTCTCTGGAACATCTCCTGATTTTGCAAGCAACCTTATTTGACTCCAATGCATGAAGCTTTTGGAGCACTTCCATGATTGGTAGCAAGCAAAACCTTGTTTGACACTCCAATGCATGAAGCTTGGAATGAGAGTTTTTTTTCCTGGGCCTCACTTTCTTGCTTGGCAGTGCCATTGTGGCGATGACGGAGCTTTCACTGAAGAAAATTGAGGTGGAGGAGAAAAGGACCAAAGTGCAGAAGGAGTCCAAACTGCTGCTTGATAATACACGCAAGGCCATTGCTCGGCTCACTTACTTGAAAAGGTGAATCCTCGAGCATGCACTTTGGTAGACCACTTCAAGGAAGGGAATGTGCTTTTTCACTGTCCACCACTCTGTAACCTTTTTTTGGATTTGGCTCTTGTTTCCTGAGTATTGGAAGGGTGAAGGGCGCTTGCTCAGCTGGAGGAGGAGGTTGCAATACGCGAGGGCCCCATGATGCAGTGGCAAACCAACCTCAAAATGATGGCTTCCAAAGAACGCCAATACCTGCAGCAGCTTGCAAATTATAAGGTGCTGTTTTTCTTTTCTACTTCACAATCATATTGTTCATAGTTTGTCAGATCATTGCATGCAAGATGAATACTATGGTTCTTTTTATTCAGAAATGGAAGGTTTTGCTTTTGAGTGTTCATAGTTATGCCTGTTTTCAGATCTGTTGCTGCAGTGGATGATGCCCCTGGAAAGGTTTCCTTTGTGTCATCAAAAGAGTTTTAATCAACTTCTCTCCTTCTACAGTCATTGCTTCGACGACTTGGATACACACCAGAGATAAGCCATGGTGTTCTCATGGCTATGGTGGAGCATCGTCACGAACTAGAGCGCAAAACAAAGCCCATTCTTGACACCTTGCGCAGCTACCAAGACCTTCCCCCTGTACGGCTCTTGGACACAAAAGCAATTTCTTTTCTGATGCTTTGCTGTATAGCTAGAGGCATGGTGCTTTCACAGCTGTTCCAAGGTAGCAACTGGGATGCAAGTCCTTTTAGGGCAATGTTTCCATGGTCAGAGAACCCTTCAGGGATTCACATACATCAGTTCATTTGCAATCTATGGTTTTGCTGCCATATTGCTTTTTTTGGAATTTGCATCTTGGATAGGGCAGTCAGTGCAATACCAAGGTGTGTTCTACCATGTATGTAGGAAATAGAACTGAAATAGTATTGAGTGTGGCAGGACAAGGCACTGGCAGAGCTTGCCATTAAGGATAAACAGCGTGAGTATGAAGCTGCAGAAAAGTACTTGGAAGATGCTCTCCATTCTGCACTCCATACCCTGCAAGAGTGACTCTGTATACAGCCAATCTCATTGTGCTGCCTGCTGCCTTGCAAAAAGGTATGTAAAAACTCAAATAAGGAAAACATCTCTCATGCATGTCATGATTCAGCTAAAAGGGAAACAAGGCATTGAGAGCAGATTGAAGCATTTGCATTCTTGATCTCATTGTTACTGCAGCAGCATTTTGGAGGCTTGTGAATTATCCTAACATAATTTGCAAGCACTTTCCTCATCATGCAGATTGGAACTGCAGCATCATAAATCTTTCTGGAGCATTAACTTCATGAGGTCAACAACTGCTACTTCAAGCACCAACATACAGTCCTTAAGTTGATCATCTTTGAGATTGTGTGCAATAAGTGGCTGTATCTAGTGTACTCTTATTTGCAGTACAATTCTTGTTCAATAGCTTGAGCCTTTAGCTTACTAATAGAGATATTGCTCAGAAAGAATGTTTTGTACAGAACTAGTGATTCATGAATTCCTGAAGTCCTACATGTGTGGAAGATAGATTCAGAGAATGACCTGGTGCATGCTATTGGAATCTGATAAAGCCTTTGGGAAAGAGGCAATGGTGGCTCATTTTACTACTGTGCATGTTGTTGAGGGATTCCCAAAGTGCTTGCATGCTGTTCAGAGTTGTCATGAAGAGTGCATCTGTCCCTGAAGGTTATTGAGTTCTAAACATGCTGGCTGGGCTTGTCTTTAAAATTGCCATAGTAGAAGAGAGATCAGAATGCCCACAAGAGTAACGATTATGATTCAAATGGCTAGTAAGCAGATTGTCATTGCAAGTGATGAGAAGTAGGCTCTAGTGTTGTCCGATTTTAGCAATTGTGTCTGAACTATGCAAGACTAGATCCAGCTGCATCAATCTATTGGTTGATGTTCTGAATGCACAAGCTACAGGGGAACCATAAATGTGTTTGAGAAATGTGGTATCCCTTTGTAAGAAGGAGTGTGTATTTGTGTGAGTTTGTGAAAATGGATTCTGTACAGGCAGTTTAAGCTTGAATAATTTGAATGATGATGATTATTCATCTGAGCTGGTTTATGTGATAGAACTATAGGTTTCATAAGCTGCAGTAGTCACTTGGACAGTTCCAGACTGGAATCTGTTTAGCCCATTCCCAAGAAAAGAGGCATGGAAAAGTTTCTTTTCAATTCAACAATTGGATTCACAACACCATATTCACAAGTAGATTTTCAATACCGTCTCTCAATTTGCATCTCATTTTTTGTGAATTGAATCGGATTCAATTCAAGTTCCGTGTGTAAAACTCTTATTTGTTGGCTTATTGTGATAACATTATAACTTTGTGCCATAAACCTCACAGTCCATCTATTAAGGTAGTGTGTTTGTTTTGTATGTTTTGTCACGTAATAATAAGGTCCGTGGCTTTGTGTTTTTGGTATTCCTGGAAAGGCCTCAATAAGTAAGGGGGCACCAATGTGATTTTGCAATGTTTAGAACTGCAATGCATGAGTTATTGAAATTTGAGTATTTTCATCACTAAAAGTTCGATGAAGGTTGAAAATTAATGCTTTTAGGTGATTGGGTGTGTGCTGTTGGTACCATTGAAACTCTTTTGATGAGTATGGGTGCAAAGAGATATGGTTTAGTAATTTTCAGGCCTATGGTGCAGGAGTTATTGATTTTGAGATTTTTTTTTATTGATAGAAATTCAATAAATTGGTGCAACAAATGTATATACTTTGTGAAAGTATGTTACAGCCACTCTAGTTTATATGTAAGTTATGGCCCAAAGTTTTGAGTCCAAAGTTGTGATCTATAACTCACATGTTGTGACTATGAATAGAAACCCTTTTTTCGTCATCACAAGTTGTCACCTATGACTCATAAAATGTTATTATTAATGGAGGCCCTTTTGGATAATATGGACAAAAGAAAACTTATATCCTTTGCCAAAGTGTTGTTCACACGGTTTATAATATTTTTGCCTTATTGAAAGATTACTTTTTGTTGTTGTTGTTGAAGATAACATGATTTTTTTATTGGCTACATGCTTTCTTCTCACCAAAAAGAAAACTTCTAGTTACTCTTTCACGGACAAGGCTTTATTATACATGTAAAAAAAATCTTACACAGGATAGTGTAAATGTTTGGAGAGTAACTTACTCAAGTATCACAAAAGTGTGAATGTAATTCAAACATATGCATGGAGTAAGTATAAATGAACTTAGGTGTGTAAGTCACTTACATCTACAAGGTTATGAACAATTTGTTTACATGTCATTTATACTTATGTGCACAACATTGGGCTTATAGCATTGTTTTTCTTTTCTTTTCAAATTTTTGTTGTAGCACCACTAGGAGCATCCCAAGAGAGATTTAACAATAAATGGCAACCTTTTCTTCAAACTTGTCAAAAAAATATTAATACTTTTTTATAGTTTAATACCTATAGGCATAGAAATCTAGCTAAATTGATTCAAAACGGTTTAACGAAAAGACAAGGGCCCCAATTTCCCCAACTCAATAGGTTAATCAGTGATGAAAGAAAAGCACATAAACTCCATGACAATGGTTATTGGAAATAAGAAGTGCAAGACAAATTTTCTGTTTAAAAGTTTGATAGCTATAATCTAATCTACGGGTCTTCAGCAATTAGACCATTCCAATTTCACTCTCACAACTTTTACATTAAAATTTTGATATATATTAAATGATTATAATATGCAAAAGTTGAAAATACATATGTCGATTTAAAACTTCATCAACTTGAAAGTTTTAAAATCTCAATATTTCTCATTGAAATTCATTCTATAGTATGGGATATTAACTATTTGCATTTACTTGGAATTTTAAAAATCTATTTGGATGTATTGTAACCAAAAAAAAGTAATTTGACAAAATACACAAATTGCCCAGCTTCACATTGCAAAGAAGGAAATCTTGGGTTAGAAATTTTATTTTAGTTATATAAACTTGCTTTAAACATTATTGGTAGACTAGAGCAAACATACAATCCTACATGCACATGTTGAATCAAATCACTCTAGGTTTACTATCATGATCTATCTTTGTTTTCTTCATGGCACCTTAGTCTTTGGTTCTGTAATCCCAAACCCTCTAGTCACATTCTCCCACCATCGACATCAAGTCCAAATCCCATATTCTATAACAAAATCCTCCGAAAAAATCCTAAAAGTTTTGACAAGTGAAAAGAATTCACTTGAAGTTCCCAACAAGTTGTATTCTATTAGTTTTGTAATAATTATTCCAACAACCTGCCCATGATGCCCAAAAGGAGATTGAAACCCGCTCAAAACACCTATGTAAATAAATATTCACCTTCCCCCACAGTTATAGTACTGTGATGAAGAAAAATGCTTCAAATTATTCACGCACTAAGCCTAAGGAAGAGAATGCCATCACATACTAGCTTTTTCAAATCCTTTAATGATATTCATTGTTTTCATGTGAATATTTACTCCTAAGCATTCTAACATTCAATTTATGTATTATGTCTTGATTTTCCATGCACAATAAATTTTTTTGAAAAAATTAGAATCAATACATTGAAATGTTAATGAACATTCATTTCATCCACATTTTACACACAACACACACCAATCAAAATCCAAAGAGAAAAGCAAAGTCACTTAACTTCAAAACTCTTTTATCCAAAAAAAATCAACATGCCCCCTTCATCCAAAGTCTTCCAATATATCCTTTTATTAATTGGTCCCTTTTTATGGCAGTCTTAGTTATGGTTGAACATGAATACCAACTCCAATGAGCTTATTTCCACAGACAACACTAAACAAACCCCTTACACCATAAGTCAATTAGTCACAAATCATGGTAGATTCTGGGATTTTTGACACATAACATAGTTGCCACCAGTCAACAACAGATGACTATTAATCCCCACAGAGATAAATAGAAAACAAACACTACACAATTGACTTAGGGAGTAAACAAAAACGAAACAAGGTCCTAAATGTCACTCAACAATTCTTTCCCATAATCAAACTTTCCAACATTGTCTCACTTCGGAGCTCCCAATTGCGTGGGCACTCTCTTTACCCAATCACAAAATCAAACAACATTACAACAAATAAAAGAAACCAACAACATCACGTTGATTTGCCATAAAAATCACTTTCAAAATCCTTAAAAGCCCCTCATTATCTCCCTGACATGACCCCTATGAATTAGGTTTACTCTTGCCCTACTTTTGTTCAAGCACATGAAGTGAACCCTATGAACCATTTCTATTTTTGCTTTAATTTGGTTGGAGCACATGTGTGGGTGTTGGGTGGTACCACAAGGAATGTTACACTTTCATTTTTTAGGACCCATCAAATTTTGAAAAAATATAAGAAATACATAAAGAAAGGTCTTTAGTAAATTGTCTATTGATTACATTAACTAGGTTATATAAAATTTGAAACTTTAACAATGTAAAAAATGTTTAGAATTTTGATGTTCCTATTCATTATATTCACACAAAGTTTCAAGAATGTCACAAAGGTTTTTTTTTAAAACTTTTTTGTTACGAACACTTTTCAAACAAGGTTTGGGGGTTTTTTTTGTGTGTGGATATAAAATTTTAAGATATTTTAAATGATATTATATATGATATTTTTACTAGATAATTATTTGAGTAGGTATAATTTAGTTATGAATTTCCAAAGTTTAAGAACTTGATTTTTGAAGAGGTCACATCAATAAGGACCGCAAATATGTAACAATTTTCACTTTTTTTAATTGTAATGAAAATTTCAAGCTATATACTTTGGCATGCAATAAACAAACATGAAAAAAAAAAAATTATAATTATGAAAACATTTTTTAAAAAAGGGCTCATGAATATTATGTGACCAATTTTTGTTCTTTGACCATTCCTTGAAATGGTTCTCAGTGGTACCACTCAATTGTATTTACACTTGCGTAACAAAGATTATGTGCCCAAAAGAGGAGTAGGGTCTTCAAACCAAGGCATTGAACAAGACATTACTAGAATTATTGAAATCCCCAATCATCTACCAACATTCTATCTTAGAAAAACAAAGAGTTTGATGTTTAACTATCCTTTCATAGAATTTGGTAACTCTTCATATGGATGTAACCCAGTCGTTCCGTCACTTGTGTCTTCCAAAACCAATTTGCAGACCTCCATACTCTTTCTGCAATGAAGAGTAACCAGCCAATGTTTGGCAGAATAGGGTTGTGTGTAAGCTTGATAACTCTTTTTTTTCAGGCCAATGAGATTGTTGGATTTGGTGGTCTGAATTTTTATTTTTTAATTATCTTGAGAGAACTAATAGTTCAATGTGTAATAACTATTTACATACAAGGTTTTAGCACATTCCTTGTTCACTTTGTTGGCCTTGCCTACCAAGGCAAGGATATTGTGTTTAGATTCATTATAGAGTATAGTAGCTTAAGGGATTTTTATAGGCCCCTAGGTAATAATAGCTCTATTTTTATATGAGGATTTTTGAAAGGTGATATTTTGGCTTGTGTTGAAACTTGAGATTAGTTATCGAGGTATAATACCTTGAAGGATTTTGGTTTCTTTTAGAGGGTTTTTTTGAAGATTAGGTTTTAGCATGGTGAAAATATTTGAGTTTCCATAATTCTTCTTTTGCCTTAAGATACTATTTAATGTAAATGGCAAGGCCACACAGTGTGACACACCCCTTGTTATTCTTCTACCAATTCTCACACTCCCCAGGTCTACAGATTGTGAGACCCAGCACCCACCAGTGCACCATGAAGGATGAATGGCAAGTGGTCAGGAAACAGTTTTCTGTTCACTTTTAGTTCCCACGCTAACCATGGTGGTTAGCTCAGTTGCTTTTTTTTTTTCTACCTACCTAGTAACAACCTACAAGCAGGTTGTTAGTAGGTAGGTAGAAAAAACAGCCCTTACATATGTATAAAGCATTTACTTCCCTAATAGTTACCTATTTACCTACCTACCTACCTATGAGACCTATTTCCTACAGAATTGATTACCAAGACAAAACCAAATATTAACTCAGTTGAGGTTCATCCACAACTGAGTAATAACCATCATCCAGTGGATGGTGTGCTGGTGGGCGCTGGGTCAGTCTCGCCCAGTTTAAGGTTTAGGGCTTAGGTCATTGGAGTCGCTTGCATCAAAGTAGGCGCGGGTTGGCGTTTCACTTGCTCCAACTAAATAAATCTAATTTTTTACATTATATTTATTATTAAAAATAGTACTATACATTTATCTACAGCAGTAAACTAAAGGTTACTACTGAATAAATCTTATTTTTTTCTATATTATGTTCACTAATGAAACGCTAAACCCTAAAAATTTAATCTGTTAAAAACTAATCTGAAGGTCGATGTGTTTTAGGAATGGGTTTCCAATTGTGTAGATTAACTTAACATAATGAACTATTTGCAAAGTTAGATGAGCTATTACAATCATCATGCTGGAGCTGTTATTTCAAAACATTAGAAATTATGAGTTTGATGACCACTTTTGAGAAGAGCAGTTTTTTTTTCAAAAAACAGTAAAACAACAATAAGTAGGTTTAGCCAAATTTGGTTACAAACAAATTACGAAAGTAAAAGAAGAACATAAGCATCTTTCTATATTGTTGGCTATCTACTTCAAAAAATGCCATAAAACTATGGCAATAGAAAACCCCCAAAGTCACCTATTTTTCAAAAATTAAACAAGGGGTGTGTCACACTGCGGCCTTGCCATTCACATTTTTAAGTATCTTGAGGCAAAAGAAGAATTATGAAAACTCAAATATTTCACCATGCAAAAATATAATCTTCAAAAAAATCCTCTAAAAGAAACCAAAATCATTCAAGATACTACTATAACTCTGTAACTAATCTCAAGTTTCAACACAAGCCAAAATATCATATCTTTCAAATTTAATCCTCATATAAAAATAGACCTATTATTATTACCTAGGGGCTTATAAAAATCCCTTAAGCTACTATACTCTATAATGAATCTAAAACACAATATCCTTCTTGCCTTGGTAATAGGCAAGGCCAACAACATGCACCAACTGGTGAAATTTCACCCACAAAGACAAGGGTTGAACATAAGTTGTACTACTTGTTTCTTCTGATAAGATCTCCCCCCACTCCAAAAAAACAAATCAATATAGCCCTGCACATTCAGTACATATCAGTGTTGGATGGTTATCACAAACAGGATCAGATCCTCGGAGACTAACTATTAGGGCAATTCTTAGTTAGGGTTTTATAAGTTAACCATGATTCTCAAAAGCTCGAAGAAGCAAAGTTTTTGAAAAATCTAACCATGGTTGTCAAAAACTTGAGGAAACCAAATAACTGCCTTTATAACCTCCAGTCCTTTACTGGTCGGTTCTCTCATGAAAAACCGCCAGTCCCTTTTGAGTACTCTCTGAAGGTTGTTCTTTGATTCTCTCTCCTTTTCCTTTTTGCTGGGAGCAATAAGAACCGGCGGTTCTTTGATTCCGAAACTCTGTCAAACACCGAATCTGGGCAGATATCAACAAAAATAAAACCTTCTCCCCGCTGGAACACTGGTACATACTAACATACTCAACTTTGATGCAACGTTAAATGCGGGTTGCTTTGAGTTTTAATGGAAGCTGCTTCGCAGCTCTTGTCAGAGATTTTGTTGGGAAGTTGTGCAGCAGCAGCTGGATTGCTGGATTGTGGTAGTACACACACACACACACACACATATAAATATATTGTCTGGAAGTACCAGTGTTGTATAGGGTGTAACCTGAGTATATGGTACTGGTATGAGTACTGGTATTGAAGAACATACCAGTTGAACGTATGACCTGAGGGCAATATTAGCCTTATATACCAGTACTAGTATCAGTACCAGTCCTTTGAGTATTTTAATTAATAGTATATGGAACCCGAGGTAATACCAGGTACATTACCTTGTGTATATATACCAGTACCAATACCAGGTTTATACCTGACATATATACCAGGCAAAAGTTAGCCTTGAACCTAATACCAGTACCAGACTGTGTATGAAAGTTTTTAAAGAAGTACCCAATACCAGTACCTGCCAGGGTTTTTTCTTTTTTTTTTTAAATTTTAATTACTAAAAAAAACCCCCCAATACTACCACCAGTCTGGTAATGTTTGAAAGTCGATACACTAGTAAGTACTTTTTTTTTGTGTTTAGCAATTCACAATAAAACAACAACAGGGTACAGACATCCCAAAGACTTGGTTTTTTGTTTGAATATAATATTCACAGTCTTACACAAATTGTCACAGTTGCACCCCAAGATTGTGCTCCAAGATTTGCTTTGGAAATTGCACACAATTCACACCCATTACCCCCCCCAATCTGTGCTTTTGCCACCTCAAGAAAACAGAACAGAACAGCCCTCCCATGAACTGATCTCCAAAAGATCTCTTCCTGACAAGCAGCAGTCATTACATTTGTAGTAAAAGGACAGAGGAATTTGTTGTCCAGCAAAAGTGATCCATTGAACCCTAAATTGCAATCCCAACCCAACGCCATGTGAGCGATCCATTCAATCCTAATTGCAATTGCAAAACCCAAACCCAATATGAGTGATCCATTGAGAACCCTAACTGCAGTTCCAACCCAAATCCAATGTGATCTGATCCTAATTGCAATGCCAACCCAAATCCAATGTGACTCTGATCCTAATTGCAATGCCAACCCAAACCCAATGTGAGTGATCCATTGAGAACCCTAACTGCAGTTCCAACCCAAACCCAATGTGAGTGATCCATTGAGAACCCTAACTGCAGTTCCAACCCAAATCCAATGTGACTCTGATCCTAACTGCAATTCCAACCCAAACCCAATGTGACTGTGATCCATTCAAATCCTAATTGCAATTCCAACCCAAACCCAATGTGACTTTGATCCATTCCATCCTAATTGCAATTTGAACACAACCCCACAACTTATGAATATGCTTTTGCAAGAAAACCTTTCCTTCAGAAACTGTTTTCCTGTTTCTCATGTTGGGTTCTTCAGGGACTGTCCATATCTATCAACAACCAATGTGTCTTCAATGATGCCCATGTCTGCCTCATTTCAAAAACTACAGAACTTTTACACCACTATTTGTGTTATCTATAAATGTGTGCACATTACTATTCTCTAAGTTTTGTAAGATTTGCAATTTTTCATTATGTTGCGAATGTATGTCTGTATGCATTTTCTCATTAACTCAATAGCCTTTGAACCTGGTTTGATCTGGCATTTTCTTGAACAATGCTCAAATGATTCATTGCTATCAAAAGTGCCAAGAAAATAAGTTATTTGGTGAATCATGAATCATCACACCTCCATCTCTTCCCAATGTAGTCTGGCTCAGCAAATTTTCTACACTTTTGGTGGATGTTTTTCAAATGTTCCAAAGACATGTTTTTGAGCATTGAACTGATTTAGTTGCGTTTGCTCATGTGGGGAGGATGTGGAAGAGAATTTCCATGCACAATCTAAAAAGACCGAAGTGTAGATTTCAGCTGCTTGCTATGGGGGAGAAAAGACAAGGCATATGATAAAGAACAGACTGGATCAAAGTACACAGACAAAGTCTACAACATAACTTTAAGAAAACAGGAAAAGGGACAAAAGCAGCATTCCCTCCAAATCAAACAAAAAAGGATTACCTTCACTTTGAAATTGGAGACCAAATACAGCTTTGTACAGTTCAAGAACTACCGACCCTAGTACAGGGCTGAGAGAAAAAAAAGTTCCTGAGTGATCCATAGGAGAAAAACATGGTCCAAATCAAAAACATCATCTCAGTAGAGGTGGAATACACAGATAAATTCTGGCATTCAGACCATAATGCAATTGCCAAACTTGACCAAAAACAATACAATGCATTGAAGTAGACACATGGATATCACTTCTTTGCACCTTGGTGGGCAGATGTTGTCCAATCAGTTGATCCCATTCCCTGGCAAAGTCAGAAAGGAGAACCTTTGTGCTCCTCTTTAATAATCCTTCAGTATGAAGGAATACGAGAGTAAGAATAACCTTCATATCCCCGCCATGAGTAATAGGCTATTCTTGTCTCATAGAAACCTGTTTGTGATGCAGTTCACAAGTTGATTCAGTGAAAATTGAAGACTAGATTTTGCAACAGGTCCAGAAACAACATTCTTGCAGAAACAACATCCATGGGAGGAGATAGAATCAACATGATGGACTGCAAGCAAATGTGAGAAGGGAAGGATTATCATGACGTTTGCTATCTATTCTTGTTTGATGCCATCTTATTACAGTCCCACAACAATGACTTTAGGTGATGGATTGATGATGACAAATTCTGCTACAAAAGCTAGGTTAAATAAAACAGAACAACCAGCTGAACAGTGCCCCCAAGTATATATCCCATTGTCCAGTCTGATCCATTGCAGAAAGGGCTAGCTTATGGTAAACCCTGGCAACAAATCGTGATCCTAACAGCATAAGAGTGACAAGCATCTGAATGATGAAAACCTACACGCAAGAATGCCTTGAGAAGGCACGGCATTGCATGTTCCCAATTTCACACTCCGAGACCTCCAGCAATGCAGAAGATATAGGCGCCAATTTAGGAATGGCTGGATCATTAGGAGGGAGACACGGACCTACAATAAGAGCAAAATGAAAAGGCGGCAGGGCAGTGTCGCTTACTTACCAGGCAGAAAGAGAAGAACTCCCAGAACCAGGAAGCCGTATGCCTGTGATGAGTCGCCTTCCATGTGTCTCGTGTAGATGAAATGCGAAATGACAAGAAAGAGTGAGCCACACACTAATAGGAACAAGGCCACCGCTATCGATTTCCATGGCACATCTTCATGGAGCTCAAACCTGTAGCGTCGGTCTTCACGAGGCCGATCTCTGTGGCCATCTTGCATCAACAACGCCGCATAACGCACATGTGTACGCTCTTCCATCTCTGTCTCTGTCTGTGTATGGCTGGCTGTGTTTAACACGCCCCCTTCCAAGTTCTTCAAACTGACCTAGGCCTGAACGAAATTGCGATAACAGACTCACAGAGAGCCACCTCTCTCCGCTGCGACGAGTCACGTACTCTTCTGCGGCAAAAAGCGAACCTAAATTCTAACTTGCGACAGAAACAAATGACTGCTCGACAAACTCCGGATTCGTCCTTTACAAAGACATTCTAAAAACACTGATGCCGCCCACCCGGCTCACGTGTATGAACCAACTGCACAACAAACAGTATGAAACAAAAACAAAGCAGAGAGTAAAGAAAGAAATCGACTTACGACTTGATCAAAGCCGCACCCAAATTCCTCACAACAACAGAAGACCCCGGAAGCTTTACAGTGAGGAGCGACTGTGTGTGTGGTGTACCGTCACAGGGAGACTGAAACAAAATTCCGAAAAGCAGAAACCAGACAAACAAACGGAGCTGTTCTTTCTTCTTGAGGCTGTATCACTGGAGAAGAATGTGTGGAAATTTAGTTCCAAACACAGCTACAGAAGCACACGCAATAGACATCAGAAGCAGAGATTCCAAGCAAAGGAATAGCACTGCGATGAAGCGAGGACAGACAGAACGTGAAGCTGCTGAAGAGAAATTGTGTTTTGGCGCAACTCCAGAAGCGAAAAGGAGAACGGGGGAGCGCTTGTGAGAGAACAACGGAGTTGGAGACGACGACCGCTGTTTCTCCAGGTTCAGACGACCCGCCATTTAGCCGGCCGGTTGCAGAACGAATGGTGGGAAAATACGAAAATTCATACGCACCACTATTTCCTACTCTCTCACATAATCTTTTTGTTAAGAAACATTTAAGTCTAATTAATTAATTAATTAACTTAGGGGAGACAGCATTTAATGGACGAAAATTTTGAAAAATGAATATTCTTATCATAAACTCTCTTTCTTTAAAAAAAAATTCACCAAAAAAAAAAATTTTGTTTTTTAAAAATTCGCCAGAAATAGTCACAACTGCTTACCACAATGAAAGGGTGCTTCAGATTCTTTTTTTTGTCTTTTTTTTTTCCATATTTTGAATATTGCCAAATTTGGCTAAATATTCTTATGGATGATCATCACTTGAGCAACCATCACAAAATTGAAAAAGAAACACTACTAGAGCCTTGGGCTCTGGGCTTTTTTTTAACCAAGGGTTAAAACTTGGTTTGATTTTTTTGTTCCCCCTATACTTGGTGGGTGTTGCAAGAAAACAAAAAGAAAGGCATTTCAAAACCATTATGGAAAGCTTGTTTGGGATGGGCATTGTGTCTTTTGAAACACCCTCCAAAATAATGAATTTGACTTCGCTCTTTACATCCCAACCTCAACTTGTATTCCATAGTCTAGGTTCAATCAAGTTTTTAAAAGCTTAAGATTAAATCATTTATAAAAATTAGTCCATTTTAATTGGAAATGTACAATAAAAAAATATTCTCATAGAGAACATTGGGAGGAGGCGGGTGGTACCAAACAATGAGTTAAAAGACCTTTTGGGATGCTATAAAACATTAGGCTTTTATTTCAAAATCTAGGATTCTTCAAGATTTGTGCTTTGTTTTGAGTGATTTAAATTGTTATGGGAGTGCTACCTCAAGCTCTAAAAATCATCTTTGAAGTGCAAAGGAAGAGGAGTAATGAAAGAATAACAAGAGACAAAATAAGCTTTCCAACTTATAACAGGTGTTCTTTTTCATTCTCTTTGGACCCCTCTTACTTTCAAACCTCATAACTACTTTCTTTCTTATTCATTTTAAATGATTTAAAATGCTATAGAAGTGTCATCTGAAGTTTTACAAATCATCTTTCAACTCTAATAACAAGAGAGCATTCCTTGGTTGTTTGGGAACTGGTTTTGTAGTGTTTGGTGGTTTGTTTGTTTGTTTTTGAGTTTTTTGACCCCTTTTTACTTTGAGAGACTATAACTTTCTCATTTCTAATCCATTTTGGATGATTGTTAGTGTGTCAAATGTGTCAAGAGGAGGGGTTCAAATTTTGTTTGGACACCAGAAACAGGAGCCTTCCCCTTGGATCCGGCCTGCCCTGAGCACTGAAATGTTCAATCACTGGCCAGTCTACCCTATTGGTGTGAATTGGTGACAAACCTTGTAAATTTCTTAACTTAACTTGCATTTAACATTAAATCTGATTACTATAGTCTCGGGTCAGGCTTCACCATTGACAAGATGAATTTTATATTTTTCAAAATTGATTCATTTAATTTTTTTGAAATTATTATTATTTTTTTATCATCTACTATGATATGCGTATACAAGGAATGGAATTAGTCAGATTGTAGCCTGCAATAATTATGATGGTTTTTCACACCTCAGATTCATATTTTCAAGAAAATCCATTTCACTATTTTGAGGATTATTTAATGACAAAACTGACCTTAGAGTAAAGTATTTGACTCTTTCTTCCCATTAAAAGTAGGGTAGGGGGCAGGTATTTAATTTTTGTAATCCCCATTGGTTCTGAGTATTTGAAAAAAATCAGAATCAAAGAACCGTCAATTTCGGGTATTTGAACATTTTCAGAATCAAAGAACCGCCGGTTCTGATTATTGGAAAAAACAATTCAGAGTCAAAGAATTGTGGATTCTCCAGTAATTTGACAAACTTCAAAGAACCATAGGGTTTCATGAAAGGATCAACAAAGACCCAAAGGTTCTAGGTGGATATATGAAATTTTTTCAAAAAAAATTTGGAGAGTCATGATTCTATATATTAACCAGGTATTTGAGTTTTTGATAACCATGATTAAGGAAGCCACATGTATGGCCACAAGATTTGTAGGCCAGAAAAATTGCATTTAGATTCATTATAGAGTATAGTAGCTTAAGGGATTTTGGCCCCTAGGTAATAATAGCTCTATTTTTATAGGAGGATTTTTGAAAGATGATACCTATTTTGGCTTGTGTTGAAACTTGAGATTAGTTATAGAGCTATCATATCTTGAAGGCTTTTGGTTTCTTTTAGAGGATTTTGTGAAGGTTGTATTTTTGCATGTTGAAATATTTGAGTTTTCATCATTCTTCTTTTTGCCATAAGATACTTTTTGATGTAAATGGCAAGGCCAAAGTGTGACATACCCCTTGTTAAGGAAGTCACAAGATCAAGGTTATAAGTTTACTTGCTCCCATTCTCAAGGTGATTGATCATTTTATGAGTGCTGTAAGGAGAATGATTTAGGTTGCCCATCCTTCCCTTGGCCCCAAGGTTTTGATGCCACCAAGTGCAAACCAATCCTTGCAAGCAATTTTCAGCTTATAATTACCAGTTATGTTTGCATCAAACCAAGATTCCTCTCAACAGTAGCTATAGCCATTGCCCTTTCCTGCTTCAGCTTATTTCGTCCCTTCCTCTCCATTGCCCTCTTTTGGATGCTACTCTCTTTTAAGGATAGTGCAGCAAATGAGATGGTAGCTTTGCTGGTGTCAGGAGGAGGAGGAGGAGGAGCAGAAGGTTCATGATAAACAGAGGACCTCCGGTTTGGAACAACATTCTTAGCATGATCTTCACCTTTAGGATGATGACCCATCATGTCCTCCACATCTCTACTTCTTCTATTTGATTTGCTGCCTATGTTCATACGCTTGTTACTCCCCTTCAAGGTTTCTTGTGGCTGAAACTTGCTAACAATTTCAGATTCTTTCTGTTTGTTATTGCTATGATGATGTCGTGCCTTCTGGTTCCTCTTCTCTTGTTCCAAATTTGGAGGCATGGAGCCCCATTGCCCTGGAAACCTTGAACTCCTTAGCACTTGGTTTCCTTTCCCATCATTAATCCTAGCATTCAACAAACCAGTTTTCAAATCAGCTAACGGTGATTTACTTTGAACACAACCTACATTACCTGCCCCTGAAAATGCAAGTATCATTAGAGTGGTCCATAGTAGTCTTGAACCATTATAACTAGATCCAGGAAAGTGTGAAAGAATTGGCAAGGCAGTGATGCGAGTATCCCGGGAGGATGCTTATTTTGTACCAGCTTTTGTCCTCCTGGTCAATTTTGTCATCAGGAAGATCATCTGGTGCTTCAGGACTCATAACATTATTTTCTGGTCCAGGATTAGATCCTCCATCAACAAAACTTGATGGACTTTTCTGCAATCAACAAATAGAATTCTCCCACTTGAAGACATTTTAAATCCATAGACCCTTAGAATTGTGAAAGATGCATGGATCCAGAGTCCCGAAAAGCAACATTGAATGGTCTATATCATTTACTACTCTTTTGCATCAAGTATCATCTCCTAAATTAACAGACAAGATGGATGTTAACACTCATTATGCTGTGAAGTTTCCCCCACAATAAGAGGCACAAAATGAAAGCATACTTCACACAACTTGGTGCTACAAGAAAAATTCAACGTTGGTGTGTTGAGAGCAGTTCATAGAATGTTTGCCACTGTTGCCAAACCAAGCAACAGAAATGCTCAAGAAGCTTAGTTTAGGGGGACAACAATAAAGCATGGAACAAAAATATATATATTCATCACATTCTTAATACAACCAACAAAATGAGAAGTTTCTCAGGATGCACCGAAACAAAAATAACACCCAATCAAAAGATCAACTATGGATGTGCAATTCATGAAAAACCGTTCCACCTAAGAGGAACAAACTCACTTAGGAAAAGATGTCATTGAGGTAAATTATGTTCAACATTGGTACCTGTGACCTTTGCTTCCTTTGTTGTACACCAGGCTCATTTTTTGTGAGTGCATCTGGTTGAATATCCTCAAATGCATCTCCAAACTTGTTCTTGATCCCTTCTTGAAAAGAGCTGGACATGCCATTAAAGCTATTCCCTCTTGCTTTGGCCAAAAGCTGAAGAAGGCCTTCCTCTTCAGCAGGAGAAAAAAACCTCTCACTTGGTTTCTTGTGACCAATTATTGTCCATAGTGACCAATTGTTGATCTGTTTGGTCATGGAGAGTAGCCAAGACTTCTCAGCTTCTTTTACCTGCTTTTCTTTGTTTATTTCTGAACTAGATTTATGACTATTTTCTGGACCATCAAACTCGTCCTCTGGTGATTCTATAGGTTGTACACAATAGCATAGATTGTTGCTAACCTTGGTAAGCCAGCTCCATGACCTATCAACATGTTTTCCATTTGACCTTAACTCAGTTTCCTTCAGGTACTGGGAGGAAGACATGGCACCAGAGCTACGATTATGTCGGGAAATGGTCTGTGTTTGTTCTAACTTTTCAGATTCATGTTCTTCAGCAAGGAACTGCATCACTGACTCCTTATCAAAGCAAAATCTGGGCTCTCCAACTTCTTTATTGGATGAAAGAGACACGTTTTTCTGGCAAGCACGCCACCCAACCAGTCCTTACTAGGTCCTATGTTAATCTACAATAATGTATTCTTCAATCTAATTGAGTTGGGTCCAATTTGTGTTCTTGCTAGATACTTTTTGTCTCATAGAGTAGCCAACAATAATCTACAAGAGAACCATTTCATGGATGCAATCTCAGATGGCCACCAGAGGACCATTCCCTATAAGTGTGCGAAAACCTTCTTGGTGATGCTCAACACGCAGAGCAATACTGCAAATACTATGCAAGTGCTACTTGATGATCAGCAGTAGGTCCACAAGTGTGAGGAATCTGCAATTACATAGGAGTTCATGGCAGGAAGTTATGGGGACATGACTGCCAACTAGGTTGGGAATTTGCAATGAACTGGGTTATGGCAACAACAAATGTCCTTGAATGTTTGCTCAGCATAAGTAGAATGTTAGAAGATTCTAAAGACAATGCCTCATCATTTTTCTGCCCTTTAGGAATACTGTATATGCTCTCTAATCAAATTACGTTTCATGGTTGTGTGATCATTAAGAAACAGAGAAAACCCTGACAGTGGGAAGCTTGTCCATTCCAGCAACAACCACCTTCTTCAAGTGCTTGTTGCCAGCCACATGAAAAGGAAACAGTGTGCATTTGTGTGTCCAAATCAGAATCTAATAGGATTGCATTAAGCGATTTTATTTTTTTGGTTCGGTTTTGCTGACTAGGTTAGAGCTTTCAACCTAGTCCCAAGTGCATTCTTTTAACCCATCACATTTGAAACTAAGACTAAAGCTCTGTTGAACCAAACATGTCTTAATTTCAATACATACCTGTGGATCATACACTGACTTTTGCTGCCCTCTATCATCTTGCATATCATCAAGCTTCTCACTTTGGGCTTTGATACTCTCCTCCAGGATAGTGACCTGTGACTCATTTGAGCGCCCTGGCATGATCATCAATGAGAGGTGCCCTCTTGTTACATGACTAGAGGCAACTTTTGCATCCTCTCCATCATCCTCAGAGAGTGGAGACTTATAAAATGATGTGAACCTTAGAGGGTAGTCGTCTTGTTGTGTTTCAAGTTGGTTCAACGCAGCCTCCATGTTTTTTTGGCTTCGATCAATGTGGAGTTTTCTTATTAGTGTTTCATGCAGCCTAACTTTGTGGCCTTCTAGCTGCCTCAGCCTTTGATTCATATTCTCTAAAGCATCCTCTGCCATCCTCCATGCCACTTCTTGCTCATGAACCAGTATGCGCATTTCAGCTTTGTCATTCTTCAAATTCTCAACTTTCTTTGCTTCTTGATCTCTTGAAAAAATCTGTTTGTAATCGTGTGCAATAGCATCATCATCTGGGGTGTACAAACCTAGATGTCCTTCATTTTTTCCAGCACCTCCATATAACCTGGCATCCTTTGTGCTTTCCATTAGCTCTTTGGAGATAAGTATTGCAAGCTCTGAATACTCCATTTCATTTTTATCCAGCATAGACTTTGAGACTCTGGACAACTCTTCATTCTCCTCAACTCTAAGTTCCATACATTGTGAGGATGGTCTTTGGTCTCTGGTCATGTCTGCTGATGGTTTGGTAATCATCTTGTCACTTTCTGATCTTGACATATACTCATTAGCCACCATATTTGATGCTGGCTTGGTAGACAAAGAAGAGTTTTCAATTTCTTTGATGGCAGCCTCATCAAAAGGGAAGAAATCCCGTGGATGAAACCAATCAAGACACTGATTCTTTTGAGACTGCTGCATGGATAACAACTTTAAAGTTTCAAATTCCTCGACCCATAGCTTACTCTCCTCAGATTGCTGCAAACTAATTTTTTGAGTAAAATGATTTTGAGATTCAACTCTCAATGGAACAACTTCCAGTTCAACTGCCAGTGACCGACAGCTTTTATCAGACCTTGAGCCAGAGCTATTGTTTAACCTCTAAGTTCTATTTTATTTGTCATCAACCACAGAAGCAAGCACACTACTGTCCCATCCATGAAAGTTTTTTGGCTGCAAAGATAATGATGCAAACTCTTTCAGAAACCTTGATTGTAGCTTAGTTTCATCTATCACCCCATAGTTTCCCATCATCTCATTGGCATCATGAGAAGCATGACACAAACTTCCATGTTTGCAGATTTCTATCTTCAAGTGCATGTGTGACTTGAATATATAGGAACAATTTGATTATTTGTCTTGGAAGTACCCCAACAACATTGCAAACAAAGTGTAAATGACAATGGACACTTTGTAAAAGTCACTGTAGCCAATTCCAGAAGCACTAGAGAAGCAAGGTTTTGCTTAGCAACAAAGGTATGCTTATTATTTTTACTCACCAGAATATCATTCTCATTGTCTTGTAGCACAGAAGTGATGGCTAAGAAAGTGTTCGTCTCCACGAGCCCCAATTCTTGGCACTTATCCTGTTGCATTTCAATCAGCTTTTTAAGACAATGGGTAGATTTCTTCTCTACAACCTCAGGAGAATTTTCAAAGACACATGCATCGTCTTTGGCTATGAGATGTTGTTTTGTTCCAACCGTAGGCATTCTTTGAGTTTCATCATGTTGCAATGCAACAAGCCTGACTGTGCTACTGTCATTATCTGACTCATCTGTTTCTTTTGGATCATCTCCATCTGTGTTCAACATCACCAAGCTGACTCTGACTTCTTTTAACACTTTTGTAGAACCTGCATGTCTTACCTTCTCCATCTCCAACTCCTGCAATTGCTTCATATTGGAAGGCAATAAGAATGGTCATGAGTAGCTTTCTTCAAGCTTTGCAGGTTCCCTCGATTCCAGGAGTCTTGACCTGATGTCCCCTAGGCCACCAGTTCTTTCAAACCTTGCTCTAGCACATTGTCCAAGTTGGAAATTTTGCAACCTTAAGAAGTTCTCTTTGCCTGTCCATGTCACCCTTCTCCAACTCCTCTTGAAAATGTGCCTGGAAGATTTCTTGTTTGTCCAGCAATCCTTGAAGCCTCTCCTCTGCACCTTGCATGTTTTGAGATGAACCCAAAAATTTTGTATGTATGCATCAAGCAGAAAATTGATCAGAGCAAAAAGGTTCCTAATCTCACACCTTTTCATCTGCAGCAATTTGAGACTCAATATCTGCCAAAATTTTCATCCTGATTGCATAGTTTTCAAACAAGATTTTCCCTTTTCTTCAGTTCCTGGATCTCAATTCTTGATTCATAGTCATTCCCTGTGTCTCCAACTCCTTGGTGACATCAAAAACCTCCCTCTGTTTTGGATACAATTTCCTTGCCCTTTGTTTTTTGAATTGCTCTCCATTGCTGTAACTTGTTGGGGAAGAAGAGACTCCAAGCTGTCGCCATATTCCCTGTTTCATCATCTGCAATCATTTTCTTCAGCAACCTCTTGGCCCATCAGCTTGACAAGACTGAATCCTGCTCATACTCCTCCAAACAGATTTGATCCTCTGAGCTTTCCTCATCACAGTGGCAAGAAGACAGGGAATCCCTTGGCTGCTATTCGTATCTGCTAATGTTGTTCTTGAGGCTACCATGGGAACATGGCTTAGTAGGAACTGGACACTGCAATTTGCTTGGCTGAAATGCATTCATCCTCATGTCTGGATCCTTGGCATGCTTCCTATTTCACCTTATCATGTAAGCCCAATACCGTCACTCCTTGGTTGTAGACTTTGAAACTGTTCTTTCAACAGCAAATTTAGCATCCATTGTTGATATGACACTCTTTTGAGCTTCATTCCATTTCTCCATCAACAACCCATTCTTTCCATGCATTGGGTGCTTATCTTCTCAAGACCTTGCCTTGCAAAATTTGTGACAGACAGAAAACCTGGAGAACAAGATCTAAAACCACCAGGAGTGTACGCTTGATGCACTCAGTTCCCACTGGGTCGAATGTGAGGCTGTGGAATCCTACTCTAGTTTAATCTCTTCCCCACTCAGAGGCTCTTTGTCTTGTCGCATTTGTTGCCTCCATCTATTGCCAATTGACTTGCATGATTCACCATCATAAGGCGTACTCTTTTACCCACACAAGATTGGGTTCATAGCATTCTGAGGCCTTATCCGCTTCTAGAAAACTATTTTGAAGCAATGCACCATGTGACTTGCACAATAATGTTCAAACTGTCACCTCTTTTATCCACGCATGAGAAATAGAGATGGGTTCTCTGAGTTTCCATTGTGGTAATTCAGGTCATTGGCAGTTGACAAATTTTGTGAAGCTGAATCACTCATGTATGGATTAGGACTTCCAGTCGGTTCACAATGTGCTGGTGCATATGAAACTCTAGTGGTATTGGCACCCCTATTCCTAAGCCCTGAAATACAACCATACTCAGTCAATGTGAGTGAAAAATTTGCAAACTGAATATTCAGTCAAAGCTAAAACCACATTTGACACGAAGGTGTTATACATTTGCTCCTCGAATGTTTATCAAAAGGTCACCAAGTTTGCTTATTTTTCTTTCAATGTTATGTTGCCAACAAGAAGTACCTAGGACCTGAAGTGGGTTTGCTTAGAATCTTTCAGATCATAGCCCAAATAAGAACATGCAGCCAAGTGTGCTTGCTGGGCTAAATCAAAAGCATTTTGCATCCTGCACTTCCAACCTCTTTTCCATTTTATGAATATACTTCAGTTCTTGATCTCGAAGGTAGTTGACTTTTTCCATAGATTTTGTGTTCACGATGGGGTTTTATATGATTCTCTGTTACATCTTTTGTCAATCATGGCAATCCTCCTTGGTGTGCAAGGCTCTCTATGTTTTGTTTTAGATTTATTGCTCACTTCATCAATGTGTTCATGCTTGAATCAGTTGTCACTGAGAATTAAGCCTCAAATATTGGGGCATACAACCAAATGAAGCTTCTGATGGCAGTTGTGTTGGAAGGTAAATGCCAGATACTAACATCACTCAATCAACTTCCATACATACAATGGGAAAGGCAGATTAATTGCAAAATTTCTCTGGAAACAAATTGGTGAAGCTTCAGAAGGCAAACTTGGCATGCATAGTATTATTTGCAAATCAAAGGCCACCTCAAATTTAAGAGATCAAGTTTCTAAATTGTTGAATGCCAAATTTTGTTCTCTAGATTTATCTAGAATCTATGGCTTCATGCCATTCACCACATAATTCTTGTCATCATGTATGTATGTTTATGCCATGCGTTAAAATAGCTACCTCTTGCAAGCCTAGCTACTGCACTCCTCTCCCCTACCCACCTTCATTGGAAAGCAAAAACTTTACAACTATTTTTCAAATGCCTTTTCAAAATCTCCACCTTATGTACTATTATTATCTTTGCTCTTTCTCATATACCCTTTGAAATCTTCCCTTGCAAAGGGAAGCCTAAAAGTAAACTTTTTTTTTTATTTAGTTATTGAAGTACATTCCATAACTTTTTCAAATACCCTTCCAAAATCTCTACCTCCTTTTATCACATTATCTTTCCTTTTTCTCACATTCTTTTGAAACCTTCCTTTTCAAAATGACTCTTCAAATTTAAACTTAAAATTTATTTAGCTCTTATAATGCATCCATAATCTTTTTAAATGATTATAAAATTTATATTTATAAAAATGATTACTAGATTGATTATAAACCTCCACATTTTTGTACCAATATTCTTACACTAGTCAAAAGCTTTTCATTTGTATTACACCTCTCTTACCCTATACCTACCACTTTAAATTTTTCTCTCCTTCTTGTTGAGAATCTTTAAATGCTTACATAAAACTTGGCAACATGTGCCAAGAACTCTTGATTTGAACATGGTACCTTTTGCTAAATGTATTTTTCAGCCATGCTAAGAAATGGCCTCATAGTAATTCCTTGCATAAAGAGTTTCTTCAGTTAATAACTTAGGGATAAAGAAATGCCAATTTTTTTTATTGGTCTCAAGATGCACTACATCATTTTTAATTCTTTTGTAATCTTTTGCAAGTTGTGCAATCTAACAAGCATTGTGGGAGATCCTTGCTCTTTCATGGAATTGTATACAAAACATAAAAGGTGTTAACAAAAACTAGATCCAAATTATTTGAATATTGAAATTAAGATCAAATGATGTACTATAAAGGTGCAAGACAAAATGAATCACAAATATCCTTGAAGCTTTCATTAGAGTTTTGAACACCCAACTTATAATTCATGGTATTTATGAAAGAAAAGGTTCTCAATTAAACAATTTCCACAACTAACAACTTCTTTTGTTTCTTTCTCAAATATTGCCAAACTTGTTATAATGGATAGGACACTATAATAGAAAAATCCTACAAGGTCTTCACATGCCATAGAGTTGTTCTTCACCTTATGGGTTTTGAATGGCAAGATGATCAACTTTAAGTATGATTATTTGACTTTTTCTTCACATTATAAGGTTACTTCCTCCTTTCTGAAGTTGATTGATCATTTAATAAAGCTACAATCACATATGATGGGAAATCAATGTTAAATAGTGGTAGAAAATTGTAAAATTCAGACCAAAATTGTTGGTTAACATTAAAATATACATGGCATCCTACTTGACACCCACTTAACATTGGTGTTTGCTTAATGTTAAGTCAATGTTTATTTATCAAAATTTCAAAAACAATAGATTTTATTCAAAGTTGCATGTTAATTTAATAGTTTAGAAAAAAAGGACTTTAACTCAATGTTAACTTACTTTTGTCTTGTTCTCCATTTGTTCCCTTCCCTATTCACCTTCCCCATTCCTTTGCATTCTCATCTTCCCGCTCGTTGCCACTTTCAACTTCTCTTTTTACTCTACTTTTCTTTGTTATGTTCAATAAACAAAATAACAACAAAATCTATTGATCAAGATTGTTGTAAACTTCTTCTAACTTCTTCACTATCATCACCATGCCATAATGGAGTTTCTAGGGACAAGCTTCTACAACCATCAACCAAAACAAAGCAAAAAAGATAATTTTGTTGCCTACATTCTGCTACCTACATTGTTTTCAAGCCATGAAAACATGTTGTGAATAGAAAATATGTTGTGAAAGATTCTTGGTCATAAGATCACACTTCTTAAACAAAAGAATGTTGATCAACAAACTTTTGAACAAGAACATTTGCACACATGAGAACAAGTTTGTTAGTAACCACATTCATGGTTGCAAATTCAAATGCCAAATGCCTATTTCAATTGTGTGCAAGTATGGAAGAATTTGTCATGAATAGTTCTTTTGATGAGGTAATGGCTCCAACACAAAATAAAACAATAAAATATGAAAGAAGGTCTTAATCAAGCAACAGATTCCAATGTGCATGTCTAAGGCAAGAAAACACACTAATGAAATTAGGATCATGGTGAAATATTGGTTCTTGTCAAAGCTAAAAAGGATGAACATGTTGCAAGTCTTGACACAATAAATGGTAAGGACAAGTTTGAGACTATTGTTACAAAATTAAACAAGATTTTAATATAGGTGATGAATGCAAGTTTCTCAAGTCAATTACAGAATGGTGCAAGATGTAAAAACAAGTGGGGTGCTTTTGTAGGAAATTTCAAAAATATTTATGACTACAAAATAAGTACTACAAACAACCAAGAATACGAGTCCCTAAACCTAGAGGAAAAACTGGCATGAAGGTTGCCAAGGAATTTTGAGTGAAAACTATACAAAATGACTAGAGAATTTTTGGGAACACAACCCATTTTCAACCCACTTCATATGTTGGGTCTAATAGATGATGCAAATGGCACCTACAAGCAATATGGTTTCATGCCTAATGATGCCATCAATTTGAATGATGATTTAGTGACCCCCCAACAAACCCCCAACATCAACTTTAGTCGACAAGCATTCAAACATTCTCAAAACACAAAATGATCAATCAAATTGAAGCATAAAGGTGAAAAGACCATACTACTTTGCTCATAAAAGCATGGTAGAAGTAACAAAGAAAGGGAGCAAGATTCTAGTGGAATTTATTAATTAGATCAATGCCACGAGTATAATGTTGTAGGAGAAAGGAATGGAGATTCAAAATAAACTTGTTGAAAAATAGAATGAATACTTCAAAATCTATGATGAAGCTGCCCACAACACACAAATGACCATGGGCATGGTAATGATTCAAGAACTCAACAATTTGACACAAGCAATGAATTAGGCTTTCATGTGAGTTGCTACCAACAATGACACATGAACCACCAATGTAATAGAAGACAAAATCACAAATCATGAAGAAGTTGCCAAACACTAAAGGTATTCCAAATTAAATTGAAGCTTGAGAATGTATTTTTTTGTTGAAATGAAAGTTGTAATGTTGGTGTTTATGAATATCAACAAATGGGAAAAGAAGAACATGGTTGCAATGTACATGAGTTGTCCCTAATTTGCAAGCTCCTATTGCAAGTGCCATAGTATACCTACCATTGAAATTTAGTAATTGTTGATACAATATTTTGCAACTTTGTATTATAGGTGTCATAATATGCTTGCCATCAAAATTTAGCAATTATTGGTACAATAATTTACAAGTTGTGACTACAAGTGGCATAATATACCTACCCATAAAATCATGAAATCTTTCTAGAAGCTATGGGAGAAATTAAAATGTAAAAACTGAAATTTTAGCTTGACGTAATTTCAATTTTGATGGAAAAATCAAACTTACCAAATTGTGAAAAGTTTATTTATCTATCAACTCAAGTCCTTACAAATTACTTTTTTAGAACTCTCTTGACCTTCAATTTGCATTTTATTCATTTTGTCATCAACTTTTTTATTGTTATCCTTCATCATGTGTGTTAACCTCTAGTACAATAATGTGAATCAATTGAACTATGTTAGCTTCATTTTCGCTCCCAAAGAAATTATGCAACATGCAACAACACGTACACACCTTAAGCAAGAACGTCACATGTAATTCAGATATTTGTAACTCTTTGAAAGTTTTTTTCAATATGCTAAAACACTTTCAATGATTGACCTCCTTCTTTTATGTTTCCTATTATAAAGTAATTCCAAGATTGTATGTTGCCCTCCTCTTTGAAGGGCATCATTATCCAATTAACTAATGGATAGGCCTTATCACCCAACAAATATGGAGGAAAACCATTAGCACCTTTCTTAAGATCAAATAGACCATGAAATTGAACACATCGATACAATGCAAACATGCATAAGACTCTAACATCATTGACACTACTTAGTAATCCAATACAAGATCAATAAATTTTCATTGCAATATATAATGACTTGAGCAACAAGGTCAAAACTTATAACTAGGAACCAAAGGGATTACTTTGGAAAATATATTGCATGTTTTTTTTCCCAAAAAAAACTTTTACATGCAAATGAATTTTTTAATGAATTTTTTTGTAACTTGTTCTAAATATATATTAAAATGTTCCCTAGTGCATCATTTTTTTTCTATTAATCATTATTGAATAAATATGATTTTTTAAAAAGTGTGCAAATTCCTTACAGATTCAATGATTCGTCTTGAAAAATGATCAAAATTTTAAATCATCACCAAAAATTAAAATTTCACATTCTTTAATTTTTTTATACTCTAAGCTATAATTTTTCTTCATACATCGTACATTATAACATATTTACATGTGGTAAAGGACTTTTGAAGCTTTGAAAATTTTAAGCAATTTTGAAACATTTTTTGAATTTTTAAAGTTTTAGAATTCAACATTTAAAAAAATATGAATGTTTTCTTAATGTGGTTAATGCATTCTTATCATGTGTATTTTTCTCAATGATTTTTTAAAAATTATATGAATCCTTTTGATAGTCCTTTGCAAAACTAGTTCCATCTAATGGAGTAGGTGCACATTTTCAAATATCTTAAATTAAAATCAAAACTTAAAATTGGATCAAATGAATTTTTACTCTAAGTTCTTTGACATTCATATGAAGGAAAAAATACTAACTTGCCATGATTCCTATGGTTTCAAATGGTAATAAAAAAATACATGTTTGATTTTGATTAATTATGTCTAACATTCGACGCCTTTTTTAGCTCCTAGTTACCTATTTTGACCCAACAATTAAATAACCTCTTGTTTTATGGAAAGAGTAATCTTCAAAAAAAAATGTTTGAGATTTAGATATTAGAATGTGGGTACCATCATTTACACCATGAACATTCGGCAACCCACATCGTAGTTAAAACTTTCCATGACAACATTTGATTTTGCTATAATTGGCCAAGATATAAAATTCCTTAAAGTGATGTTGACAACCTTCACAAACTCATGTAACGCAAAGGAAATTGTTGACTTGCCAATTGTAAATAATTCACTACAAACTAGAATTTTGGCACTATGGGCCAACTTATAAACATTACATGACATTCATATTTCAACTAGAATTGTTTTTCAATATGAAATTTTATGCTGCAACAAAAAAGGTTTTAACTATTCACCAATCTTAAATAAAATTGTTTTCATCATTTTGAAATCCTATACCCATTCATCATCATCATATTCAATTAATAAACATTGGGAGAACCAAGTGGTGCTCCTTGGCTTCACCCAATGCCCTTAAATATTTTGATAAAGAAAGAGACAATTACACATTTGCAAACAATGGAACATAATTATACTCCTAAAAAATTCTACATTTATTTCAAGAGTTGGGTTGAAATTGTACAAATTTGGATCCAAAGATGAAAAAGTGAGTAATTTGAAAACATAAAGCATGATTTGAAACAACATACACCATGTTTAAAATGGAACCTTGTTTTGCTAATTATTCATGTTCAAGGAAAGAGAAGGAAGGTTAGAGGCTTAGTTCAATCGCAAATGTTCAAATGCTTAAAGTTATAAAATCTTCAAAGGTTGAAACTAAAGGATTTCAAACACAAGAAAGTTGTAAAAAAGTAGTAATGGATATCATAACAAAAGATAGCAATGACAACCCTAGAGGAAGAGTTCCACAATAGCATGAGTCTTGTGTAAAAAAAATGATGTGTTTTGCAATTGAGGAAAATAAATTGTGTCCCAATAACCCAGGCATCCAAAAAGAAGACAACAACACACAATAGATAGAAATATTAAAAAATGTTGAAAACTTGAAGAAGAATATAAAAAACAATGGAATGAAATGCTCCTAGGTTGATTACATAGGCAGAAAGCTCCATAGTAATGTAAGTTGCAACTAAGGAGAGTAAATTGTGTCCTAGCGCCCCACAATTGCAAAAAGATGACAATGACACACAACGAATAGAAATCAAGAACAGAAAAAAAAAAACTATTGAAAAGAAGAAGAAAACAAAAAAAACAAAGGAAAAAAGTAATTAGGTTGTTTGCACAAGTAGAGTTCCACAACAATGTAATGTTCCAATGCCCCAACAAACCATGTCCCAACACTATAGATTTGCAAAACCATGATGATGATGACACCATGCACACATATGAAAATGATGAGAACAAGCTTACAAAAGCAACAATCAAAGCAAGGGCAACAAAAGAAAACTTGATAATAACAAGCTTGTAAAGCACCAACGAAAGCAAAAACAACAAGAATGAGACTAGACTTGTAAAGCAACAAGAGTAAGCATGATAAGATTGAATTTGTAAAACCCTTGCAAGAACAAATGCAAGTAAAAGAACAATTGTGATGAAACCAAGCTTACAGAGCACCAATGAGAACAAAGGTGAAAACATTGATTATGGAATGAAACAGAAGGAAAACATTCAACATCCCCAACATTGATGGGAATGACGAAAAATGGCCAAAAGGTGTGGTAACTTGCCATAATAGATTTTTGGTGTAAATCCATAATTGCAAGCAAATACGCCCTAACCCTAAAAATGTCTAACAACATGCCGAATGTGAATGCACTTATGGATATTTGTTAAGTTAAATGTTAAAGATAGTGTTAAAGTTAATGGGAACTTGGTCAAATCCATGTTAGCGAATTAACTCTTAACATGACCAAGTGTGATTGCAACCTAAGTGTTATAAGGAAAATAATTGGGTTGCCCATACTTCCCTTGGTTGGGCCCAAGGTTTAATGCCCCAAGTGTTAATGCCCCAAGTGAAAACATGGGTTTTGTTGGTTGGTTGAGTTGGCATTGACCCATATATGGTTAAATTGATTGTAATAAATAATATTTAGCATGGCTTAATAATGAATTGAAGTCATGAGTTTTTATTGGAACTATGGGATTAGGTTTATGATTATTTTTATTTTATTTTTCAATTTTGAAAGATCTTTTAGTTTTGGGTATATTTAATACTTTCACAAAATAAAACTCATTGATTTTTGGTATGAATCAAATTTTCTTGACCAATAGTTCCAAATTTGACATGTTTAATATTTGTGAGGGCTAGAGTTCAATTTTAGCTTATTAATTAATTGGGGATGTGTTTTTTTTTTCATTTTGCAATGTGCCACTTACTAATGAACTAGATTTGTTGAACATTTATTATTCTTAATTGTGGTTGGTTTGCATAAGGGGTTAAAGCTATTATCAATGAGCCAACTTGTTCATAAACAACAAAAACCAATGGCAAGAAAATAACCACACTGCCCATATGCAACCACATCTTTTTTTTTTCTTGTTCATCATTAATGGTGTGGATTTGAAACTAGCCTAACTTTGAATTCTTGACCAATAAGAATCCTCCACTTTGAGTTGGACTAGTTCAAATTGCACCCTAATGTAAAACAAGCTTAAACAAACTAACCAAAATATATAACTACCCTATTAAACAATATACCATAAATTATCCTAGTAGATATCTTGATATTATTGTAAATTATCTTAATAAATATTTTTTAATCCATTACACACATCAATCATGTGGCTGCTATTGTTTCAACCCATGGTGTGTAATCTTCAACACCAAAAATTTAAAACCAAAAACTAGAAATTGTAAACCTTTAGATCATAACCTCACCCAAACCCATGATTTGAACCTTATAAAAAGAGCCCTTAAAACTTATTGGGTCCAAATCTAAAGTGGTTCTATTGTGACCTAAAAGGAGCCTTAAAATGAAAAAGTTACCAAAGGACTACCCTAAACTGGCAGTTGATGGAGCATAATGATTGCAATGTGCATTGTAACTATATGAAGCTAGGAATAGTATGTTTTGTTTTGTGTGTTTTATGATTGCAGGTTGTGCATTCATGGCAGCGGAAAAAGGATGTTATGTTTCCTTGATTTTAGAATGTGAGTCTTCATGTTTATTTGTCTTTGGTTTTAATTTTTCATGAGGAACAATGGATTTTTGCTTGCTTGGATTGGTGTGCAAGATTGTTAAAAGATGAAGCGCTATAGATTGACTTTGAAAAGGGGCACTAGAGCTTGAAAAGGAAAAAAATAAGAGTTAAGTGATCTGACATTCTGGTTGTTTAATGATGTTAGGATTGGCGTTGTGTCGATTAGGGGGTAGCTACTAGTTTTTCTTCCGTTATGTTAATAGCCACTAAGATGTTGGTTATGTGTGTAGCAAGAAATATGAGGGGTTGGTGCCAAAACTTGACAAAAACTCTAAGTGGTCCGAGCTGTAGGGAATGTATTTGTTAGAATTTGAAACTTTCTATAGTATGGGTGATCTTGTTGCACAATATTGAAATCGAGGCTGGGATGTTGGGCATGAGGAACCTTTAGGGGTATCCTACTTGGGGAGGAAACAAAGATTCAAAATTTAGGTTGGAATGCATACGTAGAACATTAACCATCCAATTTGATTTTGGAAAGCTTTTTATTCACTCTAGTAATGGTTCATAGGAACCTAATGAATTGCATCCAAGTTGAAGCCATACACCATAAGCAAAAGCTTTAGAAGGGATTTGGTTTGTTATAGTGAGAACAAATAGCAAACCATGTTATGTAGTAGAAAACATTATGCATACATTAAAGGTGGGATTTAGCAGCTCAAATGGATTGAGGGACATTGAGTGGCTAGTCTTGGCTAAATCTCCTTTATTTGTTCAGATTAAATGTTTATGTATAATCAATTCATGTTTTGATTGTGGATTAGGCAAGAGTAGATTCAGGTTCATAAGAACTTATAGTTGGGTGTAAACATAGGTTTTGATACATCCATATACCAAGATTTTAGGATCCAATTTGTAATGTGCTAGGGATTTAGTATTTTATGGTTATCTATAAAATGTCTTCCTATTTTGTGGTAACCCTCTCTTTTGGTATTAGAGTAGGTAGTTCCTAGGTCAACGTGTTTTGATAAAGTTATTTATTACAAAATTGGAGTATTGATAATGTCCAGTTCTAGTGAGGAGTAAATTGTTGTTGACCTATAATCCATTTGTGACCAATAGTTAATCAGAAGCTTCAATAATCCTTTTAAAGTATAAAAGCTTCAGGTGGGATCAGTTATTTAAAAAATATTTGGATTTGGTGTTGTGATTATGATAGGGTTTAATCTGACAAAAGCACAGATTAGAGATCTTGTTGTCAAAATGACACACAATGAGTTTATCTCCAAGGTGCAAGTTTGGGTGAAAATGCAAAATGAACAACATGAGTGGTGAACATGTGTGCAATGTTAGCAACATTCTATTTCACTACCTACCTTGCATAGAAGGGAGAGTTTTATATTTGTGACCCAGAACTAGAGACATTTGGGTACCCCATTGTGTAGTTTCTCTTTATCACTTTACCCGTTTTTTCATTTCAAGATTGAAGCATTATTTCAAGTTGAAGACAAGTTATTGAGGGTTGAAACATCAAGTTTAACATCACGCATTTTGAGTTGGAGACAATGATCTTAGACTTCAATGGCAGTTAAAAAGCTCAAATGAGCAAACCTTCTCACTCTTACCAATTGTTTTTCAAGATCTTGCTCTTGTGGTTGAAGGTGAACATCAAGAGTTCTGACTGAACAATTACAGATCATGGTGGTAATTGATCATGAATCCTAGGAACCAAATGGAAGTTTTGTCTTTAGATGATGTTACACTTTCCCTAGAGCCCAATGTGGGTTTTGTGATTGTCAAAATCACTATATTTGCCTCAGTGATGATAGTTGGGTTTGATTCTCATGCACCTAACGTGGGAGATTTGGCAGTTGGTGTCATACACTCTAGGTTTTTCATGTAAGCAACAATCTGGATCAAGATAAGGGAAGGAGCATATGGAAGGAGGTGGACCATCATCCAGACACAAGAAACCATGTTCTTTTACACCATCTTGTGGCCTTTTGGAGACCATTGAACAACACATATTAATTAAAAAGTTATCTTCATTGGTGCCTAGATTAGGAGACATTTGGATACGTATAAAAATAGAAATAGAAACCTATTGCATCCAATTTTATAAACTTGAACTTGATCACAAAGTACAAGTAGGAGACCGAATCATTAGGATAATGTTTTCAAGCAAGGACACACACATACTATGTTGGAGACTCTCCAAATGTTTGAATGGCAAATCAAGATGGGGTTTTATTGGAAGAAATGACATATGCTTCAATGTCAAGATAGGGGATAATAGGGTTAAGGTTGTTAGATCAAAAAAAGGGGGAAGAGGTACCTAAAGTAGAAGATTTGAAACAAATATTTCCTTTGTAAGAAATCTAGTTGGATTCATTGCAAAATGACTAGTCCTAAGGGTATGGATGAATTGTTTTGGGGAAAAGACCTTGAGGATGTGTTTGATTGGGTGGAGAGACTTCACATGGCAGTAGAGGTGCAAGAATATGACAAGGAGAAGTTGTTTAAAATCGATAGGCTTAACCTATGTAATAAAGCAAAAGACTAGTACAGAAGATTAAACCTTGCCCCGCTTGATTGGTAGACCTTGAGGATTTTGATGATCGTTAAGTATGGGGTTTATGATGGTGAAGAATTGAAGGTAAAAATGGATGCAGTTAGGCAAGAATTAAAGAAATGGGTCTAGCTTTACTATGACAAGCTTGAACGTTTATTTGTAAAGGGGGAAATTATTGATGCAAAAAAAAGAAAAAGGTTTATGGCCCATCTCAGGCCAGAAATAAGGAAATTGTGTGTGGTTCGTACCTACACTACCATGGATGAATTATTAGCAGTAGCCATTAAGGTGGAGAAGGTATTTGGAGAAATCAAAGAAACATCCTTTGAGCCTTTGAAGGATGAAAGGGATGAAGAAACCAATACAAGGGAAAGTTCAATAGAATGGCAGATCCATGCTCTTAATGAAACTGTCGCAACCCCACTTTGGCCAAGTGTGGGGGTGAAGCCCAACACTTGGAAAAGTTGGAGGTTGGGAGTCTTCCGGGACTCCCGAATGTTCATGGCTCGACAGCAAGGCGCAAAACACCTCGCATTGGGGTGTTCTTGGTGTCATTGAAAAGGTCTTGAAACGTAGATATCGAAAATGCCCTCGCATTGGCAATTCGGACACCTACAACCCAAGTTATGGGCAAAAGAAGGGCCGGGAGTCAAACTGGCAGTTTGACTCCCAACCACTAAAAGTCGGGAATCGACCTCTTCCCGACGTCTGATTTGAGCGTGCGACATGGCGTTGGAAAGATCTTGACGAGGGCTACAACTTTGGTTCAGACCTCGTCGCGATCTGACTCTGAAGTCGGGA
>Ga0209611_10000385_pt1 | contig 63076 bp, 26 predicted proteins | sample S1TSphgellanicum_3_FD_187693 | JGI IMG/M metagenome (GOLD analysis project Ga0209611, IMG submission 187693) | Host-associated microbial communities from peat moss isolated from Minnesota, USA - S1T2_Fc - Sphagnum magellanicum MG (SPAdes) (version 2) | ecosystem: Host-associated > Plants > Peat...
AGACACTTGAACACTAGAATCCATCAACCTCAGATCTCCCTCCATATCCCCATCATAGCAACATAAGTGGACATGTCATCCAAACACATTGGACAAAATGAATTTTGTAATAATGCATCCAAAGTCGGTCTTCAACTTGATGGATAACTCATAATGCATTTGTAATGGCATTTTTCAGCATAAGTCTTCTCTTGCACATCATTGCAATGGGTACTTGTTGCTTATTGGTACTATGGCAAGAACCTTTTAAGGCCTAGGCCCAAAGGAAGAGATGATGTAGAGCCTTGTTCCCACAATGCATATTGACAAGTAAGATTTACACACTCTTGTGTTAACCACTCTTTTGGCATGTCTATATTTAATGAAATATGTGTTTTGATTAGTTAAAAAAACTTGTGAAATGAATTTGATGTAGAGCATCTGAATTGAAGAATATAATGGCCTAAACATAATACTTTGGATAAGTACAGCTATCAAATAGAATGAAATTGAGTTTGGACTTGTAAATAGGCACAACATAAAGCAATTCAAAAAGGGGTTGCAAAAGAAAGGGATTGCTTTTGATTTGTCATCCATAATGATTAGCTCAATTTGGTGACATCTAAAATTATTTTTTTCAATTTATATTGTTCAATAGTTTGTTTTTATGAGTGGGGATAGGGAAATAATTAACACTTTGTGTTGGATGTGGTCAACACTAGTAGAGGCCAAATAAGAGGTGTGAGTGGAGATGCTCTTAACGTTGGATTCACACCAAATCAAGAATTAATTCTATCTCATTCACACACACACAACACAAAACAAAACAAACAAACCTCAAAATATAAGTTGGCAAGTGATGTGTTGTTCAAGTACGAAGGAAGGGTAAATGTTTTGAGTTAAGATATCTTCATTTTTTGTAGGTTTAAATTCACGTTAGTATTAAAATGCTCACATCTATGATATAGACGTCAATAAATTTAAGTAATTAAAATTTTTAATCCTAGGTTTGAACGGCTCATTGTAAGGTTAAGTGAATCCCATTGAATTATATTGAATTATGTGAATCCCATTGAATTATATTAATTTATCCTCAATGTGTGAACAACACATGAATTAGTTTACTTTGTAAAACTTTAATCATTTTATTTCCTATGTCTTGATCATGTGCAAAAAGGAGTAAAATCTGACTAAAATCCATGCACCAGATTGAAAGCCTAAGCTACTGCTGTTCAGAACATCCACATTGTTTTAAGAAGAAAAAAAAAGTGTTGGTTTGTCCCAAAGCAATCTGATGATTTTTCTTAAAGCTACTGATGAACTTTCTTTAACCGTCCCTGAAATTTTCAACCTCTCACTAGATCTTGAATTGTTGGCTCTCAATTTGATGGGCTTTGGTGCTCTCTCACTTTGCTATTTGCGGTCATGATGGTCTTCTCAAGGTTAGATGGTGCTACCCAAGTACCCAAGAAAAGTAGTATTAGATCGTAATTGCCACAAGTCAAATATTGGCTGACTCCACTCCACCCTGGCGATCTTTTGTGTTGTTTTGTTCCTTGTTGCAACATTGGAGCTTGTTTCCGCTTATAAATATAAATAAATAACCAACATCTCTTGGACCTTACATTCTCTCCCACCTCGAAGTGATAGATTATATTTGTCTTAAATGGTGGAGCAGCATGACTGCTTGATTGCATCACATCTATTTCATTTCACATTGATATGTCTCATGTGTTACCCCACTGAAGAAAAACAACCCACCCACATGCAGAGACTTAGTTGCCACAGAACTTCAGAAGAATAACTGGACATAATAAGTGATAGATAGATAGATAGATAGATAAAGACAGAATACTCATGGCAAACCACACCACACTACCAGTCAAAATTTTATTATTTGTATAGAGAGAGAGAGAGAGAGAGAGAGAGAGAGAGTGAGTACAAACATGTATAGAATCCAAATGGCATCATACACACAAAATGAAGACAAGCAATGCAAGAAATGCTTCTAAATGCCTTCTTTTTGAAGATAAGCCCAAATTTGCTGGCTTATCTAGTAAGTGGGTCCATGTGAGCAAATTTTTCACTTGTCAGAATATTATTACTGTAGTAAATGGGTGGCTTCTGCATAAATTACATTATTTTTAGTGTTTTTTTTTCAATTTTTTGAAAATTTATCAAGCTTTTTACGTCCAAAATTTTAGAAATGGAATCAAAATCATAAAAATCGCATTCCAAGGAGATACTACTTGTGAATAATCTAACCAGGAGAACAGACTATAAAAACAAATAAAAAAAGCTTATGACAATTGTTGTGCTTTTAATAATCTTACTCCTTGCCTTACCCCAAGTTTTAGAATTTTAAAAAATCATATGCCAAAAAATAAATTCTTTAAAAACATATTAATTATTGGGCACCCACGTGGGTTAGTGGCCAGATACTATGGTAGCATTTGTCATAACTCTGATTGAAAATGCAAAAGACTTCGTACAAAGCTCCTCTTTTTGTCCAGTTGCAGACTGTGATAGAAATTAGAATCCCCAAAAAGAATAGGCTAGCAAAGTCCTTTCCAACAGAATAATCCTTCCAAACAAACTCCAATACATTACATAACCCATTGCAGCAAATTAGAGATTAGACTCAGTTTCTTCTTTTCTTGTCTTTTCTTCTTTTCTTGAGTATACAATTAAGTGATAAACAAAGATGCTTGTGGAAAGTTGTTAGAACTAGTTAGATCTATCACCACCACCGAGTGCCCACCTTGCTCAAATGTCAACTCAATGGCCCTTTTAAACCTACTTAAGTAAATGACGATAAAGGTCACATGAGGATGATTGTCGGGTTATTGGTGTACATCCAGCCTGGGTGCCACCAAAGTTGTCAACTGAACTCAATTGTCAAATTGGTTACTTTTCCGCCGCTTGAAAAAACCAAACACTTTTTTGGGTGGCCTTTCTTCTCCCCCACTATTTTTAAAGAATTGTTTTGAGGGGACTTTCATCAGCTGCAAAGTACACAGGGCCATGTATAGCATCCTTGATCAATTGCACGATGAAGTCAATGGTGGAACTGAAGTCATCGTGCACCTCTTATTATCAGTCTTTTGTTGCCTAATGTCAATGGGAGTGAAGTCATCAGGCACCTCTTATTAGTCTTTTGTTGCCTAATGTCAATGGAAGTGAGGTCATCGTGCACATCTTATTAGTCATTTGTTGTCTAATGTCAACTTGAGTTCATAAAATATGTTGGTCCCCTGATGATGTAAACTTCACACTGTTATTGTAATAGAATGTGAACAAGAATGGAAGTGGAAAGTGGGAGTAGGTTTAGCTCAATTACCAACGGTACAACTACTAAATCAGATTTAGGGATCTTTTCAGGGATCTCTAATCTACATTTTCCCTTTCAGTGCAAATGGTCTCACCATTCATCTGAATACAAATTCTTCCTTATGTTTGTTTCCAAGTATGTATTATGTTCTATGGATCATTCACCTATTGGGTTCAAAGTTTGCAACCCCATATGCAAACCAATAAGGAAAGTGTTACTGTTTATATGGGGCTTATGCTTGGAGTACTTACTGTAAAACCCCCCTTACAAACATGGCAGGTGTCAGTGTGTGTCGATGTCCCGAGGTTCTGCACATGCATTTTGTGCGATGAAAAGAAATGTACTGCTTAGGAAAGCAAAAACAAAACAAAATTGTTTCTGTACGCTCTGCTACTTGCAGGCAGTTTTGAACTCATGGCCACCTAGCTAGCTAGAGGACCCGGCATCAAACCAGTAGCTAGGTCCAGGTAAGAAAACCCCCTTATTTGGGCTCAATGGGATACCCACATGAGAGACAAACAGACCCAAACAACCTCTCTGTGCACCCTAACAGTTGGGAAAGAATTGCTCCAATTTAATTCTGTACTTGAGCCTGTTCATAAAACTTAACAGCTGATGAGTGAGTGCACAAGAAGCTTAGTACTTACCAGTGTTGGTCGGGTATGGAATCCTTGGCTGGTTATCAACACTTGTATCAAAGACTCTACCAGACTTCTGTGACTTGAGACAATACCAGCCTTGTACCAGTACCAGCTTGGTAAGGATCTGAGGCTACTTAGCTCAGATCCTTCACAAGCTGGTATTATCTAAAGATGTACAAATATAAGCTACTTGGCTCCCACATACATTGTGTTCATGGGTGTAACCCGAATTTCCAGAATGAATTCCAACATTGTTCAAGAACGTATGATAATCTCCCTTGTGAACATCTGCATCACTTAATTAGTGTGACATAAAATTGAGCCCCAAATCAAATTGAGTTCCTGACTCTCAAGATACCAAAACTTTCAAAACAACTCTTGTTTGCCTATGCTCCCATCTTCAACATCAGACAACAAGATCCCCTCTTCACAGCTCTAGTGTTTGTTTCTTTCTCCACTTTCGGTACTGATTCAGTAGTTGGAACTTGGAAGGCCTTGGTTACTCATACAAGTAAGAGAGAAACTTCAGGGGGAGATTGAAATTTGCCACAAGATTTGTGCACATAGCAAAGGGGCATGATCTTTCAAGAGATAATTTCACATTGTGATTTATACATCAAGATGTTGTCGATTCAGCAAAGGACAATTGAACCAATTTTGTATCATTCTCCTACAAAGTTAAAAACAACACATTGAAACTATAGATGTGAGGATTTCTTGTTGTTACTACAACAACAAACAAACATAATAGGCGATTATTAACAAGACAATGTGTTGTTAAAGGATGATTCAAGGAAAGAGTACTTAGGTATGGAATATGCTAACACAAAGGAACATATGGTTTGTAGGAAAAAGGCCTTCGGATGTGGGTGGAAATGAAGTGGTTGTTTGTAGGGGAACCTAAAGTGAAACAATATTTTATATTGTTTAGCTTCTACTTAGTGTTGTTTGCATCTACCATCAACTCCCTCAATTACATATTCAGTCCCCAAGTACCAACACAATCGCTTGGCATCCATGCTTAAAGAATAAGATTTCATGAGAATTGGCATATTTCATTGGCATATGAAGGCAACAAAAGTAAACTTACATTGCAAGTATGAAATGTTTTTTCTCCAAAACCCTTACAAAACTTTCAACCAATCACAAACCTTTGATGGATCCACCAATCTTGAAAGAACAATGACTACAATAATCCACAAGTTTGACAACAACACTTCAATTAAGGAAAAACTAACAAAAGTTTCCAAATGTCAATAGCATTGCATGATAAAAGGAGACAAAAGGTAACATTATCAAAACTCATGAAATTACAATCAAAACTAGGCTATGGAATATCCAAATATTCATAATGAAATTCTATGGGGTCATATTATGTCATATTGAATGATTTAGAAATCAAATCACATTATTCAAATTGGGAAAAAAAATTTGTCATTGGCAAGAATATGAAACCTATTATAAAATAATAGTATGTAGATGTTCACATTCAATATTTTTTCCATCATATATGATATTTTCAAATTTTCAAACGTTTTGTGATTTTTTGGGAAATGCAAACACTTAAAGCACAATATGAATATTCAAACCATTTAAATCAAGTTAATTTTGTAACGTCAATCTTCTTGAAGATTATAATAAAACAATGCATTTTGCCTTAGTTGTTGTGAACACAAGTATTACTATCAATGTAAGGATTTTTTTTGTGTGTCAAAATTTTATTGGCTTTAATTGCATAGACCCATTCACACAAAAATACTACATCAACAAACAAAAACATCAAATATATTTTTAATGTGTACTCCTTTATGAAAAATTATATATAGACATAAAAGAACATAACTAATACATGAAAAAAATGAACAAGGTTACATTCAAAGGCTATATTTGGAAGTACAAGTTTATGGAAATAAAGATAATAGGCTATAGTATATCTATTTATTCCTAATTTAAAAGCTCAAGCCATGGAATATTCAAAAACAACAAAATACCATAAATGTTTTACATAGTAATATAATATGGGAGTTAAAAAAAAAACTTGTTAACCACTTTGTAAAGGAAAAAAAAAATTCAAAAATAAAGCTTAAATTCTTGTTAGCAAACAACCATTTTATTCACATAAATTCCTTGAAAAAGGAACTTACAATGTAGTTCATAATAACACTTAGGGAATACTTTTTGACAATGATCGTAAACATGTACAAAATGAATACTTTAAACTTGCAAATTCACCCTTAGTTGTTGCAAGTTTCAAATGGAGTCTATTAATTCTTTTATTGTACAAAAGTGACAACACACTAAAAAGAAGGGAAGGGGGCAACTTAAGAACTTTCACAACATACGCCTAAAATATACACTTTCAAAATGCGTTCAATTTAATTTTGGGTTTCACTTTTGCTATTTGGTTTTTTTTTTTTAATTTTCTCAAGGTTAATGTTATACAATAATATTTTTAGATATTAAATTTAAAATATTAAATTTGAAAATAATGGATATGTTTATGGTATGTACAATATGATATATCATATTTATTGTTTTAGATTGCATTTTTTTTATTTGAATTTTTAAACCAAAAACCATTTGAAATGAAAAAAATTTAAATGGCCCACCTCATATTTCTTCTCCTATTCCATTTGAAAATGATTTATTTTCACATACTTAAATTGTTATATATTGCATTAAAAAAACTCATTCATAATATGATAATTATCAAACTCTTTACATGGCTCACAAAATATTCCAAACATATGGAATCATAATGTTTAATAGATACTATAAATTTCATAAAGATTAAAAATCATTTCAATGATATTTTGAATATATTTTCATTTTTAAATATGTAATGACATTTTTTTGTGTAAATATAATCTAACATCACATCATATGAAACTAAAAAACATAATTTTTTAGCATTTGACATCTTTGGGTTTTGACCTACCATAATATGCAAAAACATTATGAAAATCTTTCATAATAATGACATGGTTGAAGATCAAACATGGTACTCTTGAAAAATAGTTCAATGTGATAAAAATCTTGGCCTTTCCACAGTGTGTTTTCACCCACAAAAAAATATCTTTGAAATTTTATAAATTTCTTAGATCAAATTTTCATAAAAAATTTATTGACAAAATGAAATATGCAAGAAGCCAAGGAGGAAATAGGGTCTTTGTATTTGTATTGTGTGAATATATTGGCAAGGCCTATTTCATCTTATTGTTGAATTCAAAAAAAAATTGTTTTCTCTTTCTCCTCTTGTGTTCCTCTCACACATACAAAAATGGGGTGTAGCTCCCTAGAGTATAATAACCTAAAATAACCTTAGGTGAAATAACATAAAATAACTTAATGTAAGAAAATAAAATAGATAAAAGTAGCTTAAAATGGAAAAACAGAAAATAACTTTGAATAGCTTAATGTGAAATAACTTATAATAGTTTTAAATAGACTAAGGTGGAATAACTTAGAATAACCAAAAATTAAAACCTAATGTTAAATAGCCTAGGACTAAGCTATGGCATCGTGAACACAACCTTGGGTAGCTTCCAATACTTTAAAAATAGCTTAAGATAACCTACACTAATTTAAAAATAGCCTAGGGTAGCTTATATATCTTAAATTACATAAATATATAATGTAGGGTAACAAGGTAACATAGGTAGGGAAGATACCTGAGGTAGATACATAATGAAGTAAGGAAAAAGATGTGCATATTAATATATGATGACAATAATTTTCACTTATTTAAATAATGGTTCAATGGTCAAGGATTTTGTCCTTAAACATAAAGGTGAAGGGTTGAAACCTTCACACACTACTACCAAAGTGGGGTGTAATTTATTAGCTTAAATCACTATGGGACCTTAAAAGTGAAATAACTTCATTGCATTTTATTGATTTCACCTAGTGAAAATTATTTCACTATAATCTCACTATGTAGACATCATGTTTTATTACTAGTTAACATAATTCACTATTACAATTTACTATAGCAAATAGGTTTATTTCTATGTTTTTAAAAATATTATCTATGTTAGTTTATGATATACCCTATATTATTTTAAGTTACTTTAGTTATTTTAACTTATATTTTATGTTATTATAGGCTATTATAAATTATTGTACCCTAAATTATTATATGTTATTTCAAGTTATACTTTAAATTATTCAAAATCATTTTATTTTATGTTATTATAAATTATTTTATCCTAAGCATAATAACTTTAAAATAATCTAAAACAAAATATAATCACCTAAGGTAAAAATTACTTAGAATAAAAAATAATAACCTCTGAAAAATAATTTCAAATACCCTACAATATAATAACTACCAATAGCCTTTGATATTATAACATAAAATATCGAACAATAATTTATAATACAATAATCACCAATAGTTGTAATATAACATATAATCACCAATAATAACTTATAATATAATAACCATTAATAAAATAGCCATCAATAACCACTAATAAAATAACCACCAATGGCTTATAACAGAATAATCACTAATAGCCATTAATATAATAGCCACCAATAGCCATTAATAAAATAACCATCAATAGTCATTAAAAGAATAATCACCAATAGCCATTAATAGAATAGCCACCAATAGTCATTAATAGAATAACCACCAATAGCCATTGATACAATAACCACCAATAGCCATTAATAAAATAGCCACCAATAGTCATTATATTAATCACGAATAGTCATTAATAGAATAACCACCAATATCCATTAATAAATTAATCATGAATAGTCATTAATAGAATAGCCACCAATAGCCATTAATATAATAGCTAGCAGTAGCCATTATATAATAGTGAGTAGAAGCCATTAATAAAATAGCCACCAGTAGCCATTAATAGAATAAGCACCAGTAGCCATTAATAGAATAACCACCAATAGCCATTAATAGAATAGGCACCAATAACCATTAATAAAATAGCCAATAATAGTCATTAATATATTAATCATGAATTGCCATTAATAGAATAACCATGAATAGCCACCAATAAAATAACCACCAATAGCCACCAATAGAATAACTACTAATGGCCATTAATAGAATAACCACCAATAAATATTAATAGAATAACCATTAAAAAACATTAATAGCCACAAATAAAATAGGTACCAATAGCCATATATTATAATTGCTTAGGATTGCCAAAAATAATCTAAGGTGAAATAATTTATAATAAACAAAAATAACTTAAGGTGAAATAATTTTCAATAGCCAAAAGTAACTTATAATAGTTACAAGTAGTCTGAATCGAAATAATTTACAATAGCCAAAAATAACATAGAATAGACCAAAAAACTTACAATAGCTAAAAATAGCCTAAGGTGAAATAAGTTAAAATAGCCAAAAGTAATTTATAATAACTGTAAGTAGTCGAAATTGAAATAATCTACATTAGCCAAAAATAACATAGAATAACCAAAAGAATTTACAATAACTGAAAATAGCCTAAGGTGAAATAAGTTAAAATAGCCAAAAATGATTTATAATAACTACAAGTAGTCTAAATTGAAATAATCTACAATAGCCAAAAATAACATAAAATAGCCCAAAAAGCTTACAATAGCCAAAAATAGCCTAAGGTGAAATAAGTTAAAATAACCAAAAATAACTTAGAATAACCAAAAGTAATTGAGAATAGCCATAAATAGCCGTAAATAATGTAGGGTGAAATAATTTTCAATTAATGAAAAATAGTCATATAATAATTGAAAGTAGCTTAACATAGGTAGTATTATTATATTAACAAAAAAAAATCCATTTATTAAATTATTTTTTTTCAAAAGAATGGTCATTGAAATGTTATTGAATAATGATATTCAACTTTTTTTTTGTTCAAATGATTTTGAACTTTCAAAAAAAAATAAATGTAATTATGTACATTATTAAATTTTCTTAAAAAGTAAACTCGAATCATTTCATTTGAACAAAATCTCAATAAGATATGAATTTTCAAAGTTTATGTTTTTGTAATGTTTAAAATGAAGTATTTGATAAATAGAATGTAATGTAACATACTATCACAACAAGTGGGGTGGCTTGATGGTAAGGATCTTTGCCCCCATTCCAAAGGTCAAGGAATCAAACCTCATGGGTGGTGTTGTGTGTGGTCAACAATGGTGTTTTGACCAAATATTCTCTTGTCGAATTCCAAGGCTAGGTGCTTAGGTTGATTATGTGGCCTACTAACCTAAGTTAGGTTTTTAACCTAACGTAGGTAGTGACACGTGTCAATAAATAGTAGGTTTTAAAAATCATGAAATTATCAATAATATTCTATATTAAATAATTAGATTTTAATTAATTTCCATACTGGTTAGTTAATTAACTAGCAAGTGAATGGTTTGGTAAATTTGTATTTCACTTGAAAGTAACCTTGTTTCATTAGGTACTAGTGAAACAAGTCATTGTCCGTAGCAACTAGTCCCCATTCACTAGGGGGTTAAACAATTTCACTAGGTAAAACTGTCCAAATTCATTCAAAAATCTAGTGAAACCCAAAGTGAACTAAGATGCATTTCCTAGTAGTGACACTTGCACCCAAAATTGGTGGGCTAGATGGTTTGGGTTTTTAACCTAGTCTAAATAACCTAATTTAAGTTCCATGTGTTTAACCTAGCCTCCTAAGTGTGTAGCCTCAATACTACAAAATGTCGATGTAATTCACTACCCACTAGGTCCCATTCATTGGGACCAAAAAATTCACTCAAAATATAATGAAATCATTTAACGTACAAGGACACCTTTTATGGTAATGGGCCTAACCTAGAATCTTAACTTAGTTTAGGTTCTTATGTGCTTAGACCAGGTTCCTAGCTTATCTAGCCTAGCTATGAACTAACAAAGAGCCTAATGAAATTATTATTATTGAATTCACTTACACTACGCCAAACATGGTTTGGATGATTAAAAGATTTATTATTAATGTCCATTTTTAATCATGTAGTAATTATGGACTAATATGTGCCCAATTACTTTCTTACAATAATTATTATGATTGATGACCATAATTAAATGGCTAAATGACTATAGTAATTTATAGGACATGATTGTATAATAATTTATATACTTGACTATAGAATTTAGAAGGTGTTCAAACATAGTTGACTTCTTTTCTTGTCCTAATTGACTAATTCTAACTAATGTTTTTTTTAAGGATTGTGTGATGTGGCCAAGGTGGCAATCGTCCCAAAAATAATTTAGCCAAAATTTGGGACCATTCTAGACATAAAAATTGAAAAAATGTATTTTGCGTTTTGTTCTAGTAAAGGACCTTTGAACTTAAACAACAATTGCATCAAAAGTATTCAATTTTGTAAATTATTAAAATAAAGACTTTCTTTATAAAAGAATTTTGATGAGGAAAAATTTGAGATGATGTTAATTGATTATCCACACTCAAAAAACACTCACAATTTGAAAGTTGTGAAATTTTAAATTTTTAAAATTTTAAAAATCTATTGAATAAAAATTTAAAATTTCAAGAGTCCTTTACCACATGTAAATGGGGTGTAATGTCATGACATCTAAAGCAAAAATTTTGTTTATGAAAAAAAAAATAATAATAATTAACATTTCTCCATACAATTTGAAATTAAAATAATTTTTCAAAACAAAACACAGAATTTGGTACAATCTATACATTTTTTCTTTTAAAATTAGTTTATGAATAAATAAATAATTGATTAAATAATTAACATGTTTTCATACAATTTGAAATTAAGATAATTTCTCAAAACAAAACACAAAATTTGATACAATTTATACATTTTAAGAAAATTCTTAGTTATTCATGAAAATTTAATACAAAAAATGTGATGTATTGAAAAAAATTATATGTAGTTTTAGTAACATATTACAAAAAAATTCATCCCAAAAGTCGTTTTTATGAGAAAGTGAAAATGACCACAAAAAGGATTGTAATCCTTGAGTCCTTCATCATCATTGGTTCATTTGATTGTGATTGCACCCTATTGAAAGATCCCAAGTACCATAAACATGAGTGCATAATTCTACAATGTTGTTGTATATGTTGCACACTTTTGAGGTGGGTACTCACCTCAACGTACTTACTGCTTAGACTTGAAAGGCATTTTGGGCATGGATTTTGCCATGCAGAAAAGATGGAAGAGTTGTATGTGTTTTTTCAAACATGGTCCTCAAATAATACCTCATTATTCATGCTCATGCAATAGGGACCTTGGGTATCCAATCTATCCAGGGTAATAACATTTAACTACCTAAGTCCTTGCCAAACATTGCTTATGTAATTAGATGTCTTTTGCATGCATCTAGCCCAATTTCCTATAATGCATAACATGTGGAAAAGAGGATTCTAGATTTATAAACAAGGTAGACATCTTTTTGTACATCATCATATTTAATATATAATTAAATCGCTGTAGTTCTACACTTTTTAGTTGTAATCTAATTCTATCGAACATTTTTTAATTACAACATACAAGTTGCAATGTCAAACATAGTTTTTTCATAGTGTATTTCAAAGTGATGTAACCAAGTTATGATGTATGGATTCTTTAACTTATTACATATATTTGCACCAAATGTGTGTCTCCCTTGTACTTGTCTATGTTGACACAATCCTCAACCATCAATTGTATGTGACTTGTATTATTGTAGGCTTGTGGTTGACATAATATAATTAACAACAATGAAACATGTCTCCATGAAATTTAGTTGCCACGCATTGAAGCCAAATGCACATCAATGTTAAATCACACAAAATCATGTTACAAATCACATAATTAGATAGTCCTTATCACTTAAAAACAATCCTTACAACATGTTGGAGATGATAGTGAGATAGTTGGTTGTATACCTAGCTTGAATTGTCCATTTCCTCAACCTTGGTGTTCAAAACTTGAATGACACATAATGAACTTGGACAAGAAGCTAGTATTCTATAGCTTTTTCTTACACCGGGTTTTTGTTTTAATTGCAAGTTTTGCGACTATTGCATATGAACTTCATTAGCTAGGTTAGATGTACAAAAAATTTGACACATGTACATTAACATGCCTACAACCACCAAAACACAAATTGCATGTCTCCTACAATTGAGGGACAAAAGTTGTGCTACAAGATTTGGACTAATCAACCCAAAATCCTCACCGAGTGTAATTTTTTAATCCATTAGTACTTCAAGTGATTGTTCACTCTCTATCCCAAAATTAATTGTTGCAAAATATTTATTGGAAAAACATTAAATCTACATGCTTCATGGAGCCTCTAATGGTCTGCTTGCAAAATTTATGATTTGTTATTATAGGGTTATGGCAATTTATGTTGTGTCAATTAAACCTTTTATGACACATTTCCATGAATTTCATATAGATGTGAAGCAAAATTCACTTCAATGGAAACCCACGCACCTTTTTTTTTGTAAATCACACGATCTATCATAGTGGTTATCACCTATAATTTACCAGGACTAGTATACATTGGATATAATAGCGTATAATGTTTAGTTTTTAACCCTTGGTGTTGCAAATTAGATAATTCAAACTTGGATATGATGTTATTATTCCAACATTTTCTTACACTTAATTTCTTTTGAAATTGTAAGGTTTTGGGGTTCTTTGTCGTAACCCTAACCTTGGGCTTGCGACTAAAACAAGGGCTTGCAAGAGGGCAAGACAAGAGGGAGACCCGGGAGGCACATCTTATACTCTCGGGAATGTAGGAGAGTGTGAAAGAATGAACCCTCACACTCCCAAGGCAACTCCCACTTGGGGAGTTGGAGTCCTGAAGGACTCCCGAATCTTCAGAAAACGATTGCAGGCATTAAAACCCATTGATTTGAAAAGTTTTTTATATCACTGGAAAGCTATTGAACTGTAGATGTCTAAAATGGGCGTGCATCACCTATTTGGACATCTAAAACATAAGTTATGGCCAAAAGAAAGATCGGGAGTCAAATTGGCAATTTGACTTCTAACCACTAAAAATCAAGAATCGATCCGATTTCCTTGCGTGCAATTGGCGTGTGACATACCGTTGGAAAGCTCTTGATAAGGATTACAACTTTTCTTGAGAAGCCATCACGATCAAAGGTCTGCACACAAAGTTATGGGGCTCCAAAGTCGTGGGAGTCTCGACTTTGGCAATTTCGGGACTCCCACTTGGGAGTCCCGGGATAAAAAGCCATTTGGATGTGGGCCTCGTGGAGAGGCACATAGTATACTATAAGGGGGAAGGTGATGGCTTCCCCCAAGTCCGGGCCGTGGTGAGTCTTGTGAATCCGAGTTTGCCCGTGATTCGTCCTGGCACCAAAAGTGCTTCAACTATGCACTAACCAACTTGTTGTTTGGTTTGTGCATATTCGAGTGAGTGATTAAGTGCTTTTCATTTTTCCTAGTCCCATCCCGGAGCTCTAGCACGCCCCTCTACCCCCCAAAGTGTTGGGAGCCAGGGAGCGTACCCCGACTCCTTACTTTTCCGTTGTTTTCAATTTGGACTCACATTTGAGTCCATTAAGGAGCTTGGGGGTGCGTCATTCTTGCATAATGGCTTCATCAAAGGCTAGCGGAAATTGTGTGGATGGTCGTAAACTTTCAATCAACCAGATGCCCCAAACTTCATAACAATTATATTACAACTCATTATAGGATGTGCATCTTGGTTTCATTTCATTGAATGTAAATGATTAGGTTTGTGGCTAAAACTCCACCTAGATCATTTTTATTACAACAAAAACTTTTGTTAGAACCTATTTCTTCTCCATGGCCTTTAACAGATTTCAATGTTTCAATTTTGTAATTGTTGGGATTGTAGAATTGTTCTTGGTTGGAGCTGGGTGGGTGGGTTTAGGACAATCCAACTTGGATTTCAAACTTGCTTTTCATTCCCACATGAACTATAGTGCGACATGTTCATGTTGGTTTTATCTCACTATCTCTAAAACCACATTAGTTGGCATAATCTCTTATTTCCATGTTATGTTGTGACATCTACCATAGTCCAAGGTTTTTGTGGAAAATTGCCATAATTTGTTGCCTATTTGGGTGATCAAATGTTATAAGGATCAAATGTTTAGAATGTGTTGGCAAAGGAACCCAAATAGTTTATCTTGTGGCTAAAACAAAGTTTTTCAATGTCTTAGGATGATAGTTCCAAATGTTGTTCCCACAATGTGGATTTTGTAGTTATCTCATATGTATGTAGTTATAACTTTTTGAAAAGAGTTTCTTGTTCCAAGTTTGGTTCTACATGTTGATGTTGTAAACACAAAAATATTCATTTGTGGCTACCAACCTACAAATACTAAACGTTTGTAGGAGCAAATGGATGAAACTTTTTATCTAAGAAAGGAACTATTTTGGCAAAGGGAAGAGGCCTATGCCATATATCAAATAACTTGGCAAGAATGGCTTGTAATTATAACATTTGCCATGGAAGGAGGTATTGGACCAAAAATGTAATATGACAACACCTTAATACTTATATATGGACATGACCTAACCTTACGTAACACTAGACTTGAACTTGTGAGTTATGTTTACATCATCCCCTATCTAGACTTTCTTAAATCAATTCCACATTCTTTGCATCCAACTTGATATCCAAAACCAATGTTCAAAATTTGGTTGCATTAGGGTTTGCTTGTTGTAACTCAAATCTACCAAGAGTATTTAGCAAGTGTCACTAATTATGCATATATCTATGTTCTTGATTTGATTAGTCTTAAATCCTTCTACATAACTTTGAAAAAAACCCACAATATTCCACAATTTTCTTTTATACATATAAAGAAACTTTGGGAGCATAACATCTTCACCTACCATCTAAAAAGGATGTCATTTAAAGGTTAAATAGAGCTTACATTCAACTGACATTATGGGTTATACAATCTTCCTTTTGTGGTTGCTTGAATTGCTAGCTCCACTAACGGTTGTCGGTTGTTTAAAATTAGTTTATGATGTGTTTATTATTTTTTAGGATGCACCTCCTAGTTCAAGTGATGATGAATGGGGTGTAAGACTACCACATGGACCCACAAGGCCCATTAATCTAGAGTTGCCAACCCCCAACAGTGTTGCTGCAAATAACAATGAGGTAGCCTTAGGCATTCGGATGGCAAGAGCACTTGTTGATGCATGGCAAACATGCGATGTGCAGCAGTTAGTGAATCCAAGCAACAAATAGGAGATGTACACAAGCAAGATCCTTTTGACATTTCTGATGATATGGAGTAGGATGCTACTAGGATAGGGTTAAATGAAGAAGGACAAGGTATGGGGGTGTAAGTACAATTGGGTGGTACCACTAGGAACCAACTCAAGGAATAGTTAAGGAACAAAAATTGGCCAAATAATATTCTTGGGCCCTTTTTGAAATGTTTTCATTAAAAAAAAAATTCATGTTCATTTATTGCATGCCAAAGTATATGGCTTGAAGTTTTCATTACAATAAAAAGGTGGAAACTATTACATATTTATATTCTTTATTAATGTGGCCCCTTCAAGAATCAAGTTCCTAAACTTTGAAAATTCATAACTAAATTATACCTATTCGAATAATTACCCAATAAAAGAATTAAATATAATTCCATCTAAAGTACTTTAGAAAATTATATTCACAAAAAAAACCTTCAAACCTTGTTTGGAAAATGTTTATAATTAAAAAGTTCAAGGAAAATAACCACTGTGACATTCCTGAAACTTTGTGTGAATGTATTGAATAGGAACATCAAAATTCAAAATATTTTTTAGATTGTTAAAGTTTCAAAATCTATATAACCTAGTTCATGTATTCAACAAAAGTTTGTACCAAAAACCTTTCTTTATGTGTTTCCTATATTTTTCCAAAGTTTGATGGGTCCTAAAAAAATGCAGGTATGATGTTTTTAATGGTACCACCCAATTATACTTACACCCATGGATGACCTTATTTTAGATTATTTTCATCTTTTGAAATTAATTTCGAAGTAAAAAATTTTGTTGTTTGAAGGTAGTGGTAAGATTAGTAGACTAACAAGCACCCTTGTGATGTTAAATACCTCTATTACTCATCGGTGCACTAATGGGTTCATTGATGAATTGTTGTCTTTATTACGCAATTCCATACTTCCTAAGCCAAACAATATACCTAAGTCACACTATGAAGTAAAAAGCTTAATTTGAAACTTGGGTTTAGGGTACACTTCCATCCATTCATGTGAAAATGGTTACATTTTGTTTCACAAGGAGCCTAGTGTAACAAAAAATTGCCCTATTTGTGGATGGTCTTGATTTGTTCTTAAATGAAATTAGGTCCCAATAAAATCTTTAGGCACTTTCTATTGATTCCAAAATTGAAGTGAATGTTCAAAAAACCCAACCTCTCTGAATTAATGAAGTGGCATCACAACAACAAAAACTAAGATGATTGGTTAAACACGTAACTGATTTAAAAGCATGGAGGCATATTGATGACAATTGCCCTAAATTTGCAATTAACTCGCATAACTTATGGTTGGGGCTTGCGTTAGATGAAATTAACCCTTTTGGCAACCAATCATCCATTTGGTCCACATGGCTGGTGTTAAGGTTATAAAGTTTTCTAAGCCAATTTTTGAAAAGTTGTACTTTTGTACTGAAAAATCAAATTTTATCGATTTTGAAATACAAACCAATTTTACGTTTCTATTAATTTTACATTACTACCGATTTTAGGTTACTACCAATTTTGAAAAGTTGTTATTAATAAAATCAAAAAATCAATTAGCACCTTTGACTTTAGTTCTAAATTCTAGATGTAAGATAAGGTTGGATAACTTGGAGTTTAGGAGGATTTCTAGGGATTTTTCATGTTTTTTAGGACCCCCACCATTTTCTTATGGGCTTGAAGTCTTTTCTTAAGGAAGCTTGAAGGGTTTTTTAAAAATCTTTGTTTGGGATATGACTAATATGTATTTTCTTCACTTTGAAGCTCTTCGAATGAAGTCAGTTTTGTTTTTGCTCAAGTTTTTGCTTTGAAAAGTGTGTTGAAATTGTCTTTCCTACTTGTTGTTTTAACTTCCAGCTTTGGAGATGTTGTAAAGTTGTTTATTGTTATTTACTTATTTTTCTTAAGAGAAAGTGGTAAGTTATTTGCCTAATTGTTTGTCACCTATTTTTAAATGACTATTTCTCATTAAACACCAACAAATTTGAGGTGTTCAAATCTATATTTTTTTAAAATCTCAATACCCAAAAACATTTAGGAATTCCCCATGTGGCCATAACAACCGATTTTTGTCCTAAACTATAACCTACCTCCTTAGTTCACAACTAAAAAGTTTTTTTTGATGCTAGTAATGTTGTTGATTTCAAGAAAAAAATCAATAAAAAATAAGAATATTGATGTTTACATGGCATTGTTATTGGAGTTTTTGGAAAGGGGTTCATGCTTGGGATGTGACTAAACCCATTGGGGATCATAGGTTTATAATGCATGTTTTCTTGATGTGGTCAGTCCATGATTTACCAGCATATGGGTTGTTGGTTGGCCAAGTCACCAAGGGCTATAAAGGTTGTCCAACTTGTGGACTAAATACCTTTTCTCGCCATTTTCAAAATTTGGGGAAAGTGGTTTATGAATCTCATCGTAGGTGGTTACGACCTAACCACATACCCATATCAATCCAACACTCGTGACTTCAATGGAAAATATGAAAAATACAAACCCCACCAATTATGACTAGAGTTGACATCTTGAAGCATGTTGAAGTGTATGATTCTTGGAAGGTTAATGGTGGGAGAAAGGAGGACAATCCCATTGTAAAAATAGGAATCAAATGAAGGAGTTCTTTGTTTGACTTACCATATTGGAAAGTAAACTCAATTATTTAAGACCCTATCCCATTTATGCCTTCAAAGAGCTTTCAATCTTGCAACAACGAACTGCCCTATGCCTATGACTATAGATTTTTCCATCAATGCCTTGTATCAACTAGTATGGACCTCTTTGTAGACTTACAATATCCACCTTGTGCTTTCCATCATCTTAATAAAATGATATTGTTTCATAGGCTTTGAATGATAATCATTTTGGAACTCTAATGTCCTAGTGCATTTGTATCTAATTAACCATTATGTTTCTTTTCAATGTTTAGAAACTGCCCACCATTCTAGATGGATCCTTTCAAGATTTGTAGTAGATGTAGAATATTATTATTGTTGTGACCCAATATTTTTCTTCTAGCCTTCATTTTCACATCATTGTATTTAGGATGTTATGAACTACTGATTTAGATTTCAAAGGTAGTGTTTGGAATGTGTTCAGATTTTTAAATGGGTCAAATTTGGCTTTGACAAACATATTAGCTCGACCCATACATCAAAAATGTTTACATGACTACTCCCTTAATTTGGTTGCAATGGCCATTCCATTGTGTGATTAACATTACATGGCATTCCAATGTACTTTCTATGCCATAGCTTCAAACTACTCTCTTTGTGAGAAATATGGTTTCATTTCAAGTAAGTATGGGCTTCTATTATAGTTATCATATAAATTGTTTGTTTGATAATTGGTTTATTGGGCAAGATACCTTCCATAATTAGGATTGGAGATGGAAGGAGCTTGCTATTCTGTACAAGGTAGTGGAGTGTGATTTGAGTGGGGACATGGGAACAAATCCATAACCCAACATCAATATTGATACAAATTAGGATTAATTTGATTAGATGTAATGTGTTTGTACATTGTAGGGAGATAACAACATTCTTGAACTTGGCAACCAATTGTTCAACCATTCAATTATTCAAGTATTCATAATCCAACACAAATATAATTTGAATTGATTGATTCCAAGCATATTTAAACTAGCATTGTTCCAATTGAATGTCATAGCTATTAATGTAAATATATATCTTAGACCCTACCCTTGTAATGGTTATATCTAGGTTGTAAAAATTTAAGGGCCAGCTTGGTCTTTAACCCACTAGTTGTTGGTGGTGCATGTTTTTAGGACTTGTTGGTTTGGCACACCTTTGAGGTAATGCACTGCAAGAAAAACTTAGTTGTTAATGTTTTGAAAATCATCCTTAGTGAGAAAGACAATAAAAAGGTGCGACTAGATCTTCGGGTTGTAGGTGTTTGTGATTATTTATGGTTGAAACTTCACCCTACAAAGCTTGGTGAGACTGTAATGCATCATGTCAATAGCCCCCTTGGGTGATATGAAAAGAAAACCGACTAGCTTTCTTGAACACCATGTCCAATTTGAAGTTGCCCACTTAATACGCTTCAAGGTTTAAATAAAATCTTGGTAAAGGTAAGCTTTCAGGGATGAAATTAATCCTATGATTACCACATTTTGTCTAATCAATTCTTTTGTTGTGTATGCATCATCAAATGGCTAGAGAACCTCAAGCTACCATCATGTGAATTTTTAAAGTCATGTTCAAGTTACTTTGCACAAAGGTTTATGACTCGACAACATATGAAGACTTGAAAACTAATACTATATATTTGTTATGCCTACTTGAGAAGGTGTTCCCCTTCAATTTTTTCGATCTAATGGCACATTTGGTTATTCATTTGATTGATGAACTACACATTTGTGGACCTATCCATGCTCGTTAGATGTACCCAATTGAACAAGCCATGAAAGACCTCAAGGGGTATGTTTGAAACATGTGTTGACTAGAGGGTAGCATGGCAAAGGGCTACATTTTTTATGAAGCCCTAGGTTTGTGCACAAAATACATGGAAAGCTTGGGGGCAAGGCAAAGTCGAATATAAGATGCTAATGAAGGAAAGGATGGCTGGGAAAGTCCTTCAAGGGCAACCCAAACCATGGTCATTATTAATGCAACTACAAAACATATCACATTTCTATGTTTTTGAATACCATTAAACGTTGTTTCCATGGCTACAATGGGTCCTTTTAACTTAATGCCCTAATGTAATTTTTCAATTACAGTTGAATCTTGTACCTATTAATTGATCTTGCTAACAATGCCTTAATGGATCCACCGTAATAATCTCATATGTGTGCATAGTGAATAATGGGGGTCCATGGTTACCCATGTCTTGTAGGAAATATAATGAAGAAAAGGCCAACATGGTGGAAAATCCAGGGGTTTTTCCTAATTTCCCAAAATGGACCAAAACAACAATGGTTGCTAACACTAAAGGATAATTGGTAGAAAATGCTCGTGAGTTTTGGGACATATTAGTCCCACCTGCGTTCATTGTCAGGTCTCATAAAAGTATCATGGCTTATGGGAACTATTATCAAGTTATTGCATGGCCTAATGCAAATAACATGGTAACATATGACTATAGGGTAATGGGGGAGTTTGCACACACCACCTATTACCCCAAAAAATCCAAACCCATTAGCTAAACTAGTTTGTTACATAAGGGAATGCAAGGAGATTCTAAAGTTGGATTATGGTTTCACTAAGGTTTTGGTGCTATTGTGCTCTTGGGTGCAAGCAAAGACACGTGGTTCTAATGCATGTATGAAAAAAAATGAATTTGGCTTCACACTTGTCAATTTTAGGAGGTTACTTTCACCAAGGGATCAACCTTTTGTGTTTCCTTCACAAATAGAACAAGTCTTCTTTTCTAATTTTATTCAATAGTTGGGATGGAAAGTTGTTCTACATAAGACAACTAGGTCTTGACAAGTGGTTGGGGAGCAAGTTATAAATGCCTTTCCAACAAATCTTGTAAAGGGCATTGGACATGCAAATGGGGTTGGTGTTAATGATGTTGATGTTAATTTATTTGATCAAATTGCTACATTTGGTGATCAACAAGCAAGTACTAGTTTCTTGGATTTTGATTATCAAAACAACATCTCTTGAATGCACCATGGCTTACATATGGTTGCGCTCATGTTCTAGATGTTATTGTGTTTTGTGTAGGAGATGGAAACAATTTGGTAGAAGAAGGGGATGAAGAAGATGAAGGCAAAAAAAATCAAATTGATGTTGACAATGGAAACAATGGGGGCAAAGATGATGGGGACACAAATTCTAACAATGTAGATGCAAACAATTATGAATAATTAAAGTAAACTACATGAGTTTTTTTTAATGGGCATGATAACAATGAAACATTGTGGACAAGTTCTGAATTAATTTGATCCATGAATGGCTATATGACCTTCCATGGAGCATGGACCTCTAGTTAATATGTAGTATGTGGATTCTCTACTTGATAAAGTGTGTTAGGTCCCCATTGGTTTGTTTTGTCACTTTGTTTTCAGAGTTGGATAATTTTGTAATAAAAGGTTTCAAGTGGTAGTACTTACTAGCCAAACTTAAGTTGGTATTGCTCTAAACCCTCTCCTAGTCTAATGGTTAATTAGGTTATGACATAGGCCAATCTCCTCCACTATACTTACTGCCTAGCATATAAAGGGTGCATTGTTGTAATGCATTGACTTTGTTACAATTGTGTGGTAATCACAAGGGTTTTGTTAATGATTTGGATTTTTGTTTCTATTATTGGTCTTCCTCAGTTGATACCATGCAATTTTCACTAATACAATAAAGCAACATCACAATTGGGTTATGACTCCAACAAGTGGTGCTCTATTAGAGGGTTGTGCAAAGCTCCACCTTGTTGATCTTGCTAGCTCAAAATGAACAAAGAGAACATGGGTTGATGGGTTGGGCTTCAAAGAAGGTTTGAATTTGAAATTGATTGCTTCCAGGGGGTTGTTCATAGCTCAACTAATTTATTTTAGTTTATTTGACAAATACATTAGCTCAAGCCAATTATAAATCATTGTGCAAACATTTGGGTGGTAACAACAAATTAGTTATGATTAATGAACATTTTTTCCCATGTTGAAATTTTTTTTTAATCTTGCTACATATATACTATTGACTTGATTTTAATTTGTTCAACCAAGAGCCAATGTTACTAATCTATTTCAAATTCTACTAAATTTTGTTCAATTGACTGTGTAGTTTGTGTGAGTCTAGTAGATTCAAATGCTAAAGAGACATTGAATACTCTCACAAAGATTAATCATGTTAAAAACATCCATAACAAAATCATGTTATGTATTTCCACTCAACAATGGCAATGTTTGTTTTTTTCTACAATTTGAATTATGAAGGAATTACACTGTGGGTATGAACATTTCAATAATTCCTTTGTGTAAACAACAATGTAATTTTTGCCTCATTTAGATGTTTGAATGTTGGAACCTAGTGTGTCAATGGCAGCATGTAGGGCCATATTTCTTTATTCCATGGTCTTTATAGTTGATGCCACTTTGGATTGAGTGGAAGAATTCCATAACTTGGGTCCTTTGTAGTTGCCATTTAACCCCAAGTTAAGATTGCCTCACTTGCCGTAGAATACCATAAAATTTGCAGGTTGGTGCAATTAGCTTGCAAGGCTCATGGAGTCAAGTGCTATTTGCCAATACATTATCTTAAAAGGGAGTTGAACCATTTGTCAATTTTTGCTAGTTTGCTTTTAATTATCTCTCTTAGTTATTTATCATTTGTACCTTATGCTATCCTCAATTGGTGAAAACTACTACTAATAGATGTTAATTAGGTAGGACAAAATTGTCTCAATTTTGTTAATGTCAAAATTTGTTTGTAATTGGTGAATTATAAATGGATTTCCTTCACCTTTTCCTAGCATTTCCAATGTTTTACCAAGATACTGGTTTTTCAGTGGAAAGACATGTTTTATAATTTGCATTTGCTACCCATTTCACATGAATTGCTTCTAGTTTTCAACCTTCAAGTTCCAAAGCATATTACCTTTGCAACAAATAAAAGACATGGTGTATTTTCCTTTCAATCCTTATCACATGACTCAAATGTAACCTTGCCCTTGGTTGACCCACTAATCTTCCCCATATGCAAGCAATTAGCCATGCAAACTTGGAACACATATGTCCAACAATTTTGGTTGTAAGTTACAAGCATGTGTGCAATGTGTGTTTGGCCTTGCTTTTGTGAATGTAAAATAGTTTATAGTCTCTAAACAAACTCACTCATTTCATGATCTACACACAACTTGCTATCTAAACAGAGGTTGATTCATATGCATGTAGAATGTTGATTTCAAACACTAGAAAGAGACAATAAAATCAAATTGTTGATAGATTCTATCTACGTTAATCTTCATTTAATTGTTTATAAAATGGTTGAATATTAACAATGAGAAAACCATATTGTGGTGGATGAACTCCATTTGATTGGTAGAAAAATGATGAATGTATATCTAAAAAGTAATAGTTTGACTTTATACACAAACTATTTTCCTAAAAAAAAAGATCAAATTTGTGTGTTCCACATGTTACCTTAGAATTAGGGTTTGTTTGAAATGTGGGTCTATTCACACATTTTTGAACTCACGTGATTTCTTACCAAACTCAGAGCGTTCCTTCACACAACTCTATTTTTTCACACATGCAACAGCACATATTGGGTTTTACAACTGGTTAATAAAACGACTATTTTTATTTATTTATAATAATTGTAATTACCAGTTCATGTTAATGACTGCATAGTTGTAAAGGACATTGTGGTGCCACATGGCATTATGGTTTTACGATTGTAGTTGATATCACAACTTAATGGTTATTACAAAAATATCAAAATTTTAAAAATGTATATTTGTAATGTATTTTTAATCATCCAAAATTAGGTAACAACAAGATTCCATTGATTCTTGTAATTTTGGTGAATAATAACAACTTATGGTCATGTAATGCTAACTTGGCACGCCACATGGCAACGAGGTTGACTAATAGTTACAACACCTCATGACTTGTGACACTAACTTCACATCATGATTCATGTCATTGATTTGAATTAATCTCATTTATTGATTAATTGAAAATATTGTTGACCTTTGCAATTAATAATTACGATTTGGTCTTCCATGTTATGATGACGTGACATGCCAACCTGGGGTGACCAAGGTTAATTCAAGACTAAAATTTTGAACTTTATAATTTTGTGTTAAATATAATTAGTATTAAAAAATGTGGTAGTGCAATGGATGAAGACTAACTTGAACCCCAAAATGAAGGTGAGGGGTTCAAATCCTCATTCTTGCAACCTATGATACCTAGGCCTTTGGGCTTAAGTTAAATAGCCTAATTTAGGTTTCTTGGGGTAGGAATTTGAAGTTTATTTTTAATCTAAAACACCAAGCCTATGTTGGGTAGCCCAAGTTGTTTAACATAGGTAGTTAGCATATCTAGGTTATGTTAGGTTGACTTTTGGTTACACTAGTTACATGGATTAAATTAGGTTGATTATTGGTCATGTGCAATGACTCATAATGTGTTTATAGATTTTTGACACATGTCATCCATCCATCAATGTGTCTTTTGTAGCATTTAATAAAATAAAACAATTAAGCTAAAATTGCATATTGCACTTTACACGTCATACCAAGGTTAATGATAACATGGAATTTTATTATTATATATATATTTAAAAATCTTAGTCGTTAAAACGATTGGGCTTTGTAATTAAACATTTATTGTGACTAAATGAGTGAATCAACATGGGTTTAACAACTCACTAATTATTAATCACGTATGTCATGTCTGATTAATATGTAGTTATAAAGGTTAGTCACAAAACCCAAAATCTGTTGTTGTGTAATTTGTAAAATTTAGCCAACAAAATATGAAAAACGGGAAGAGTGCATCAAAAGTCTTGGTTGACAACTCATCTTCACAAAACATGAATCCAATGGTGAGATCAAGAAAAAATATTGTATTCAAATTGTTGCACGATCAATGCATGGTTTGGTAACACCATCATTGTTAGCCTTTAGGTAACAATTAATATAAATGCCTCCTTTAGTGGTTTGAATGATATCGGCTTTTGTTTGTTGTCAAAAATGACATGCATGGGTAGGAGATAAAAACATTCCAACACTTGGGTTGGAAGCAATCTAGCTCAAATAGACATTGGTGTAAGAGGAAATGAAAATCATTATTAATTTGGAAAAAAATGTATGACACTTCAAAAAAATTGTTCTAAATATGGCAATTAATGGAAAAATGGTTTTGGAAAATTTCAAGTGGATCCACAAGTGTGTGCATTTGACAATTTGGTTTTGTATCAAAGTGTTTTATCGAATGTTTTATTGGAACTTCCAACAATCAAACAAGCAATCCCATTGGATCATAGCTAGATATGAAAATTATATTTTACTCTATGAGGTTTGCATATAAGTCCATGGTCTTTTTTTCCAAAATCATAGTGGGCTTCTAGTCTTTTAAACTTTTTTTTTTAGCAATGTAAAAGGAGAAAAACTTTTAATGTGAACCATGCCAAAATGTTATCTATCTAATTTTTAGATGGACTCCATGTAATTCAATGAAAAAATAATAATCATGAAAGCATTTCAACCATTATATCCAAGTACAACAATTAAATTTGAAATCAATTTGTTTAGTGGATGTTGTGTAATAGATTGGTGATTGTTAAATCAGTCACAAAAATCAACAATATCTTGGTGCTTACGATTAGAAGTACATCCCAATTCCCATACCCATTGTGCTTGTTATAACCATGATCATTAGTTCCATTGCCATTTGCAAAGGGTTAACCTCTTTTGCTTGTGCTTTTACATATCATCAAAACATCATAAACTGTGTTTTGATTCCACAATATATTTTGTGCCATTGCTAATGAAATGTGTAACAATTTGTGTACAACCAATTTGGCCAATATTTGTTTATAATGGGCTTCAAGAATGTTGTTATTAAGTATTATATGCAATGGAGGAGCTCAAATCGTTATTATGTTTTCTTAACCATTCATGTGTTCTATGTGGTAAGAAGTATGATGAGGCTAAAGTTCAGTGGTGACATCTTTGTTGTGCACATGGTACAAGTGGAATTTAAATTCCTGCATAATATTTCACACTATTATAACAACATATTTGCATTTCACATGCATGTGTTCACTATTCATGTTTTAAGTCTCAACAAATTTAACATTACCATTCATTCCAACATCAAATTCATGGTTATTGCATATAACTAGAACCTGCACTTTAGAATGCATTATAACAAACTTTAGAAACAAGAATATAATTCATTTCATCATAATCTAATATTACCAAAAATTCACACAAAAGATAAACATATAATTCATTGGAGAAGTATGTGTTTATCTATATTATTAAAAACATCTTTCAAATTATAGCATAGTTCCATGTTTTGTTGAAAAAATTCCAAAACAACATTTAAAGTATGTGCTATATCAAAACAAAGTCTATGATTTTCTATTGCAAGTACCTACAACTCCTCCTCCTCTTTTTTAAACTTCATGTCTCATCTTCTTTCCTTCATGTTCTTGAAAACTTTAACCTTTTGAACTGTCCCAAGTCACATCATCATGATCAAAATAATAAGAATTCAAAATTCAAACTAACAAAATTCCCTAATCAGTTCTTATTTTAATTTCCTTGTTCATCCAAAATCACATATTCATCCTACCCCCTTAGCAACACAATAGGTTGCAATATATTAAAATTTCAAAATGTTATCATTGGCACATGTAATGATATCAATGGGCATGTTTCTATTCAACATTTGGTTAATTTCATACTAGATTGAGTTTATTCAATCCAAACAATCGTGGGTAGATGCAAGTTACAATGGTTCAAAAACGACAAGAATCTCAGTCCAAAAAGTCCATAGAAATGAAAAAAATAACACTAGAATGGAAAAAAAAAGTTAAAAACCAATGTTGAATGGGCCCTATGTGGTGATTAATTAATTAATAAAGTCCATATGAAAGGTTGCCTATCTAGAAAACTCTTTATTATACATGTTAGGGGGAAAAAAAATCAAATTCTAACAAAAAAATGACCAAGATTGGGACTTATTAAAATAAGGTCCAAATCTAGTCATTTAAAAGTTCATAATTATTTGTTGGTTAAAGTTTTTTTGTTGTAATTTTTTTCAATCCATATGTATTTCTCCATTATGTATCATTTATTGAGTCCCTATAAAAAATATTGAGATGAATTCATAACAAAAAATGCATTTGAGTGTTAATGCAAAACCTAGATTATAGTCCATATGTCCATTTCAAAAGTCCATTACCATAAAATTGGTGTATGTTTATTGAATTTCACCCTTTAATAAATGTTTTTATTCAAGTCGACAATTTTAATCCATAAATATTTTTATCAAATTGATGATTTTACAATGCATTTGTAGCATTTGAATAAAGTACATTTTGTAAAAAGTCCATAAGGACGCAAAAAGTGAAGCACTATAACTTGCATTTACCCTCATGGAGAATAATTAACATTCATAGCTACCTACTAATAAGAAAAAAGAAAAAGATAAAGTTTAAGCTTGATTTGCTTCTGAATTATGCATTTGAGCCTTTAGAATTTATTTTCCAAAATTCTATGGTTCAATGAAACCCAACCCATATGAACAAATCAACTGTAAGTTCCTCAAAGGTACTTTACTTTTATGGTTTTGTAATTCTGTTGATTATACAACCTTTATCCACATATTTGTAGTTTAGTGACATGTGGACATTGTGGTTGGAAAACATACTCAAAATGAGCATGTTGAGAACAATGATGAATTCTTTAGTAATCTAGGTTCAAGGGTTGAGGCTAGAAGATTTCCCCAAGGCATTGTGTCATTTAAAATCATAGTAATCAAATTATTGATTCCATCCAAATCTTAAGGCCTAATTGGTGAAAGTGAGGCCAACATGTTGTATATGTAATTTTATACGACCATTTGCCCTTGATTGATTTTTATAATCTTTCACATGTATGGGCTACAAAGAAACAATGAAAATGCAAGTGCACTTTATTATGGGAAATTGAAGTTGAAAATTTTAGGAAGGTCAAATGCTATTTTTTCTCATGTTGATGTTGAAATTGTTTGATGAACTCATGTCTAAACCCCTTGTGTTGTTTAGTATTAGAAATATTACTATAATCATTTGATGTGTTTGAAAGGCATTAAATTTAATGTCTAAATTGTTTGATTGTATTTAGTATGCAAGTTTCCAGCTACTATATATAGTTGAAATGATGGAGGCTAGTGTTAAAATAATTCCAATACTAACCAAGGACCCAAATGATGGTGCATATGGTAGGGACTTAACATAAGGGCTCAAATGTAAGATTTGATTGAAGTACCCAATAACTAAACACCTAGTTACAACATGATAGATCTAGATGTGGGAGAATAATCCATTAACAATACAAGGAAAACATGTATATGTTGCATGTCAATTGCCAATTAGTCACAAATTATATTCCTTTATATGGGTTTTAACAAATTGTCGACATAGTGAACTAATGAGTTGTTCCTTAGTTGCCAAGTAGAATTGCCATGTACAATTATAGTGGGCCCATTGATTAAACACATAGTTGCAAAACGATATTGCTCCATCGATTAATAGATATAAAACAATAGTAAAAATGGATTGCAATTAGTTGCAACAAGTCTGTACTAGTTACATGTGACTTGTTCTTTTGTTGGAAATGACTATTTTACTACAATACAACTCCATTGGACTAAATAGCCAAACAACTAGTTATAAATAATATATGTCAATGGGCTTATACTTATATAATAGTTTTATAATGGACATTAAAGTTGGCCAAGAGTTTCCATTCGTTTTTATTAGTGACTAATGAGTTCCAATGGACAACTAGAAACAACTCCCATATAATTATAGTGGACCCAATAACCAAATGTTTAGTTAATGACTATTATTGCATAGAAAAAACATTGGTCGTTCTAGTTACCAATGAGTTGCCTTGTAGTTGCACTAGAACATTCATGAAAATTACCTTACAATTGCAATGGACCCAATAACCAAACATCTAGTTGCAAATTAAAAATGTCATTGGTTATTATGATTACGATACATTGGTTGATATGCAATTGCCACTTAGTGGTAAATGTCCATGTTTACTAGTATAATTAAGGTGCCTTGTAGTTGCACTAGACAATCCATAAAAATTCATTTACAACCAAAGTGAACTAGAAAGCCAAATGTTTAGTTGTCAATGTTATATAGTAATACTAAGTGGACAACACTTCCATTTCTCCTTAGTTGCAAGTTAGTGGCATATGTTCCACTAGTTACCAATGAGTCAATCTATAGTTGCATTTAACTATTCAATACAACTTTTTCACAACTATAGTGAATCAATGATCCAAACACATAATCATAAAGATGTCGTAAAATAATATTCCAATCATAATACATTAGTTGTCATATAATGGTCATGTAGTGGCAAATGTTCACGTTTACTAGTTACCAATGAGTCGTCCAGGTAGTGCATTAAACAATTAATAGCAACTTCCTAACAACTATAATGTATTGATTAACCAAACAACTAGTTGCAAATTTGTTGTGACATAGTGTTACGTGGTGAAAACACATTAGTTGATTTGTAGTGGCCACATAATAACAACTATTCCTATTTATTAATTACCGATGAGTTGCCCATGTGTTGTAGTAACTATTTCTAAACAATTCCAATATAATTACATTGGACTCAATAACCGTACACCTAGTTATAAGTGAATTATAAACTATTATTAAATGATTTTTTTTCAATTTTTTGGTGGCTAATGTCCATCATTATTAGTCATAAATGAATTTTTTTGTAGTTGTACATGGAAATTGGAACAACTCTTAGATAACTACATTGGACCCAATTGCCATATGTCTAGTTGCAAAGAAGTTTTCAATAGTGGGATTATAGTTACACATCAATATTCAAATGCGAAGATATGGGTCGTTAGTGAGTTATAAGGTAGTTGCCTTCATCCCTTTAATTTTTGTTGTACCCTTAGTTGCAAAGGAGTTGCAATTGACATCCACAATATTCATCTTTGATAGATGGATGAAAATCCATGTTAACATTATTTTCGTTCATTTAGTTGCAAATGAGTTGCAAACTAGTTGCATTGGAGTTGTTACAATCAAGTTGCAATATAATTGCATGGAGTTGCATGTATTTTTATATGTATATGGTGCCAAATACAACAAGTTGCAACTAGTGCAACTAGTGCAACTTGTCCGATAGCATTTGTGTGGTAGAAATACTATGAGTTACATGTGGTCATTGCAACTCAAAAAGCCTAGTTGCAAAACCCCTTGATTTTTCATAGTGGAACTTTAGGGCATATTACTATTGTCTTCATGCATTCATATGGTTGCTTGTATAATTCATTGTGGATTGTTTCCAACATTCTATAATGTAATGTTATTATCTTCCCAACATTCCTTTGCTTAAAATGGATGACTTTGTTTTTCATTTGCTTGCCTTTTTGTGTTTTTGGTCATAAATTAAACCTTGGAAATTTGATCTTCAATTTCAATCTTCCATTGCTTCAACTCAAAATCAACTTACATAAATATATCCAAAATTAGTAGATGGGTTTTTTTAACTTTTATGAAAAGACATAATCACATGATTAGAAACAAATTCAAAGATGTTTACAAAGTTTTAACTTTCAACAATTCAATTAACACTTTAGTTGCACAAACTCATCTCTTCAAACTTTAAAGTTTATTATTCTAAGTCACAAAATTCTAAATCCAAGTAGAAAATTGTTCATTATTACACATATTGATTCTAAACTTTTCTTGGCATCTCATTTCTAGTTCTTCACTAGTAGAAAACCTTCATTTTTAAACCAAAAAGTTTTCAACTACATGTCATTTATAACTATGTTGGAACTAGAATTTTAAAAAAATTTTAAAAATTATCTTTGCATCATACTAATTAAATCGATTCATATATTATATTACATAGTTGAAAACATTTTTCAACTAGGTGGTCATTTGTTGAATATTCCCAACATTAACAATATCTTTAATTTGAACACCCAATTATGTTAGTAAACAATGTGAAGCATGTCTCGACCAAAGGGCCATTTTTAGAATGTCCTTAGCATCTAAGGTTCTTTAGTTGACAAATGGTCAAGACATTGATTAATGTTCAATTATTTTGGTGACACCATTAACACACATATATGGAGGATATAATGTTTTAGAGGATGGATGAATTGTAATCTTGTCTACAAATTTGTTGCAACTATTTCTTTCAATTAGGCTAAACCATTAGTAAACAATTTCAATTTTATGCATATAATATTTTAATATTTATTCTAAATTATGATAACATTAAATGACATGCAATTTTTTTTGTATAAATGATTTTTTGTGCATATAAATAATAAAATTTAATTAAAAACAATTTAAGGAAGTTTTAAATGTAAGTTTATAATAATGTGTATGTTCAATATATATATATATATATAATTATTTTTATGTAGATCAAATTCTAGTTTACAACATATGAAGTAATGATACACAATTAATGATTTTTATAAAACTTTAATGTTTATTCAATTTTATACACATGATATCTTAATATTTGTTTTTAAATTGTAATAAAATTTCATTAAGCAATAAACTATGTGTAAATGCTATTTGTGTAAATTAATAATTACATATGATGCAAATCATTTTGTGGGCATAAAGATATTAACATTTTAATTAAAATTATTATATTTTTGAAATAATAGTTTGTACTAATTTATGTTAAATACATGTAATTTAATATTTCAATGTAAATAAAATGTTAGTTTACAACAAATCAAGTAATGATACATAATTAACATTTTGTGGAACTTTAATGTTTATTCATTTTTATACAAATGATGTCTTAATACATTTCAAAATTATGATAAAAATTCATTAATTGTTAAGCTACATGTAAATTTTTTTGTATAAATAAATGATCATGTATGATGAATTTGTTTTGTGCATATAGATATTACATTTTAATTTGAAAATAAAATTTAATGAAATTCTAAAATGTAAGTGAATTTTAAAATGTGTATGTTTAATACATGTCTAATAAATTATTTATGTGTAAATTCAATTTTTGTTTACAACATATCAAGTAATGATACATAATTAATATTTTTGAGAATTTTAATGTTGATTATTAATTCCATTAAAATTTTAAATAATAATTAAATAAAAATAATAATGATCAACATAGTTAGCAAGGATATTTAATAAATTATTATATATTATATAAAGAATTATTATTTTAATTATATTATATTATTTTAATGTGTTTTTTAAAATTTTAATATCTATAATATTAGTTCATAAAAGTTATAATTAGTTAAGTAAAAATATACAAATAATAATAGTTAAATAATTAGTTTAACCTAGCTATTAGCTACAATATTATTATTAATGTTGTTGTTGTAGTCAATTATTAATTATCACTACATTATAATAATTTAAAATATTTAAAATAACTATTATTAAGCTTTTATATTTTAGTTAATTATTTGTTTTATGAAATGTGAATAGGAAGTTATTATGAATTAGTAATTTAAAAATATTGATTAATTATTAGTAATAAAAAATAATAATTTCAATTATTTAATTATATAAATGTATAATTAAAAATGGTTGATGAATAATTACTACAAATAATTAATGTAAGTAATTAGACCTAGGCTAAGTAAATCATTAATTTAGATTTAAGCCTAAGTTTAAACTACTTTATAATTTGATTGTAATTAAAACTATTTGAGTCGCAATTAGCTTACAACTAAAGTTTTTATCCCATATTATTTAGTTTTTAATCCAACAATCTAAACGATATAAAAGAGTGCACTAAGATTATTGGAGAAACATAATAATCATAAAAATGTAATAGCCATTTGGGATGAACCAATTAAAAAGACTCAACTTTAAAGGTTAAATTACCAAATGAAATAGGATTTCATTTGTTAGATGCCATGTAGCCTAAGATTAAGCCTAATGAAGGTGCCTAGGTCTCCCATTAGTTTAAACCTATGTTTAGGTTTAGCTTAGTTTCCTTGGTCTAAAATTAATTTATGTTTAGGCTAGGTGGCAATGTTCAACACCACATGCCTAATTTATGAATGTGGATGTGCCATGTGTCATTAGTTATTTGTTGACCCCAAACTTTGTCAATGTGCCATGTGTCAAGATTGTGAATAAGCCACATGTAAATAAACCACTAGTCAAATGTCCAATTTACATAGTTACAATGTAGTTGAAATTGTAATTAAATTTTTAGTTCACATCATGCCTAATTAATAGACAAGGTTCATTGACTAGTTGAAAGCAATTGAAACTAATTAGCAATTATAATGGTATGTAATTTGCAACTAAAATGGTAAGTAATGGCTATTGCTATGTTGTTGACACAATCAGCTAGAATGTCATTTTCGACTTGTACTTGTTGACTTTGTTGGTTTGTAGTTGAAAAGAACATTTCCTAGGTGCAAAAATACATTACAAGTACATTTGTTCTTTTCAACTATATTTCTTTGTTGAAATTTAATTAGAAACATAGTTATAGAAAGGGGATTTTTCTATTAGTTTTGAATTTCAATGGTCTTGTTAGACTTTGTTTCAAATGTATTGAACAAAACCAAGGCCGTAAGTGTCATGGTCACATCATTAGAACCCATTTTAATCTTTTGTGTACCCCATGGTGTGGTTTCTTCTCCATCATTAAAATTTGTAATTACATCTTTTAGGCATGTTGTAATTGTAGGCGTGGTTTCCTATTCATTAGTTGTTTCCATCATTTTGTTTTCTAAGCATGTTGGGGAGCTTGGCTTTTCCATGTTAATGGTAGTAAACCTATTGGTTGACACCAATTGGTCCATCTCCTTGTTGGAAACAAGTACAAGTAATTCCTATGGATCATCTTTTGTGTCATAATTATTTTTAGGCCATTTTCATTGTAAGATTAATTTGCTTATTTTCTTGCTCACCTAAAATTCAAGTAAGTAGTTAGAATATTGATGAAACCACGTTTTGAAATTTCAATTTGTTAGGTGTGTTGGCCATGGATTGTCTCTGGAGGTTGTCACAAGTTGTTTAAAAACTTTGAGACAAACATTTTTATCATCATCCCATATATAATCTTATAATCTTGCAAGAAATAAAAAGATGCCCAATATCTACCTTTGCTTAGTACTTTGCATCGACATTTCTTGGTTTTTTTCTCTTCAATATATGGGTACAAGTCCAAGTTTGGTGGCATTGAACAAAAGTGTTGTGGATATGGATATTGTGAATGACATTATAAATTGGGCTGTTTTGATTTAATCCCTTTAACCCTACAAAAAAAACTAAAATAGATGCCAAAATTAATTCATATTTGCAAGCATTTGTCTTTGGTGACATATTTGTAAATGTCCAATCAATTTGTGCAATTATTGCTATCATGAAAATAATTAAATTTGTATTGGATTGTTTACATGGGATTAATGAATGTCCTTAAAATGTTTATAAATGGCAAATGACTCTAAACGTAGAATAACTACATATGTTTGAACAACCACAAAATGTGTTTGCAAATTTGGTCTTAAATCCTATGAAGAATCATGGACACACAATTGTCAAGAGGTCTTCATTTATAATGCCTTGTTTTTTGGATCCAAACTGCTTGATTGCCCCTATAGGTTTTTGCTTTGGTTAGTTTTTAAAAAAAAAGGGTCTTTGGTTTCAAGCCAAGTGTTCAATTTATGGCCTCCACCTTATAGGACTTCTCCATTTCATAGGACTTTGGAACTTGGACCCTTGTCTCAAGTGCCATTCATGGTCATTCCTTTTTTAGGTACGATCAAAGTAGATCTTTATGTCAAGAGAGTTTGAAACCCTCATTCCATTAAATACATTTGTCATGGTTCACATGTATTTCAAGATGACAAAAAAGGTCTTTTTTATTATGCACTCAAAATAATAATAAAATATTATCAACAATTTGAATAATTAGATAATGTTGTTTGATAATTAATATAATGTATGGAATGGGAGATCACACACACTTGAGCCATTTTAATTGTTGCAATTTGGAGCCATGGAATGCCACATGGCTAGGCTACATGAATAGGTTGATGACATGGAATAATATTATGTTGTGTCAATTTTTTTTTTTTTTATGTCAACAAAATCTATTAAAAAACATATCTTCTGACATGGATCAAATTTATTAAAAATATTCTTTAACGCTTATGCTCACCAATTCATGGCACATGCTCACCTATTCATAAACTAATATCCCTACATTGGGAACAAGAGTAAAAACAAAAAAATCCCTTTTCTCCCCCTCCCCTTCGACTCAAATAGAACTAAATTGGACCATTTGTGAGTGCATGTTGAGCCTTTCATTGGTTGCATGAAATTCCTTTTTCAGAATTGTTTGTCATCATTTTTCACTTGGGCTAATACCCCTTCTTAAGAAAACTAGGATACCTATTGACGCGCATAATGTTGCTTTGTTGTGAATTGTTGTAGCAATATTTTCATTTCAACTTTGTATGATTCACATTTCCATAAACTTGTGCTTAATTGTTGTAGCATAGTGTAACCACAAACATCAACATGATATCGTGCTATAGCTCAGGGTTTGCATTTTGGTCACTCTTATAACCATGAACATCCATTTCACCATGAAGTTTTCTTGTTTAGATTGCCATGGAGATCACAACTTCCACACACCTCATGTGGCTATGTGCCATAACCAAAGTATATAAAGATTTGCAGTCCTACTTGCCATTTGATTGGATGGAAATCAAATGGATAGTGCCTCCGATGCACCATCAGAAATTGGAAAAAAACATTACTCCTCACATAGTAAGGTCGCTTACTAGTTTAACATGTCCCATGGAAGGGTTTTCTTTTCCCAATTTTGTGATATAAAATATTTGTTGAATATAATGAACATTCCCCACTCTACTTCTTTAAGCTTATGTCATAGGCCCCATACCTGGAGATGGTCCCCACCTTGGGGCTTTATATAGCTTCATCTTAGGCCCCTTATTTTGGAAATGTCCTCACTAGGACCATATATCACCTAGTCTAAGGCTCCTTGTTTTGGAATTGCCTCATCTAGGGCCTTGTGTCGCCTTGCCTTCAGCCAATTATTTTGGAAATTACAAATTACCCCCATGCTTCCTAGTCCTACACCCCTTTATTTGGAAAATGCACTCACCCTAAGGCCATATGTTGCATACTCCTAGGGGCCTTATTTTGGAAATGCCCCCACCTTAGGCCCTTATATTGTCTAGTCCTAGTCCTCTTATTTGAAGAATATCCCCCACTTTAAGGCCCCTTATATACCACCTAAGCCAAGGCCCCTTATATTGAGATTGCCCCCACCTTAGGGCTTTATATTGTTTAGTCCTAAGCCCCGTATTTTGGGAATGGCCTTACCTCAAGGCTATATATCAATCACCTCATCCTAGGCCCCATATAGTGTGAATGCCTCATTATACCACCTAATCCTATACTCATTTTGCCCCCACCTTAGGGCTATGCCACTTATTTTAGGTTTGCCTTCATTGTAGTAGTGCCGAATTTAGGTCCCTTATTTTGCCTAGGGATTCTAGAATCCCTACTTTTAGGCCCCCTATTTTGGGATTGCTTCTACTGTAGGGCCCTACTCTAGGCTCCCTATTTTGGGAACGTTCCCACCCTGGGGCCTTAGAACATTCTTCCGACACAAGAAGGTTACCGCGAAGGACCTCCCCGACGTCAGACTCTCCCTCTCTCACTCTCTTCATGAATCTAGATCAGCATTAGGAGCTGAAGAAGAATTAGAAGGAGAGGAGAAGGAGGAAGAAGAGAAAAGACTCAAGAGGTTGTGGATTTGGTTGTGACAATTTGCGGGCTTGTTGCTGGAGCTGAAATCGGGACTTGGGTGATTGTTAAAATGAAGCTCACGGTTCTCACCGCTGATGAGCGAATCGTCTCCCTGGATGTGGAGCCTGACGAGCTTGTAAGCTTGCCTTCTAACCCATCTTCGTTTTTTAGCTTCGGAGTCTTTTGGGTTGGAAAGCAATATTAGTGAGATGAAGAATTTGGGGTGTTTTGTTGGATCTGCTCATGCTTTGCCCTTTGCAGTTTGCAGCAGGATTCTCTCTACTTAGTTTTCAACTTCTTCTTTGTTTTTGTCTCTTGTAATGCTTGCTTGATCAAGGAGGTTCATGTGAGCTCAGGTTTTTTTTTTCCCTTCTGGTTTTTATACCCTAAGTTTGGAGATGAAGCTCCTTTTGTCTAAAAATCCATCTAAGCAAATGATTTGAGCGGTAGAACTTATGGGAGGATTTCCCCTCATGGTTGCTGATTTATTTATTTATTTTTTTCGCTTTTTTTTTCATATGCCTGCTTTTCTTACTTGTGCTCCGGCTACTTCATTTCTCTGTTGGTGACTACCTTGTGACACAAACTAGTCATGCAGGTTAGAAGCTTCAGATTTGTACTTCAGATCTGTCACTGCATGAGAAAAGAAAGAAAGACAGAATGGGGTGTGCTCCAATCAACCCTAAAGTGCCTGACTCTTTCAATGGACTCTGGGGTTTGAATGCTAGGTGGAGAATCTGAAGGCCCTTCTAGAGGTGGAGGTGAGTCTCTCTCTCTCTCTCTCTCTCTCTCACTCTGCTTTCTCACTCTGCCTTTCTGACTTGTTGCTTAAGAACCTGACTGAGATCCATGATCAGTTAAAACTGGGAATTGGACTGATGGTGAGATTGTTGTAGACACAAGTGCCACTGGTTCAGCAGCAGTTACTGTTCAATGGAAAAGAGGTGCAAAACACAATGCGTCTCAATGCAGTTGGTGTGGGTGAAGACGATTTGTTGATGCTTGTTTCAGCACCAACTCCCTCCAGGTATACAATCATTGTAATTGAACTTTGAAGCCAGCCAGGTGGTTTATTTACTTATGCAGCTGGAGAGTTGAATCTGATTGCAAGAGAAATGTCTGCCAGATGCCATGATTGTGACAGAAAGTAAGCATGTGAGTGCAGTGCAGGGGGACCAGCACCAAGTGATTTGGCACTCAACCCAGATGGGTCTGCTGTAAACCCTATTGCTCTTCAAAGGCATCTGCGTGGTGATCCCAATGTTATGAGTCAGCTACAACAGGTAAGAGTCATAGCCATCATGTAGACTTAACTTTGAGTATATGCAGATTGCTGCAAAGTCCACAGACTTGCATCACATATCCGTCTTGCTTCTCATGCAACTGTCAAGGAATCCTAGGTTTTATGTAGGGCACAGAAAAGATGACTTTGGAAACTCATGCACCTGTTTATGCTCTGTTGATTTCATGTTACCTGAATAAGCCAATCTCCAGAACCTCTAGCTTAAACCATATTCCTTCTGTTTGCAAACTGGTCATCATAGACAAGAACATGATGGATGAACTGCTAGACACAGTGTAGTGCTCACAAAGTAATCACACTTACTCAATCTGCACCTACCTTGATATTTAATATTCCACATCTCTGCTTTTGGTGGTACAGAATAATCCTGAATTAGCACAGGCAATCTTAAGTGATGACACTGAAGTATTGCAAATGCTTCTCCGGCGGCAACATCAACACCGGGTTGAACTTCAGCGACGACAACAACAGGAACTTGTGAGTTACAGGATTTATGGAAAAATCAAAGTGAAAATGCCCAAAATATGGCATGCACATTGGAGAAATGTCTCAGTGAAAGTGATTCTTACATGAATTGGTGGTGGCCTTTGGGTCTCCATTTGAGCTGTCAGCTGCTTTGTTCTTATGCAAATGAGGTAGTACTACCTCTGGCGATTTGCAGAGTCAGAACCGGCATTCAAGAATTGGCTTGCAATCAAATATACCAGTGAAGCACTGCTTGCTTAGTCTGGGTTGATCATAGCTTTTGATGTAACTTGAGCACGCGAGGGATGTGATGAGAAACATGAAGAGTGGAGAGTAAGTCAGGTCTTGTTCCCATTTGGGTTTACCTTGAGAAGCTGCTCAGAAACACTGAAAGAGTGCATGATTCTGCAGGACTTGATGAATGCTGACCCATTTGATGTGGATGCACAAAGGAAAATTGAAGAAGCAATTCGACAGGTGGGTATCTGCACATGAGCTGCATATCTTGAGGGCCAAGTATGTCAAGGGTTATCTCTTGTTGTCTGTTTGAGTACATACAGTTCCTTGACCTTGTTCCTTTGAAAGTATGATTCTTCTTTGAGTTGATTATTCTGCAAGATGCAAATGACAGGGCTATCCCATAAATCAGTCAGTAAAAAATAGATTTATGGAATACAGTAGCAGAAGGCAAGTTCATTTTCTTCAATGTTGTTGACAGACAGGGCTAAGATTCAAGATCTTCACCTGACCCAAATGAAGGTCATGTATTGGTTAATAGGTTTCCTTGACATAACTGAATGTGTAGATTGTTTTTGTACACTGATAAGTCTGTGGGAGTCGAGGCAACTCGTCCCTGCTATATATGATGAAGGCAAAGCTCTGATACATTGTGAGGGGCAGTCACTGTGTTAATATAGTAAAGAAAAAATCATGGCACTCTGTTACGGAGACTGCATCTTTGAGTTTGCTTATAAACCTAACAAGCTACATTCTATGGGTGATTTGCAGAAAAATGTAGATGAGAACTGGGAGGCTGCTATTGAATACAACCCAGAAGCCTTTGCCCGTGTGGTAAGGCTTAACACAATCCTGGGTCTCTGATAAGTGGGCACTGATGTCCTTGTGCTTTCACCAAATCTAAAAAATGGACTACTAAATGCACAACATTCTGGTAAACCTTGTATCTGGAACTTTCATAGTCCATATGGTGTCAAGCAGTGAGTGTCTTTGTTACATCAAAATGTTCATGTTCTGGCACCGACTTTCCACATAGGATTTATCTTACTCCATGCAGATCTTTGGGGTGTTATCCTCAGGGTTCTCTCAGTTTTTTACTTGTGCTTTCTGCCTCACCATTGTTCTTGTATTCCAGATTATGCTTTATGTGGATATGGAGGTGAACGGTGTTCCTTTGAAGGTAAATTAGCAATAGCTTCTCATTGAGCTAAGTGGCATAGTTTCTTGTCATAAAGCCAAGTTCTTGGAGGACCATGCATCTGATGGGCTAGAATGAACTGAACTAAAGCAGATCAGATGTAGTTCTGGATGCAATATGGAACTAGCTTATGAAGTGAGGATTAACTGGATTTTTTACCTCACAAGAAAGAATGTACAGAGATATTTTGTTGCATCTTTGGGTTCACTGTGTTTCTAATGGATTACTGGGCTTTGAAACAGGCATTTGTTGACAGTGGAGCTCAAAGCACCATCATCTCAAAAACATGTGCAGAACGCTGCGGGTACACTTACTGGCTGCTTTTCCTTTGGATCAAGTTATGCTCTCTTACAGAGTTCACTCTAATTGGGAAGCAAGTGCTTTAAGAGATGATAAAAGGAATTGTGAATCACACCCTGGGTATGGACATGCATGTTGTTGAATTAGACTTATGTACAGGCATTGTTCCTAGCCAGTTGGGCTCCTAAAAGCTACCTGTCAGATCCAATCAACTTCAAATCTGGTCATCCATTATGGTGGAGATTGTTAGTGGAGAATCATCAACTCACAGTACTGTTTATGGCTGGTGTGTGGTTTGGACACATGGCAAGACCTTATTCTCTCTGGTGTGTCAATGTAGACTTCTGAGGCTGATGGACCGACGTTATGTTGGTATTGCAAAAGGAGTTGGACAGTCAGAGATTGTTGGGCGTATTCATGTTGCTCCCCTTAAGGTAATAATAGTCTTCTCTTCACAGGACACCAAACATGGTGTTGAAATATATCTTAGTACTCATTTGATGAAATCTGTACACGAGAATTGGTGGTACTGAGGATGAAAACTGCCTGTAGGATGAGTCTCATGGGTATTGTTGGTGTCAATAGCCCTCAGTGGATCTTCACATGCCTTTGCACCTTTTAATCTGTTATCCATTGTAGAACACCTGCAGGAGCTGATGGGCTAAAGAAGTTCTGTACTTGAGTACATGGCATCCAGATATTCCAGGATTGGCATGTATGGTTCACTGTGTGTGTGGTGTGTGGACAGATAGGAACAAACTTCTACCCCTGTTCCTTCACAGTGCTTGACCAAGCTGATCTGGAGTTTATTTTTGGCCTGGACATGCTTCGAAAGCACCAGGTAGGTTTTGCTGAATACCAATTTACATTCCTGTTTCAATTCTCTTCAACAGAAGACAAATGGGATTGGGTGATCATCTTTATGGTCTATCCAAGTTCACATTCCTGTGGCTTTTTTCTGCAGTGTTCTATTGATTTGAAGGACAATGTCCTACGCGTTGGTGGAGGGGAGATTGCTGTTCCATTCTTACAAGGTAACAATCTGCATTACTTTTGCTGCAGCAAAGTGTAGTGGTTTCTCTTCATTGTGAGATGACTGACCACATGATTCGCTGCCTGAATTGAGGTGGAAATGCTATTGTATACCAAGGTTTTTTGTTTGTCTGTGCCATACACCTCATTCCCTGCAAGAATCTGGGATTGGGTATTGAAAGTCAGTTAACTCTGTAATAGTAATCTAGACGCTTGAAGGTTGTTGATTATTTCTAGTCCAAGTGCAGGCAGGTTTCTTGATAACCTCTTAACAATCTGAAGCATGGCATCAAATGTTTGTTGAGTCACTACAAGAGGCTCTGATGTCGCATTCCTGGTTTTGTTGGTCTAACTGTATGTGCAGAGAGGGATTTACCGATGCATTTGCATGATGATAAAAGACTTGAAGAACTTCCTCCAGCCACTGTAAGATACCATCTGCAGACTATATTCTAAATTCGAAGTTTTTTTCCTTGACACTTGGATTGTTTTTGGTAGCTGCTGATCAGTCCAACAACCCCTCAATTGCAAATCCTCATGGCAGCTCCTGCTGTATCATGGGGTTTGTAATAATAATGGCAATGGCATTTTGGTGAACTAAGAAACTTCATCTTTGGTGCAAGTATTTAACTGGGTGGTATTGGCATGAAACTGGCAAAAGGGAGCAAGTAGTTCGACAGTGAATCTTCACACCCCTGCTCCAGTTCATGCACCCACAGACTCGTCTACCCAGGACACAAACAAGAGAGCCAGAAGTGCAGAGGTAACTTCCCTGAAAGCTGTTTGTAATGATGATGTCTGATGATTTTGAGCTGATATTTGGGAACTTGGCTTGCTAGATGCCTGATCATCAGAGGCTTGACCTGTTTCTCTGGTTTGGTCTCTCTTTGGAGCATTTTTATATTGAAACTCTTTTTTCTCTCTGCTCTTTTTCCATCTTGTGCAAATGATGCCTTTTCTCTCTTGCAAATGATGTGTTTTTCTTTGACAACAGGAGTTGTCACAGACAGAAGCCAAGGTCCAGAGGCTGGTGGAGCTTGGGTTTGACCGCAGAACTGTGATCCAGGCACTCACTCTCTTCAATGGGAATGAAGAGCAGGCTGCCAGTTATCTGTTTGGGGGATTTTAGTTTTGATAGATGGGCCATTTACTATTGTTTGTTTTTGAGGAAAGTCTTGGCTTAGAAGCCTGCTCCAGAAAAGAAAAGCACTCACATTTTGCAATAAAAACTGTTGGGGGGCGAGTGATAACAGCTGCATGCTCAATTATTCAGAAAGTATTTGCCTGTTGTCAGTTGCATGCTCTATTATTGAGAATGAATTGCCTACTGTCACTTGTCTGATTGAGCTTTATGCACCTGTTGACCTTTGTTGTGCAGGTAAAATTCCTTGTCATCACTGTATCTATTTTGGAGGACAAAATATCTGATTCCAAACTTTGATCATGAAAAACTATGAACCTCAATGATGATAATGACGATGAGTTTGATTGAGTTGGGTCAAACCCAAAATGTTGTATTGTTCTCTCTTCGTGGTTGAGGCAACCAAATATGATCTATTTCTCCTTGTTGCTGGTCAGAAGGCACATTAGGAATTGCACAGGAGCAATGATCAATGTTTTGAGTCTCTGCTGCAAAAGATTGCATTGGCATAACCAACGTTTGAATGAATGAATGCACTGCACTGCGAAGAGAGAATTGGTCTTCACATCTGAATGATATCAACATATGACTTAGTGTTGCACAAACTGAGATTGAGTTTAAATGGAGATGAGGTTCACAAGCAATGAGAGAAATCATCAAATTTGGTTGCTTGCAAAAAACAGAGATTGAATTTAGAAGCAATTGAAGAGTAGCTAAGAATCTACTGCAAATAGAGAGTCAATCACATTGCAAGAAGCATAAGAGATTGCACTTTCATCACGCAAGAGCACAACAACCCTAATCAATAGATATCCAGACTGTGCACAAGCAAACAAAAACAGAAAGAGATTGCAAGCAACAGAATCAATCAATCACCTTGATTTAATACTTGAGTTGCGGCAAACAGAAAGAGATTGTAAGCAACAGAATGCACAATCGTTGCATATGTGTGCGCGCGTGCTACTGCTGATGCAAACAGAGATTTTCTCGAGACTAAATTTGGAGCAAGAAGGAAAAGGGCAGGGGGGAGGGGCAGATTTAGTTCCCACCTAAAAAAAGGCGCCTGGTGGGTGGGGTGGGTGGGTGCATGGGTGGATGCAAAAAGGGGCGTTGCGGAAGAGAGAGAGAGAGAGAGAGAGAGAGAGAGATGAGGGTTCTATGAGTACTTAGGCAACAGAGTGAGCGACAGGCCATGAGGGAGGAGCACACGGCGCAGATCCAGTGCAGGATGGGATGGGCCAGTTCATGAGCTTTGGTAGATGCCAGGCCCAGGAGAAGGAGCAAGAAGAAGCAGGCGCGCAGGTGGAGATTAGTAGTAGTAAGCGGCAGCGATTGTTAGGGGAAGTGGTGGTGCCTTTGCGACAGGAGCGAGAGAAGACGGTGCTTATTCCGGGGCTTCCAGAGGAGCTAGCGTTGTTGATCTTGGCAAGAGTGCCGCGTGGAGCGCATGCTTTGTTGAGATGTGTGTGCAAGAAATGGAACGAGGTGCTGGTCACCAACGAGTTTTTCGAGTTGCGAAAGGAGGTGGGATTGACGGAAGAGTGGCTCTACGTTTTGGTGAAGGATGAGGAAGATCGATTGGCTTGGCATGTGTTAGACCCCGCTGATGGTAAGTGGCGAAAGCTTCCGGTGATGCCGGATGCAACCATCAACAACCGTGAGGTAGCAGAATCATCACAGGAGAAATCCTCTTGGGGTTGGTGGATTTGGACGGCTCCTTCACGAGGAATGCGGATCTCGGGTCTGTTCACGGGATGGTTTAGACGGAAAGGCTTCTTGGACAGGACGCCGTTTTGTGGATGCTCCGCGGGTGCCATCGATGGTTGCCTGTATGTGTTGGGAGGATTCTCCAAGGCATGTGCCATGAAATCAGTTTGGAGGTATGAATCCCGCACCAATGAGTGGACGGAAGCTGCGGCTATGGAGTCAGCTAGGGCTTATTGTAAGACGGGCGTGTTGGACAATAAGCTGTACGCTGTGGGAGGAGTGGACAGAGGACGTGGTGGTCTCGCTCCTTTGCAATCGGCTGAAGTCTATGATCCGAAATCTGATGCTTGGCATCCGATCCCTAGTATGCCATTCAGGAAGGCGCAAGTTCCGCCAACAGCATTTCTTGCAGACATGTTGAAGCCAATTGCAACAGGGATGGCATCATTCAAGGGTCAGTTGTGTGTACCTCAAAGCTTGTATTCATGGCCATTCTTTGTGGATGTGGGTGGAGAGGTGTTTGATCCAAGGCGGAATGTATGGGTGGAGATGCCACAAGGAATGGGAGAGGATTGGCCTGCACGTCAAGCAGGCACCAAATTGAGCGTGGTTGTGAATGGACAATTGTATGCTCTTGATCCTACAAACTCTGATGATGGCAGCAAGATCAAAGTGTATGATGCGAATCAAGATTCTTGGAAAGTGGTCCTGAAGAAGGTTCCGATTCTGTTAGATCTCACGGATTCAGAATCTCCTTACCTTCTTGCCGCATTCAACAACAAGCTGCATGTCATCACCAAAGACATCAATCACAATGTGACTGTCCTGAGGGCTGAGTTAGGAGGAGATGACAGCAACAACAACAGGAACAACAACAACTGCTGCAAGAGCAATGATCTCTTTTCAAACAACAACAATGAAAACGGGGAAGTATCAGATTATGGGTGGACATCCATAGCCACTGCAAACTTTGGTTCTGCTGAATTAGTCACGTGTCAAGTCCTCGATTTGTGATGACGTATACAACAATCACTGGGCTGTTGGTGAGATCCTGCCACCCAACCAAGGATCCAAGAAACTCTTTCCTGGTTAGGGGTGTATATTGGTTACTGAAAGAGAGGGCTTTAACATCTCAATTATGGCAACCACCATGGCCTTCATTACACTCTCAAGTACATACATACTATGAATGTGGTGGCAGGGGGCCAGCTCTGTTTGCTTGCTGCTGCTGCTCCTCCTATGGCTGCTGCCACTTTCATACAAAGTTTTAGGGTATTGTCTTGTTGAAAATGGAAATGTGTAAATTTCACTCGTTCAATGTGAGTACCTTGTTGATTTGTCAAACTGTGTTGTTGACTGCTAGATGAGAGCTCATTTCTTCAATGTGCCTGTATATTTGAGTTTGATCCATTGATCCACCACATATTTGTGTCTTGGCATTTCCTTGTCCCCTTCCACCATTGATTTCATCTTGTGATTTCATTTTGTGTCCAACATAGCTGTTGCAAACAGCGGAGTAATGTGTGAACTTCACCCCTTTTTCTTCCTATTAAAAGCAACTGGAGCTGTATATATAACCTTTGCCAAGAATCAGGGATTTTGTGTTTAGGGTTCAAGCTTTTCTTTTCACATATGGCATTTAGAACAAACATTTTTGTAGTTGAACTTTCTGATACTTCTGGTGCTCAATACTCATCTCTAGTTCAAAACTTGAGTTTCTGAGTAGATGACTTCCTCATCCATGCAGAGCTATCAGATATTTTGCTGGCATTTTTTGGTTTTCTCTGCTTTCACTAGATGACTTGGTTTGTGCGCTCTGAGGATATATGATTGACCTCAGCAACATTGTCTGATCCTTCTGCTTTCTATTGTAGTTCCAATTTGAACAGAAGAAAGTGTAAAAAGAAGAACCCTTTTCACTTCCTACACAACTTGCAGTCTTATCTGGAAAAGAGAAAGTGGAATTTAATTACTCCCAGGCTATTATATTGTGTTAAGAACTTGCTTGGTCTTCGTGGTGTAAAGACTACCTGAAAAAAAAGGGTCTGTGAACAGAAAGCATGAATCACCTGAAAAAAAAGGGTCTGTGAACAGAAAGCATGAATTGCTGATTAAACAGCCCAGACCTGGATATTCTAGGAGATTGTGCTGCTGGGACTGACCAAATCCAGCCCCTGATTTCAGGCCTAGATCCTGCAGGACATGTGTTAACACCGGAGAATAGTTGGGTATTACACTCACAGCTTTTAGGCCAAAGCGGTGTGCTCCAGCTACTGCGAATGCAGCCAGGTGGGCTCCAGAAGGTTAAAAGTCTGTAAGTACATCAGTACATCAGTGACAAATACTAGAACCTGGTCTTTACAAGTGTAAGCACTTTGATGGTACTTCAAAGTGCACAGGAAAACTCAGAACCAGGTTGTATAGATTTTACTGACCTTGCATACAGCCGTAAAAGCCTGTGTTGTTTGCACCTCTTGATCTTTGATAAACACAGTGAAGACCCATATTGATTATCAGACCTTCATTGACTACCGTGGACTGCCTCTCCTAAACTTTGTTCCTGCAAGTGAAGGTTGACAAGAAAAGAACATACATTGAGTGAATACAAGAAATGATAGAATAGAATTCTGACATTTTATGATGTTAAGAGTTCCAGAAACAAATAGCCCCATTTTTTTATTATCTCTTAAGTGTTGTACAACCATAGTACATCTAGTGACAACAACCTTGCAATCACTTGGAAAAACAATACTACTCATATCCTAAGCCTTGAGAATTGAGGCAAGCCTTGCCAGTATGCCATGCTCCACGTGACGCCCCATTGCATTGCATTCCATTCTCCCGGGAGAAATGGCCAGGTTGCACTCCACTGTCCCAAGAGAGATTGGCAGCTCGCACTCCAGTCTCCCCAGAGAGATTGCCAGCTTGTAAGATGAAGGAAGAGATCATGCCTGACGTTGTGAGTGAGAGAGTACTTTCCAAGTTGGAGGCATGGAGACTTCTAAATCTTCCAAGGTGAAGAAGTATGTTTTATTTGCCTTGAAACTTTTGTCTGCTGAAGATTTGGCATGTCAACCAATGCACAGACAATGAGCAAGTGTCTGTACTTAGCTGAAAAGCCCCAGTGGCGGCACAGACAGCGCAATCTGGATCTGAATGAGGACCATCGAATCCAGTTCTCAGTTATCTCACCATAGAGCGAATTCCAGTTTCAACACAAACACAGCAGATTAGCAAACGTAGTATAGGCCCAAAGAGAGATAACAACTTCACTCGCAAACATTCAGAACACATGAGAGGCCTAATCTTCTTGCGCGTTCCTTGATGTACATTTTTCTTGGAGAAGATTTTTCCATACTGATGAAAATACTCTTTAGCGGGAACTTTGTGCATTTGTAGCCAAAGACAAAAGAAGAAGAAAAACTACGAAGATACAACATGCCTGCAATCCGTTGAAGTCGATGTGTGCAGACGGAGATCCAGTGAACAAATTATCTGCAAATTTTGTATCACTTCTTCGCGCGTTCCTTGTCGGTACAATTTTTGTTGGAGACAATTATTCTAAGTACTGATGAAAAAAAATTTCCTTCCTTAGCGGAAGCTTTGTGCATTTGTAGCCAAATAAAAAGGAGATTTTTTTTGGAAGGATACAACATTGTGCAATCCATTGACGACGATTTGAGCAGACGGACATCCACTGAACATTATCTGCAAATTTTGCATTACTTCTTCGCGCGTTCCTTTTTGTACAAATTCTCTGCAAATTTTGCATCGCGTCTTTGCTCGCCTCCATCGCCTTGTTCGTCCGTCGTCTTGTCCAATCCCACGTCTTAATCGAGATCCCTTTCCATTCATCTCGCAGTTTCACATGTTAATCGAGATCCGATGCGGGTTCGTCCTCTCGTCTCGATTGATTCACACACCCGACCCCAAAAAATTTGTAAAAACACAGGTTCAACAAACAAAGGAGGCAACCGGGGTCGAACCGGTGACCTATCGGACTGCAGCCGATTGCTCTACCACTGAGCTATACCTCCACAGTAGATTCACCTCCTGGTCCCTTGCAAGTTGAAATCAACCATATTTATACTGTATTTTGAAGGCTTAAACTCTCGAAATTCTTCTTCCCGTGAAGAAACATCTTCAGGGGCAAGTGTGAGTGTCTTTCGGGCGATGGAAAGGACGCTTGCCAAGAGCTATGCCCAAGTGGTAGGAATTGCACTGTTCGAAGTAAAATGTCTTGTTTTGTCAATTTTGTGATGTAGCGAAAGTGGCGACAATCCACAGGAAGATTTACTTGGCTACAAGCCAAATGTGAAAGTACTTTTTGAAAAAACATCCCTTTATATTTTTCAGCTAAGTATCTGAATCCTGTAGAGAAATCCGGTGCTTTTTCTTAAATTTTAGTCGAATTCTGGCTAATAATTCTGGCTAATCTCAAAAATCACTTGATTTTAGCACTTTCAATTTTTAATAGAGCTTTTTGGCTATTATAGCCAGTCAAAGACAAGGCTGGTCTCCAACTCTGAAGATGGACCAACTCTGGCTGCCTGGATTGTTTTGTTTCTGTGTATGTGATAGTAATTCTGAAAGAAAGTGTTTTCTGACTTGACTTTTATTAGAGACAAAGGATTTTGTGGCAATGGGTGCAAACAGAAATCGGATAAGTACTACCCATTGCTTCCTGCTCAACATGCTTGCTTTGGGCATAGACATAAAACTCAGGAGATGAGATCTTGGTTATTTTCCTACATTCATAAGCAAAGTAAAAAAGCATCTGAAGAAGGTAGGGCATCAATCCATGTACACTCTGAAGGTGAATACAACAGTGGGTCATGATCAAGAAGAACAAAGTGCAGTAAGCTGATCATACACAACACGCATGTTGGGCCTGGTTGCCTGTGGAGCTATGCATGAAAGGCCAATCGTGAGCACCTCATGCATTCCTTTAGGAGGTTCCTGGTCTCTATGAAAACCTACAAGAGCTGGATCAAAGCAATCCAAAGGTCTGCCTTCTGATACCACCAGGCGCACCCAGTCAGGCAAATCCACTGCACCAGAATTGGCTGACATGATATCACCTGCTCCTTTGCCAGTCAAAAGCTCCATCAGGATTACACCAAATGCGTAAACATCACCTGCAAGTGAAGGTTTGGGTTTGCGAGTGGTAGCCAGCTCTGGTGGTCGATAACCCAGTGCACCAGCATTCAAGATATGGTTGGCAGTGCCTGCAGCAGTCATGAGACGGTGCAGCCCATAATCCACCAAAAGCACATGTAATTGAGGTCCCTGGAGTAATACATTACTGGCTTTGAGATTGCCATGTACCACTCCTTGCTTTCCATGAAGGTATGTCAATCCACTAGCTATGCCAAGAGCAATTTGCAGTCGTTGCCCCCATGTCAGAGCTGGATGCCTTTGCACTCCAATTGAACTCTTGTACAAGTGACTTGCCAGGCTGCCTGTGCTCACATAATCTGACAATAAAAGCTTTTCTTGTTCACGGAGTCCCCAGTAGTAGCCTCGCATCGTTGCCACATGAGGATGCTTGATCCCACCAAATCGCTTTGCTTCACGGGTGAAGTCCTTTCTCTTCTTGGCAAGACCTGCGCGCAGCCACTTGACTGTAAGCATGTGACCATTCTCAAGAGTGGCTTTGTATGAGGTGCCATGGCTGCTTCGACCCAGAACCTCAGCTGGCGCACATGAGAGCTCTTCAGCTGTGAAAAGCAAAGAGGCATTGAGAAAGATGAGGTCACCAGCGAGTCGATCAGGTGAACGGATTTTCAACATCATTGGATTATCTGATGATGGGGATGAGCCATCATCAGAAGAAAGTGCTGCTCGCCATCTTGCCCACATTGGTGAATCCCCACTCTTGTGGAGATCCAAAGCATTGTTGCGCTTTGAATATTCTGACCTTGCCTTTACAGGTGCAGCATCAACCTTTCTTGATCCAATTGCCCCTATTGTTGTTGGGCTCTGATCCACTTGACTTGAATCCAGCATTGGGAGATGTATAGGGACAGCTTTCTGCACCTGAGGTGCTGCTGCAGCTTTTCCTGCTGTACTCAAACTCCTCCTCGTGTATCTGAAGGTATTGCAGTAGTAAACAAGCAAAACCGCTGCAACGAAAAGCACTGCACCAATGGTGCATCCACTGATCAGTCCAATTTTAGAAGCTTTATTACGAGCTTCTTTCTGGTGACCACTTCCCAGTGTTCCCTGTGTGCTCTGGTTTGAGCCGGAATTTGGCAAGACTGGCCACATCAGATGAGGATTTCCAGGGAAGAAAGAAAGATTGAAGAAAATCGTTGCTAGATTCATAGGAACTGTGCCAGAAAGATTGTTCCATGATACATTCAAGTGGTGAAGCTGGGCTGTAGGATTAAGTCCAGGAGGGATGGAGCCAGTCAACAAGTTGCTGGAAACATCCAATTCTTGAAGCAGTGACAAGTTTGAGAGTTGCATCGGGATGCTTCCTGAAAGCTGATTTCCACACAAAATCAGTGCTTCCAGCTTCACATAGCTGCCGATTGCATCAGGGATTTGACCAGACAACTTGTTTCTAGAGAGATCCAGCCATTGAAGGGGAAGAACACTTTGAGCTGATCCTCCACCTCCTCCTAGTGATGGCTGCATACTAGCTGCTGGGATAGTTCCTGAGAATTGATTGTTTGACAAGATGACTTCAGTGAGGGAAGGAGATGACAGAAGCTGTGAAGGGATGGATCCATCAAGCTGATTGTAACTCAAGTCGATTGCTTGCAAATGGAAAGGCTGCATCAGAGCTTCATCATCAAGAGTGCCATTGAGCTTGTTGTTGCTGAGATCTAGTATCTCCAAGCCAGAACTCCAGCCTCCAAGAGGAATACCACCAGAAAACAAATTGTTGCTGAGATCTACCACAACACATGACATGAGCCTGCTCGGTAGTGCACCCTCCAGCTCATTGGAAGAAAGATTTAGCACACGCAAGGTGATTGATGTCACCTGTCCCAGACCTCCTGCAGCTTGCAAGCGCAACCCCACCCCCACCCAACCCCACAAAGACCATTGGAGCTTTCGATCAGATACTACAGAAGCCCATAAAACCCTAAACCCTCCAAAACAAGACTCTGGAACATGATAGCGACGAAGACTCAAGAAACCACTAGAAGGACTGCGAGCTCATGAGGAGAAAGACCAAGGCCCTGCAGGCTGCACTCACCGCTCAACTTGTTGTTGCTGAGATCCAGCTCTTGAAGGAGTGGAGCGAGGTCATCCAAGAACTGATCAGGAACAGCGCCCGTGAGGTCATTGCCACCGAGTCTAAGAGACGCCAGTGCCTCCATGAAGTCCATGGTGGGAATGGGTCCTGAGAGCGCATTGTTGCTCAAATCCAGAGCAACAAGCGACTGACATTCCCCGAATTGAGGAGGAATGGAGCCAGAGAATGTGTTGGAAGCCAAGTTCAAGGAAGTGAGAGATGGAAGCTCCGCAAGAAGAGGATTGATGGCTCCTGAAAGTTGGTTCTTGCTGAGGTCTAGTGTCACCAGTTTGGCTTGTCGTACGAGATCCACGCTAAAGTAAAGACCTCCGGTAAAAGCATTGCCAGAGAGATTGAGAGAAACTAGCTGCGGAAGCTCAAGTACGCCGAAGTCGATGATGCTTCCCGACAGAAGATTGTTGGCTAGCGAGAGGTTAACCAAGCTCTGTAGATTTGCAAAGCTCTGGGGAACGACACCAGAGAAGCTATTGTTGGAGAGGTCCAAGGATTGAAGAAGGGAGAGAGCTCCGAGATCATCAGGAAGAGAACCAGTGAGAGAATTTTGTGCAAGGGAGAGAGAAGTGAGCTGCGACAGATTGCCGAGTGTAGATGCTCTTATCTCTCCAGACAAGGAGAGGTTTGGGAGAGACAAAGCCACCACGTAACAGTACTCGTTGGAGAATGTGACGCCATACCATCCTTGAGGACAAGTTCCCGATGTACTCCCTCCCCCCGCCTGCTGCTGCTGCTGCTGCAAGGACCAAGTCTTCGCCAGCACTGAAGACAAAGCACCAGTGCCACCCTCCACTATCCCTGCCTTGAACTGGAGAAGCAACTCGGCGTCCGACACTACAGCAGCGCCTGCTGCCCCACTCACTTGAGCTAGCGAGACACATATCAACAAACAGCAGCATACAAGAGTACAACACGCAGCAGACAACAGGAACGTCGACAAGAAGCAGCTGATGCTGCTCCAGCACCGCGTCGTCATGACATGAAGGAGCTTCGTGATCCTTATCATGCATGATGGTGTGTTCCACAATCCCAGCTGCTCCCGGGCCTTTTGCTTCCCAATTTTTTGTAATCTTCTTGGCTGGCAGTGCAGAGCTCCATTTGTTAGCAAGTTGGAACATGGTTCAGGAAGCTGTAGAAAGGGAGTTTTAAGGGAGCGAAAAGGGGGAAAGCCCACTAGAGCAAAAGAGAGAGAGAGAGAGAGAGAGAGAGAAGCAACAGGAAATGCAGAAGCCTGCCTGCGAGACTGCAGCAGCGTCGAGATGCGCAAACTGCACTGTCACTGGAAGAGAAACTCCGACACTCGCCGCCACCGCCACTACAGTACCTACACACTCAAACTCTCATTTACTTCCACAATTTTACAAAACTCGTATTACCTACACTTTCTTTCTTAGTTGCAGTTTTTTTTTTCCCCCATTTTTTTGATGAAAAGTTTTTTTTCGGGGAAAAAAAAAGAGTATTCTGTCAGAAGGTTTTGGGTTTTTTGAAATAAAAAATCTCATCAAGAAATGAGCAGTTTTGACTCAGGTTATCACATTTTAATTTTTGGCTGTAATAGTAGGGTAGAATCGCTTGTCCCCAAACACATGCTTATCATCGAACATTTTTCAATATTTTCCTAATTCCTCGGCCAAATGGAGCAATTTTTGTGTCAGTGAATGCGCAAACTGGAGGCCTACAAATGTTCTTGGAGCGTCAGAAGTAAAAGAGCAATGCAGAAAACAAGGGAAGAGCATGAGTTTTGAAGCAAAATATTGTAGCTTTAGACCTCTCTCTAGTTCCTGCCCCCATAACTCCCTCATTTTTAGTCTGGTTTGACTGATTTAAACATGATGGGTGTCTCAACTGGTGCTTTACGAAACTTCTTTGTTTTCCAGAGGCAAAGTTACAACAATCAAAGATCTTAAGCTAGAAATCCCATATGGGTGAGTGTCTAAGTAGGAGAAATTAGGCTAGAAATGGGTTTCATAATAGGCACAAAAAAGCAAAGTAACGAAGGCTCACTTTACATTAGGAGTCAGGGCCAAAAAAACTTGGGGCCAACTTTGAGCATTTTTGGTTTGTTGTTCAGCCTCGATTTACTAATAAATGCTAGAACATTGATGTCAGGATATTAATAAATGCTCTTACATTGGCCCCAAGGGTTGCAAATTGGCTTCCCAAATTCGAGGATATCCTTTTTTCAGCCTTGGGGCCAATACAAGGTTATAAAGTTCAGCATTTATTAATAACTTGGGGCAGATTGAAAAGATTTCTTCTAGTTCGGCCTTGACTCCTAGTGTAAAGCCCTTTGGGCTGATTTCAACTTTTGCACCAATAGAAATGCTTGATTTGGGTTGAACATTGGCCCTGACTCCTAGTGTAAAGCAGGTCTAACTAACAAATATAATCTTTACTTTTAGTAGTTCTACTACACTACAATTCATAGTAAAGAACAGCCCAATTCTTTCTTATTTCTGTTGCATTACAAATCACAACTACAAAATAGAAAACAAACCAATTCTTCCTTCCTTCCTTCTGCTGCATTACAATCAAGCCCCCCTTATACTTTGATGAGGTACAGTGACCATGAAATTCTGAGAGCCCTCAAAACACATCCAACGGCCCTCCCATAGAAATCGGAAATTATTTCCGTGTGGGCCATGGTTGTGAAGTGTAATGTAAAGTGATAAAAGATTTTGCTAAGGTACCTCAACATGATAGTATATTGTGACTCATATTGATTAGTTGTGAAAACCTCCAAAGTTTTTTTTTAAAAAAAAATCATTAATGTGATGGCATCTTTGTTTTTCCCATAAAAAATAAAAATAAAAATCAAGCTTTGGACAGTCCCAAAATCAATATGTTTTAACTTCCTCCTTTGAGCTTGATATTTAGGCTTTGAAGAGTAGAACTTATGGCAAAAAATATGAGATGAAGTGAGGAGCTATTGGGAACATGTTGGGAACTCTTTCGCCCAACATCAAAATAGAATTTGGGCTTCCAGACTAGTGTAAAGGGGGGCCTCAGTGTTTCTGTTTTTGGTGAATTTTCCCATCCTGGCAACACAGGAAAAAAAAAAAGGACCAATGCAACAGATGAAAAAGCTATTTTTTAAAAAACAAAATGACCCAAAGTTGCCACATTATGAGAGATTTTGTTTGAAATTGCCATATTAAGACAATAGGTTCTAGTATATTGCCAAAATGTAACATGATTCCTAAACTTTTCTACTTTGCTCTTTGATCTGTAGCCAAAATTTGGCTCAGTACTCTTTGCAGATGATGGCCAAGATGATGGCCAACCCACCTGCCTCACAAATTTGACTACAATCCTAGTAGAAAACAACCCAATTATTTCTTATTTCTGCTGCAGAGAAGTTAGAATCTTACTTATTATTTCTGAGCTACACTCAACCATACTAGAAAAGAATCCTAATTAATTTGCCGATGTCTCTGCTGCATTTCAAGCAGTGGAGAAAGAACCCAACTGATTTCAATTATAGTACACAGACAGTTCCCCATTATCAACTCATGGCCAGAGTGAACCAGCACCCACTAGCACACCATTAAGGATGGATGATAAGTGGTCAGATAACAATTTTCCAGTTCCCTAGCTAACCATGGTGGTTACCTTAGTTGCTATTTATTTTTAGCTACCTATTTACCTACAACCCCATTTACTTGCCTATCCATAAACCATCTACTGACCTACTAACTGCATGTTTTCCTACCTACCTACGTGCACAACTATTTCTTAAAGAGACATGACTTACCAAAGTGAAACTAAATATGAACTCAGTTGAGGTTCATCCATAACTGAGTCATAATGAGCATCCATCCTTAGGCACCATGGTGCCCTGCTGAGTGCTGCTGGTTCACTCTGTCCCCAACCCATGAGTTACTTCTGCTGGATTCACATGTTTACACAGAAACTAATGAAGCTCAACAGTAGAGTACTCTTTTGGCTGGATCTAGAAGTGAATTTTTAGGCAGTAGGAAACTGACTGAATTGATTCTTCTCCTTCTAGAAACAAAAAGTACATGACACAATATTTAATGTCTCCAATACCTATTAAGAATCAGAATTTGGCATATGTATATTTTTTAATATCTGTTTTTATATATTTAAAAAAGCCCACAAAAGCCCATGTTGTATAAGTAGTCTTCAACGTCCCCTATTTATATCAGGTTTTTTTCTTTTTTTTTCAATTTTGTGATGTAACCCAAGTGGCAATCATCCGTAAGATGATTTAGCCAGATTTGGTTATATACTAAATATAAAAGTAGAAAAAAGTCAAAATCCTTCTATATTCTTGGCTACCTATTGGAGTTTATCATAAAATCTGGCAATTTAAAAAAAAAAATCGAAATCTGGCGAATTTGGATCATTTTTTTCATGAAAAATCTTTTGTATTGGTCGAAATCATATTTTTCAGGTCAGAATTTTGCAACACAGTTATTATTGCATGCAGTTAAAATTTTGTACTTGGCCTTGCTTCTTTTTTTTTCCTTGTCTGGCCTTGGCCGGATCCAGATCACGCCGTGACAAGCTTTGGGACCAATTATGCAGATGTTGGGCTTGTAATGAGCAGCTAGGTGTTCATTACAAGCTCAAAACGTGCATAACACATCACAAAGTGTGAATGGGCATCACCAGACACATCTTGGACAGACAAAATGGCAGTGAGGGGAGAAAGAGCAGGCAGTACTTCTGTATTGCCTGTAATAACAAGTATGTGCACATATGATATTGGGGCTTTAAAATGGGGCTACTGGATAGGTTTAAATCGTTTTATAGGCTCTTTTGGCTTGCTAATGTTGGCATTTCAAGTATCTTACAATTTAGATAAACTAAAAGGTTTACTGTTTCAAATAAAAGGCTTCAAGTTATGACTCAATGGAAGGTTTGGGTGTTCCACTTATAAAGTATTATGTCAACTCTTGATTTTTGGTCTTTGACACTACCAAGGTTACATAGCAAGTAGTTTAGTAAATTGATTTAGTTTCCTTTGATACAAGTGATAATTTTAAACCCCACATTTGTGTTTAATCCCAGCTTTTAAGTTTGGAATGAACTCATCTCAGAATTTTTTTCGGGGGAGAAAAATTTCGTTAAAAGTGTGAGAAATTCAAATTAAAAGGGAATATTTTGTCACAATACTCATTTTTCTGAAAAACTTGTCAGATTTTTTTAAAAAATTGAAAGTGTTTTCATCACATTTGGACTCTGATTTTAGTTTGGCAGCAAAGTTTTTTTAATAGGCTTTTTTACTATTTAGCAGTTTACTGCTAAATCCCCCTTGGGATGCAAGCCAATGACCTTCTTCTACCACTTGTTCTTTTCTCACAACATATGATTAATTCATATGTCAAAATATTGTGTGAAAATGATCATTTATGTGTATGGTAAAGCCATAGGGTGTGTGCATTCATTACAGAAGGGTCCTGGAGGAAGCCTGTAACCTCACATTTTGGGGAACATTCTCCTCCCATGGGCTTTACCAATTGTAAAGCACAAGGTGAAAGTTTCATGAACCTTAACATATGCAAATCGCAAGGGTTAAGACGGGAATGATTCTTAGACCTACTCCTTAAAGAGTGAGGGATCTTACACCTATGAAAAGGATGGGTCTTACACCTATATGCATAGATCCCTCCTCTTTTCCACCTAAAAGTATTACCTACATTCTCCAAGTGATTCACACATGCCTCAAGTGCTTTTAGAAGAACAAACAAGCCATTTGAGCCTGGTGGGCTTGCTACTAGGCAACCCCCAATCAAGAACCCAACTAAATCAAAAATTTATCAAAAAGTAAAAAACTTGGTTCTTTGATTGATTTTAAACACAAATGTGTTCACTTAAACTTGTATACAGCATTCAATATTTTGTAAAGAGACAATCATTTAAAATATTTAAATCAATTCAAGCATTCTCAATTTGTAGGTGATATAGTCATATTAATTAGTTGTGGCAATGCCCAAAGTTGAAATTATAGCAAATAGTTGTAACTTGTATAGGTTACAAAAGTAGAATTTATAACAAAGCATATTGGATAATGGGATGTGCTATTGAGAACATGTTGAGGAAAACAATTGGAACTTGGGGAATATGTTGGGAACCCAATGGGAACAAAAAAATCTAACACCACCACTCTTCCGCCAAAAGAGAATAAAATTAGGTCTTCTGAGTGGAATATGTTGCTTCATTTCATTGGTTGCTAAAAATTTGTATGCCTACCTTTGTTCCTTACCACTTTTGACCAAGGTTAATGGGTAGCGGCATGAATTTCATTATTATATTGAATAAAACTTTAACCTTGCCCCCAAAAAAATGTTGAGGAGACATTCCAATTCCTTTATTCACATGAAGCTATACAATCTTTGTAGAATTTCTCTGCTTCAAAAATTTAATCCTTAGTAACATTGCATTCTTTCAAGCCATCAATGAAATCTTCAAGATTTTCATACACAATGTTTTCTACTACCTCAAGGTTATTGTCAACTTCAAATAGCTTGTTGAAAAATGCATAGTTCTCAAGGTCCACCACCTCATTTTTGTCTGCTCCAATTCAAGGAACAAGAAGTCTTCCACTTAAGGAATCCAAAAAGTCCAAGTTTTAACACAAAATGTGACAATTCTTTTGAAATGTAGCACGCCGACTTTGCAATGCCCACAGTTTTCAAGCTGCATAGATGCATACCACTTTTTCATCAATGTTGATCTCTTCCATCTATTCCTTCAACTTGTCATTCATTTGAACATAACAATATTTCTCCTTTGCGAATCTCACAATCACTCACTCTTCCCTAGTTTTTTTTTGTTGTGTTAAAGATTAGGAATCATACTTTCACACCAAAGAATATAGATATCAAAGTTAACAATCACAAACATGGAAGAAAGGAAAAAGCTTCCCTTAAGTGTTAGCCTCCTCTATGTGTAAACAACAAAAAAAAATGAGAAAAAGCATGTTCAAACACAATATTTCTTTCATGAAAATTTTCACTTTTTTCAACCTCAAAAGTATGAGTTCAACATGTACAAAAGAATTTTGTGAAAAAAATGATCATAATTTGACAACTTTTTTAAAAAAACTTTTAATTTGCCAAATTTTTACAACAAGTTCCATAACAGGTAGCCAAAATTAAAAAATATTCTTAAATTTTTTGAACTTTCATATCTAGTCTATAGCAAAGTTACGTTAAATCTTCTTGTTGATGATCATCAGTTTTGGTTACATCACAAATTGAAAGAAGAAAGATTGCACAAGAGTGTATATGGTTATGTGGATTTGGCCCAACCCAACCTGATAAAATTTTCATTATTTGTGTACCTAGATTGACACAAGCAAATAGGAGAAGGTATTTTTATTTATTTTTAAAAATCACTTGGAAAGGAAAGAGAAATAACAAAACAAACAACTTCCATACTTGGATGTTGGTTGTCATGGAAGTCACTTTTTCCAATTGAAACCTCAAATCAGATATGGTACTGTAGTGCCTGGGCAGCTTCGGACCAAATTATTTTATTTTTATTTTTGTTGGAATTTTCAAAAAAAAATGGTACTGAATGTTGAAATCTTGAAAACTAAATCAAGGCAGGTGGCCAGATTCGAACTCACAACCAGTGCAAGGAAATAGCAAGGCCTTTCATCAGTCTAACTAAAAGCATAGAAATAGACAAGGATAAAAATATCTTTTTTAGTCTTAGGTGCTGAAATTTTCAAAATCAAAAACTCAACTGCTCAATCAAAATCTTCAAATTATATTAATTATTCAACACATTCATGCTGGAGCTGCCACACCTATAAAGTATTCTCTTGGAAATTAAAAAACCTAAAAAGTCCAGCCAAGAAATAGGCTACTTCAATCACAGTGTAAGAAGTCTGAAAAAGGAATGCCACACTTCCAGGCAGTGATGGTTCAAAACTGCCAAAAGTGTAGAAGATGGAAAAAGTCAAAAAACATATATTGTTCAAGAGAGGGGCCAACAATTGAGGAACACAGTGCAACCACTACTGCCTATACAAAGCTTAGTTCCTTTCTTTGTTTCCATTGTCACCTACAGTACCCAAATGCAACATTGAAGCATTCATTACTCATTTGTGTTTTTAAAAAATCTACGTGCTTAAATTATCTAAGTGTTTGAAAAATATGAGTGTTTCAATTATCTAAGAGTTCAAATTAAATCTAAATGTTTACCAAGTACCAACCCATAAAAAAATTATACCCAATGGGTATCATTGGGTTGGGAGTGCACCAGGGAGTGAGGCAGGAATTTTAGGTGAGTAGCACTGGAAAAAGGGGAGCAACCAAACTGGATCTATTGGGTGCATGCTCCAATTCCTCAGGGAAATATTATTTTGTGGGGAAGAAATTGGGTGGATCATAAAGAATTTCCAGTGGAAGGTTATTACCTGAGTTTTCAATGTCTTCTGCAGCATGTTCCATATATTGCCACACTTTGTCCCATATGTTTTGCCTAGCATTATTCTCTTGGTAGATTGTAATATACATGGGCCAATATTGAGGACTCTTGGCCAGGGATAATGTGTTTAGATTCATTATAGAGTATGATAGCTTAAGGGATTTTGGCCCCTAGGTAATAGGTCTATTTTTATATGCCTATTTTTGAAAGATGATATTTTGGCTTGTGTTGAAACCTGAGATTATGTAGTTATAGAGTTATAATATCTTGAAGGATTTTGAGTTCTTTTAGAGGATTTTTTGAAGTTTATATTTTTGCATGATGAATTATTTGAGTTTCCAGAATTTTTCTTTTGCCCTTAGATGCTTTTAAATCTAAATGGCAAGGCCACAGTGTGACACACCCTTTGTTTGTTTTATTGTTAAAGTAAATCTTTTTACACTAAGGAATCTTCAAAGTTTCAAAACTTTTTTGTGATTGGCCAATCAAAAAGGCTCATTGCACACACAAAAATCTGAACTTGCAAGGCACCCAAACCAATTGATATGGATCACACTAGGAATTGTGTGTGGGGAAATTGTAAGTGTGTACTTATGTATCCGGATTAACTTATTTCATAGGTGACTTCCAATTTCAGCACTTAAATCAGCCTGAATTTTCTCTTAAGGAAGACAAGAAAAAAGATGAATAAAATATTGATGGCCAGAACCATCACAGGGGAGACAACAATGGAAGGCCAAAGAAAGGTCAAAAGACGAACAACCCGTAGAAACAAAAAAGAAAAAGGGAGAGAGGTAATCCCTCTCATATGGTAGGAAGTTATCTCACCCACAGCCCCTTTAATGTTGCCTCCATGTAAATTGTGAGATCTAATACAAATGGGAGGTCTAGAACAAGCATCACTCATCAACATAATTTTCCTCTCTATAATAGAGGCTAAAGCACGTTGAAAAACAGTACTAACATGCAGGTCGCACAATGCTTCCTCACCCCTGCCCCCTGCCCCCCAACTCTCCTGGCTTGTGCTTGTTAGAAACTCATGCATCGATTCTATCACAGGCTAACAAAATCGCTGCCATCTAGCAGGTTGATTGCATCTCTCTACATGCGCAACAAAAGTTCGTGGGATGATGCCAAACTCGGAGCAACAAACATTTGCATGCAACGACGTCCAAAGAGAGAGAAGGCAATTCCATTTTTGCCAATGTGCTGACAAACAGTTTTGGAAAGAGAAATTTCATGCAGCCAATGGGAAGGCTCAGTGTGCACTCGTGAACGGTCCAGTTTTTTTCTTTTTGATAGGGGTCGAGAGGAATATATACACATATACATATATCTCTTGTTCCCAAATGGTTCTCAAGTTCCTCAAGTGTTCCCCAAGATGTTCTCAATAGCTCCTTAGATTTAGCCCATGTGGTTTGCCCAAAGTTCAAACTCTCATGTATATAGACTGAAGAGGTGCTCCCTAGGGTAGCAAATTTGTTTCTATTTTGCAACTTGGGGTCCAATGAAGTGCTTCAGTTTAGGCATGCCCAATGTTCCAAAATAATTGATGATGGGTCAATCAATATGGCTCCTTTTTAAATAAAAACTAAAAAAGTTGGGCCCACCCATGAACCAATTAATTGAGTTATATGTATGCTTCTGCAATAAAGTAGAATATTTTCATCCATACCCTTTGTAGCAATTTGTGAATTTTCCCTCATATTTGGCACCATGTTGTCTTCATGAACTTAAGATGATGAGCACCCTCTTTTATTCCCTTTCGAAAGAACATCAAATTAGGAAGAATGAGGACTTGATTCCTCATGCTTGTACATCTGCTAAATTTCAACACTCTTGGGATTTTCTTACAACGAAATTAAGTGGTGATTAAGTTTAAGATCATTGTACCACAGTTAGCAAAGGAATAAACATTTCATTTGTGTCAAAAAATAGTATAATAATAATATATTTAGATACTTTTGTGTGAAAAATATATACAAGTCAGGATTTAGTTAAACTCTATAGAAATGAAGGATATTGGACAAATCTTTATTAGGTGTGTAATAGTACATGTCTTGCGCACATTTGTTGAAGTTTGAATATTTAAGTGTATTGATGTATTTCCTTTTACACTTGGTGTGGTTTTCCTATTTTTTTGTGTGGCTTTAATAGAAATAAAATTGGTTAATTAACTTTTATTCTGCTCAACACTATGTTATACTTACTGAAGCTAAGAGTGTATTGGATATCATAAACTACATTGGTAGCTAGCATATGCGTTTACAATTAAACATCTTCTGAAGTTTAAACATAAAGCATACAAGTATGTCTCAAAAATGACTGAGACATACCCAGTTTCTCCAGAGGATGGATCCAAGGAGCAGCAAGTGGTGCTGA